>CEUS01028126.1_pt1 | contig 17814 bp, 14 predicted proteins | sample 427031 | NCBI WGS metagenome assembly CEUS01 (sample SAMEA2622837, study PRJEB7988) | marine metagenome | biome: marine biome (ENVO:00000447); feature: marine epipelagic mixed layer (ENVO:xxxxxxxxx); material: "saline water (ENVO:00002010), including plankton (ENVO:xxxxxxxx)" | depth 140 m | reverse complement strand
AGACCACCCAAGATCGTAAAGGACTGGTCTTATACCTCTACTCAAATGGCTGGTCTGTCTTGGGTCTTGGCTGGTGACGCTGCTTGTTTTATAGACCCATTGTTTTCATCAGGTGTTCATATGGCGCTAATGTCAGGTGTCCTGGCATCGGCTTACGCGGTCACGGCACTATCTGACCCAGATATGGAAATTGCCACTGCTAAGGTGTATGAAGAAATGATCAGAAGAGAGTATTCCCTGTTTAGGGAGCTTGCCCAACTTTTTTATCAGACAAATAGATCTATCGACTCTTACTTTTGGGAGGCGAGGAAAATATTGGACCAAAATGGGACATCTACTGGGCGGGAGGCCTTTATCAAAGCTGTGTCCGGACAATCTGTAAGGGGGTATGAAAGGGCTGTTTTGGAAAAGGGAGAATTACCCCAATCGTTTAGATATGCTCTTGAATCGCAGCAGAACCTAAGGCATTCCCGACAACGTGAGTTGGGAATGTACTTTAATAACTGGGAAAATCTGGTCCCTTATTTACATGAAGACACCTATGTTGCTAGAAAGCCTGTTTTATCTGCGGGGAGGTTCGAATGGGGACTTGTCCTCCATTCGCCTGAGAGAAAGGAAGGCACTGACTGTAGTTCATTTGTCGCGTTGTTATTAGACTTGATCGACGGTGAAGCGACTATGTGTTTAATCTCTGAGCGACTCAGAGATAAGGTGGATAGTCCGAATAAAATAGTTATCAATGAGTATTTGAAAAAAACTGTAGAAATACTCTATGTAGAAGGAGCTATAAGCAGACTGCGGCTAGTGAAATAGATTGGGCAGTTCGATGCTAGTTTTTTTTAGATTCGGATCTAACCATCTGGGGCCATATCAGACAAACGCCTATTGTCAAAAGTGAGCCTATGATCCCGTTGAATACGAGGGCAATTTGGACTCCGGCCAATTCCGTTATTGCCCCGGAGAGTAGTAGCCCCAAGGGCAACCCACCCACAGCCAGTTGCCTAAGTCCCATTATTCGCCCCCTTAGGTTTGGCGGGGTTAGGCTAAGAATCATAGTTGAAATCATGATTACACACATTGATTGTCCAATTCCTGCAGTAAAAAATATTGGCAGACTTACAGAAGTACTGGTAGAGACACTCACTAGAGCGGCTGCCGCATGCCATATGACAGAGCCACAAACGATTAGCGTGCCCCCCCTAATCCGAATTAAACCTGAACTGAGGCTAATAGAACCAATTGCCGCTCCTAACGAATAGGTACCTAGAATTATTCCCAAGCTCTCGGAACTGGTATGAAACACTTGCTTCACTACAACAGCAGCAAGTGAAAAGTAGAGTGGGTACGCGGTAAGGTTAATAATTACTGCCATTATCAACAAACCTGATAGGGCAGGGACTGTTCGTACGTGTTTCAATGCTTCAAACAAAGATGAAATCATAGGACGTTTGTTATCGATAGCATTAGTGGTTGCAGTCAGGGGGTTTTTCCCTACCCTGAATGAAAGCATGAATGACAGTAAATAGAATATAACCACCACTGAATAACTCATTGTCATATCTGCCCAGCTCAGTAAGTAACCACCAGCGATGGGACTGACTATTTGTGTCAGATCACTCCCTGCCCTTTCCAATGCAAGACCATTCCGTACACTTTTTTCGGGAACTATGTCGGGCAGGATTGATTGACGGACTACCATTTCAGCCGTCTTGGATATGCCGAGAAATCCAGCAAGTATTAGAATTTCCCACTTATCTAGATTGTCAAAGAATATTAATGTCAGACCTATACTTGAATTGAAGAGGAATGAAGTTCTCACCAGGATTATTAGCAGTCTTTTTTCGAGACGATCCACCAATACGCCTATCAAAGGGGCGAATAAAGTTGCTGAGAATCGAAGTGCGCCATATACGCCCAAGATCAAGGGCGAGTTAGTTTTCTCAAGTATGAACCACGATAGGATCACCATCTCCATATATTCAGCCCAGTGAAGAGTGGCAACCGATGTCCAAAGGTACCTATAGTCTTTGTACTTTAGGCTCTCTAACATTAACCGCGTTGGGTAACCATAAGTTTGATTGCCTTTCGTTCAATATTTTGGAACGTTGGGTGAATTTCAGAGATTCTAATTCTCTGCGATCAGTATTTTTCCACTCTATCACTTCCGTATGCAAGTGATAGAATGAGTGGCTTTTTTATCTGCAAATTTCTTCTAGTGCGAGCGTAAGTTTCGCTTCAAGAATAATTCACATCATAATGCTGGAGCTACCCATCCGCCGGTGATTTCCTCCACAGTTTCTAAGACAGACAGGACAACGTCTTCTCTCCAGGGTTTTCCCACTACCTGAACGGCTATGGGTAAATTGTTCGAAGATGTTCCTCCTCTTACTACTCCAGCCGGCCACCCAGTGACATTAAAGGCTGACGTATACGAATAAAGAAACTTGTTTTCAGGTAGAAAGCTTTCACCAGGTCCCACTGCGGGTTTAGCAGAGGCAGGACATAGAATCACATCGAAGTCTTTCATGAATTGGATCATTCCACTCCTGTAGTGATCTACCATCTCCAGTACTTCTGTGAACTCCGACGTTGGTATTGCTGGTGCTTCTTCTAGTCTGTTTTCGATGAATGGTGAGAATTGACTTGTTCCTGCATCTTTAAGGATTCTTCTGACCCATTCTCTTCCGTCCCCTGTTCCATTTCTTCCATCGATTTGTCTCAACATGCTAATTGGGTCTGGTAGGACCTCTACGGTCGATGCTCCTCTGTCTTGTAATGCCGACGCTACATTTCTCACAACATTTGAAATCTCTTGAGTGGGTGACATCAAACCGTTGTCGGTATGAAAAGCAATTCTTATGCCTTTTATATCTATTTCGCCGGGGTCTCCGATGGGCATAGGTACTATGTACGGATCCTTGGAGTCAGGGCCTGATATAACTTTTAGGATTGGATCAAGGTCCCGAACATACCGTGCCATAGGACCATTCTGAGTAAGTGATTCCGTTGCTCCTAGAGCGTAAGAAATACAATGCCCTGTACGTGGAACTCTTCCTGATGTTGGTTTGATTCCCGCAATTCCACAGCTGTGTGATGGGATGCGTATGCTACCTCCCGTATCACTGCCTATATCAAATGGGGACCCTCCAGTAGCGATGATTGCCGCGGCTCCTCCGCTGCTTCCACCTGGAGACAGATTTGTGTCGTAGGGATTTTTGGTTCTACCGTAGACCAAATTGTCGGTATCAGCGGCAAGAGTCAGCTCGGGAGTATTAGTTTTTCCGAGTAAAATTGACCCGGCTTCACGAAGTCTTGTTACCAAAGTTGCGTCCACTTCGGGGACTTCATTTTGTCTCCCCAGAGTTGCCCAGGTTGTAATAACGCCCTCTGTATCCAAGGAGTCTTTTAAGGTCATAGGAACTCCATGGAGAGGGCCTCGAATTTTTCCTTGAGCGATTTCAATATCTAGTGAATCAGCTTCAGAGAGTGCTCTTTCGAAACATTCTTGCACCACTGCGTTTATAGAGGGGTTTATTTTGTTGATTCTCTCAATACATTTATCAACGGCCTCTCTACTTGTTATCTCTTTTGAGGCGATTGCCTTTCCTATCTCTATTGCTGATGATTTATTAACATCTATACCCATTTCTTTCTCCTTGTGGTGCTAGCTTAATTTTTATCTGCTGAGGCTACGTTGGTTACATTTCTTGATTAAGCTGGCTAGCCACCTGGGTTAAAAAAGTTGTCATCTGCAGAATTTACGGGTTTGTATCCGAGTATTTCTTTTGCGTGAGTGAGATCACGGTAATTCCACTTGTTGTTTGAAACAGCGAAAACTGTTTCACATCTAATTGTGTCGGGGGCGTCTATGCAGAGTCTGAGCATATTGCATATATCTTCGTGTCCTAGGTAACTCGCATTCTCTCTCATACTCAATGGTTTATTTTCTTTTTTAACAATGCCTATACGTACGCTGATTACGGAGAGGTTGTATTCGTCTGAGAAATGGCGTCCTAGAGCCTCTCCCCAAACTTTAGTTGCACCATAAAGAGCATCTGGACGCACTTGTTCGTGAGTGATCATCTCGAAATCCTTTGGGACTTTGTGGTAGGTCCCTTCAGCAATTTCCTTATAAGGAGATACCCTCTCGAATCCCCTTATTGCACTTCCACTTGAGGCAAATATCACCCTCTTTACGCCTGCCTTCCGGGCCGCCTCAAAAACGTTGTAGGTGCCTACAACGTTCACGGAGTGCTGGTGTTCCCATTCTTGTGAACCGAGATATGCGGCAAGGTGTACTACTACATCCTGATTGTCGAAAGCGGGTGAAATTGACTCTATATCGGTGATGTCAGACTGGAAGGTTTTTACACCTTCCACAGAGCTTCTGTTTAATGCCGTAAGTTCGTACCCACCTTTAGCTGTGAGATGTGTTTTAAGTAAACCACCAATTAACCCGCTCATTCCTGTTATTAATACTTTTTTGGTCATTTTTTTCTCCTCAAGTCCGTAACTTGATATTCTTTGTGGATACTAGCATTTATGGAGAAATTATTGTTCTCTTTGCTTCGTATGCCATTTCCTCTTCTATTAGTTAATTTAACAACGGGTTGGTGACCTGTAGTAGATTAGGTGCTATATTCACCCCGATGGCTGTTACGACTAAATCTAGAAATTTAGGAGCAAGAAATGAAGTTGGCATTTTTTAATGATTTTACTCTGGGTGTTGTGAAAGACGACAAGATAGTAGATATATCTGAGGCTATTCCAGTTAATGAGCATAACCATCCTCAGGGATTACTCAACAGGATTATAGAGTCGTTTGGAAGTTACAGGAGCGCGATAGAAGATGTAGTTGAATCTTCAGAAGGCGTGCCGTTGGCATCAGTTTCTTTTAAATCACCAGCACCAAATCCTCACAATATTGTATGTATGGCGGTTAACTATATGGAGGATGGTACAAGAGATGCCCCTGCTCCAATTAATGCTTTCCATAAATCTCCCAATGCGGTACTTCCTGACGGAGGAACAATCATTTTGCCAGACGCTCCCGCTACGATATTTGAACCAGAAGCGGAAATGGCGTTAGTAATAGGTAAAACTGCCACACAGGTACGGGCAGAGGATGCATTTGATTACATATTCGGATACATGAATTTTATTGATATGTCTGCCAGGGGTTTGGGATCCGGAGGCGGCGTTTTCTACCAGATGAAGTCAAGGGATACTTTTGCTCCCATGGGCCCATTTATTGTTACCTCAGATGAGGTTGCCAACCCACAGAATCTTAATATTAAACTCTCTATTAATGGCGATTTAAAGCAGAATTTCAATACAGACGATATGGCTCATCAGATACCTAGAGTAATTGAATGGGTGACATCTATACATACTCTAAACCCGGGTGATGTTGTAGCGACAGGGACGAATCACAGAGGACTTACTCCCATTATGGATGGGGATAGGATTGAATTAGAGACAGAAGGTTTGGGGAAACTTCATATTGGTGTCAGAGACACACTTGGACGTAAATGGGAGCGTGAGACAAGGCTCGATAGACAAGATCAAGGGTTTGATACTCCTACACCACAAATATCTGGTAAGTATTCTTAGATATTGAAGTACATACATTTTTAGTTGTGTTTGAATGTAAATACCGGTTTGCGTCAATTAAGAGGAGGTGAGGTGAAATTCAATTTAATATACCCAGTTAAAGAGGGATATTTGGATAGAGCGCTCATTCGTGATGTAGCTGTGGCGGCGGAGGAAGCAGGATTTTACGGATTTCTTTCCTGGGACCATTACATGCTTCCTGAAAGCTCTGAAACTTTGGATGCGTGGAGTATTTTGTCATACCTCGCAGGTCAGACATCCACTATTAGATTAGGTACAGTGGTGACTCCTCTTCCTTTTCGCCCTCCTTCTCAACTTGCAAAGATCGTAAGTAGCGTTGACGTATTATCGGGCGGTCGAACAATACTTGGTGTTGGAGCAGGCTGGCACAGGCCTGAATTTGAGGGGTTTAGTGAGTGGTTACCCACACGAGAGCGAGTTGCACAGACCTCAGAGGCCTTAGAGCTTATAACTACTCTTTGGGGAGAAGGGGCCCAAGATTTCAATGGGAGGTATTTTAATGCGAAGGGTGCAGAAATTTTGCCTTCTTCCGTACAAAAACCTCATCCTCCAATGTGGTTTGGTGTAAAAGGCCCGAAAATGATGGAGTTGGCTGCTCTTTATGGAGACGGGTGGATTCCTACCAATATAACGCCGTCAGATTACGCAGCAGGTTTGCAAATATTACGTGAGATCCGTACAGAGAATGGAATCGAGGAAGATATCAAAGGGGCTCTTCAGAACTTTGAAGTTTTCACAGACGCTTCCCGGTGTATAGAAACAATATGTCAATACAAAGATGCCGGTTGCGAATACTATGGCCCAATATGGTCTTATCCACCAGATGAGATGATATCCCGCATACATTGGTTTGCGGAGAATGTTATGAATTCTAAAGAATTGTGATTTTTGAAGCCTGATTACCGAACTGGTATTTTCAATTCTTCCAAGGCGGACCACAGACTCTATAGATTGTATTGAGGGTCTAGATAGTCCTTTTCTTTGGCGTAGACCTGTAGTCTGCCTCTAGTACTCTCGGACACGATTATTCTATCTTGGTTGTCTATTGTTATGGAGGTGGGTCTTTCAAAGGTCGCTAAAGAAGATTTATCTTCTACTCTGCGGTAAGCCTTTAATGCGTCGGGATTTGACTCGACGACCTCCTTGGCCCATTGAGAGAATTCGTACGCATCTCCATATAGACTTGTGAGAATTTCCCCTTCCGGATCGAAGATTTGTACCCGTTTATTTCCCCAGTCCACCACGTAAACGTCTCCTTCACTGTCGACTGCTACATCGGATGGATGGTTGAGCCTCATATCTTCCGGGAATGTGACCCCAAACGAAAGTAAAAACTCTCCGTCTGAGGTGAATTTTTGGACCCTATTATTGCCCCAGTCGGCGACATAAACGTTAGAATCTCGGTCTACAGTAATACCCCAAGGATCCGAAAATTGTCCTTCTGAGCTTCCTGATTCGCCCCAAGTGAGAATGAAAGCTCCTTCTTTTGTAAATTTCTGGATTCTGTTGTTTCCTGAATCAACCAAAAAAAGGTTGTCACTAGAGTCAAATGCGATTCCAGAAGGCATGTTTAGGCTACCTTCCTTGTTTCCTGGGGTTCCCCATTCGCCCATTTTTTTACCTTCCGGATCGTATTCAATTACAGTGTTTGTGTGTTCGTCAGTGCAGAAAACATGGCTTCTACTGTCAACTGCCAATGAGGAAGGCCAGATAAAGTCTCCGTGTCCGAAATCCCCTATAAATTCTTCGTCAATCGTGACTCTTCCAATTCTTTTGTTTGGTTGTACCACTCCACCTGCGCCGTCACCACCTCTACTGAGTACATAGATAGAATCATCTTTAAAACTGACTATACTCATAGGCTGGGTAAATCCGTTGCCTGCTGCGGCGTTTCTACCTATAGCATGGCTGAAATTCCAGGTTCTACCTTGAACTGTAGTTGTAAGCATCTCCGCCTCCGGGCAAATTATCTGTAATTCGGATGTCTAGTTAGAAGATTGAATGAATTTTTCGCTGGAAAATGCTCCATTAACTATGGGTGCAGCCTCAACCTCCAGCCAGTCTTCCAGCAGAGTAGTGTAAACACCTCTGAAGTCTTGATTGGGAACTAGGTCTCCCTGTTCGAGAGCTTCAGCTCTTGTTTCAGGGTATCGGCTATACATCCCGCCATTTACCCTTGGCCCTATTACAAACGAAACTCCAGCTGCTCCATGATCTGTTCCGGAGCCATTATCTCTCACTCTTCGACCAAACTCAGAAAATAGGAACATTACTACATTTTCGTCATGTCCCGTCTCTTCAAGATCGTCCCAGAAATCTTGTATTGCTGCAGAAACTTCTTGCCATAACTGTGCATGAGTAGGTGCCTGAGCTGCATGAGTATCAAAGCTCCCGTGTTGAGTATAGAACACTTTTGTTCCCAAATTTGCTTTGTGAATAGTTGCTACATCCCTTAGGTTTTTGGCTATAGAATTGTCAGCATATTCCACGTTGGACTCATATATATCCGGTGCAACTTTAAGAATGTCTGCCCCATTTAAAGCGTCAATGCCGGTTTGGCCGAGGTAATCTAGCACCGGGCCTGATCCCAAGGCTGCTCCGTACATATTAGAAAATCTGGTCAGCATTTTTTCTCTTACTTGGTCTTGCTCGACACTTGTCAAAAGACCGTATGTAGATAAATCTGCCACAGATGCAACCGAGACTCCGGGAGTAACCAGTGCTCTGGGGAGACCCTGTCCAATATTAACTGCAGTGACCGGGTTTTCCCCTTCCGGATCCAATTCCCGAACTGCTCTACCTAGCCATCCCTCGGTTCCGACCTTGTCTGGTTCGGCGGTATGCCAAATATCCATCGACCGGAAATGAGATCTCGGAGAATTTGCATACCCAATTCCATGGATAATAGCCATGTTCCCTTTTTTATATATGTCCCTCATAGGAGACATGGATGGGTGTAACGCATATTCTGTATCTATGGCGAGCATATCCGCCTCCGGTATGCTCAGAGATCGTCTGTTGTCGTAGTAGTTGCTGTCGTTGTAGGGGATAACTGTATTGAAATAGTCGTTTCCCCCGGACAATTGCAGAACAACTATTACAGGTTCTTTGCTTTTAGTGACCATATTTGCCTCCTCTACTTGCAGTTCAGAGCCCTTTTTAATTCAATGTCTATCCAAACTGATACTCTCTAGTCGATGCGATTAGCGCGAGCATTTCGCTTGCTCTAACCGCCGATTGTTCGTAGGATTTTTCATCCCAGGTTATATCTCCCTGTTCATTGGCATGAGATATAAGTTCATCTCGTGTTTTGTCCTTTACTGGTAGCGGTCCCATTTGTTCAAGACATTTCTCAACAAGTTCTTCTGGTGACATGCTCCCCTCATCGCAGTCAGCGATTTTGGAAATAATCTTTTTTACACCAGGGAGATTGGTGTCGCTAAGTCGGTCAGATACGAAATTGACCCTCTTAACAAGCGCCCCACTGTTGATCCACTCCCTGCCTGTATGCCAGCCTTCGACACTTGGAGGATCCAATATATCTTGACCCATGTATCCTGGTTCTTTGGCAGCAGATTCTAATCTGGGGTCGGGGCCTAGAACGTCTTCCACGAGACGCAGTGTTCCAACTACCACTTCGACCGGGCTTTTTACTCTCTTATAGGCTGATTCTTTAAAAAAGTCTGAGTTAAACAAGACTCTTAGTACTGGCTTCACCTCATAGTTTTCCTCAATAAGTACCTTTGCCAGTTGATCCACCGCAGCCGGGTTTCTTGGTGGTTCTATGTTCCATGCGGGGACTTGAGGCTCATCTTCAACAAAAAAATTATAGAGGTGACGAGCTATAAATTTTGAGCATGCCTCTTGTTGAAGGATGATATCGATGATGTCTTCACCGTCGAAATTCCCCGTATGGCCCAGGAATGTTTTTTCTGTGTAATCATGGTCTTCTGACCTAAACTCAAATTTCCAAGGGTGCCGACCATATGGATATCTAGGCATTTTTGCGCCTATGGTCCATCCAGTAAACGCTCTCGAGCATTCAAAAACATCGGTTTCCGTGTAATTGCCCACTCCCAGGGAAAATAGTTCAAGTAGCTCACGCCCCCAATTCTCGTTTGGAGCATTTTTATGATTTTCGTTGTTGTCCAGCCAGAATATCATTGCTGGGTCTCTGGCAAGGTTTACTAGAAGGGTTCGATAATTTCCCATGCCTTCTTCCCGGAACATGGCAATCTGATCCAGCAGATGGTTACAGTTATCTACTTTCGCGTTTCCAGTAGCAAATACGTGATGCCAAAAGAGTGCCATTTTCTCTTGAAGGGGTCGTCGTGTGTTCAACATGAAATAGAGCCAGTTTGCCTGGCCAGGTCCGGATGCTCCGCCAGGGACTTCAGTAATTGGGTGGCGTCTTAGTAACGAATATTCGTCGACTGCTTCCTCAGAGTCGAGGGTCAAAAGTTTTTCTACTGTGCCCTCGTAACCAATTGCGCAAAATATATCGAGTTCGTCACCGCTTGCCCCAAACCCCGCACGCCTTAAAAGATGGGCCAATAATTCTCTTTCTGCCGTCACAGTCATACCAACCTCCTATCACAAATACAGGTGAATTATCCTGTTTTTAGATACACTTTATTGCACCTTCGTATTACCACAATTATGGCATCGTGATTTCTCATGTCAATAACCTCCCATTTCTGGAATTATTTGCCTAAATAACTCATATGAGTATGGATTGCGTTTTGCGCTTAGTACTTATTAAGTTTCGCTTCTGATTCTGGCGTTTTCTCTTGACCCATGTCATATCATTACCCCCTAGGACATAATGCTTTTGGAGGTGACATATGCCAGCAGTAGCAGGATTAGGTCATGTGGGGATTTATACGCATGATTTATTTAAGATGAGAGACTTTTATTCTCGCGTGATGGGGTTAGAAATTACGGATGAAGAAACAGAGGACAGGGGTATAGTCTTCATGTCATCTAATCCGGAGGAAGAGCATCATGAATTTGTTTTGATGAAAGGAAGAGACGTACCTGAAGGTTCCAAGATGGTTCAGCAGATCTCCTTTTACGTCAATACACTTTCAGAATTAAAGCAGTTTCACTCGGTTTTTCAAGACGAAGAAGTTCGTATAGAACGCACTGTTAGTCATGGTAACGCGTTTGGTATGTATGCCCTTGACCCCGAGGGGAATACTATAGAGGTCTATTATAGAACTGGCTTCCCCGTTCCTCAGCCCTGCGCAGATCCGGTTAACCTTGAAGATGCAGAGGAGTTATTGCTAGATCAGGCCAGATCTCGAATACCTGCCTAGTCAAGAGGTTGGACATTGCTTAATAGATGGCCGGACGATCGACTTGAAAAGCGGGAAGCTTTGTTGAGTGCTGTGTCATCGATTTCGGACATAGTGGCCCGGAATGTCTCATTCGGCGAAGAACATTGTTATCTACATCCAGATAGCTGGGATGCTATTCATGATAGCGGTCTTCTTTCCTTGAAGTTGCCTTCAGAGATTGGTGGGGCTGAGGCAGATCCTGTCACTCAGCTTGAAGTATTGACGGCTTTGGCCTCGATAGATACCTCCGCCGCGTGGTGCACTATGGTAAGTGCCACAAATGTTGGGTCGGCGGGAGCTTTTCTTCCTGATACTGGGGTAGACATAGTCTTTGCTGAGGAATCTTCTACGTCTCACCCGTCTATTGTTGGGGTTGGAATGCCGTTCGGAGAGGCTATCCCCTCTGAAAACGGTTTTTTTGTAACCGGCAGATGGCCCTACGGTAGCGGCATAAAGGGATCAGAATGGGTCACGGCAGGAGCCAAAGTTTTATCTGGAGCCCAGTCTAGTGGAGTTCCGGAAATAAGAGCGTTATTCAGAAAATCAGAAGTTAATATAATAGACAACTGGAATGTAGCAGGTTTGAGAGGAAGTGGCAGCAATGATTATGAGGTTTCTGAACTCCACGTCCCTCTTGAGCTCACTTGGTCAGGGGATGACCTCCCATTGAGAGGTGGGGATCTATACAGAATTAAGAGACCCGCTTTTGTGGTGTTTGGCCATGCAGGGATTGCGATTGGCACAGCAAAGAGATCATTACAAGAAATTAAATCTTTGTCATTTTCCAAGACAAGAGGAGTTCCCGGACAGACCTCTATTGGAGATAGTCCTCATTTCCAAATGATGCTAGGAAATATTGACCTAAAGATGCGATCCATTGAGGCACTGTCAAAAAATGTGTTTGAACAGGCTTGGGATGTCGCTAAGTCTGGAAATATTCTTTCTGAGAAAGAACAATTTAGGATCAGAGCAGTAGGCGCATGGGTGACGAGAGAATCTCTGGATATAGTAGACTCGTGCTTCCATGCTGCTGGTGGTTCCGCATTGAACATGGACAATCCGCTTCAGCAATGCTTTAGAGATATGCATGCTGCAGCCCAACATTTTATGGTAAGCCCTGATCACGTTAGCAGCTATGGAGCTATCTCCTAACCTTCCCGGAGAAACTTTAACCACTGAAATATGAAATATTTAAAAGGGAGTTGAAAAATGGCAGAGATAGATCAGAATCTGGCTTTTGAACCTGCAACGATAATTGGTGAACTTATAAAATCAAAAGAGTTATCTCCAGTGGAGATAACGAAGCTATATCTTGAGCGAATTGAAAAACTTGATTCAAATCTAAATTCGTATTTGACGGTAACAGCCGATATAGCTTTAAGTGCTGCTCAAAAAGCTGAAACCGAAGTGATGGGAGGAGGTGAGTTGGGAGCACTCCATGGTATTCCTATTTCTATTAAGGATCTTCAGATGACGAAAGGGGTTCGTACAACAGGAGGATCTTTAGCGTATAAGGATCGTATTCCTGAAGCGGATTGTGCGGTGGTAGAGCGTGTTCTTAAAGCCGGGGCAATTATGCTAGGTAAGACCAACTCCCCAGAATTCGGGCTATTAGGTGCTAACGAAAATCGATTGGGAGATCCTTGTCGGAACCCGTGGAATGTGGATAGAACCTCCGGAGGGTCTAGTGGAGGAGCAGGGGCATCTATTGTTGCAGGCCTGACATCCCTGGCAACGGGAGGGGATGGAGGCGGATCGATCAGGATCCCGGCAAGTTTTAATGGTATCTATGGGATAAAGCCTACCCAGGGGAGGGTTTCCAGTTTCTCTGGAGCTTTGAGTTCTCCGTTGGCGAATTATTTGAGCCAACAAGGGCCACTGACGCGGACAGTGAAAGACTCTGCGCTATTGTTACAGGTATTAGCAGGGTATGATTCGCGAGACCCTGGCTCACTTAGGGCACCAGTGCCTAATTTCTTAGACTCTGTTACTAGAGAGATATCAGGCTTAAAAATTGGGTGGAGCCCGGACTATGGATATGCGTCGGTTGATAGCGAAGTTCTCTCTATTACTGAGAGTGCAGCCAATGTTTTCACAGAACTTGGATGTACGGTAATTGAATCCAACCTGAAGTTGGAAGGGGCTTTTGATACATGGTTCACACTTTTTGCTGCGGGAGCTTTTGCCACACAAGGCCATTTACTTGATGATGAAAAAGATCCTTTGACATGGTACGCCAGGTATGCAATTGAACACGGCTCAAAAACGACTGGGGCTGATTATGTGAAGGCGGTAGGGGAGAGAGATAGGATGATTCAATTATTCGAGGATGAGTTTGAAAAATTCGACATAATCCTTTCCCCCACAATGGCAGTTACGGCATTTCCTACAGACGCCTATCCAGAAACAATTGGAGGCGAAGAGCCATATCCTAATCCAGAATGGGGATTTTTACCGTTCACACACCCTATAAACACGATTGGTTATACTGCGGCCAGCGTTCCTTGTGGTTTTGACACAGATGGGATGCCAGTGGGTCTCCATGTTTTAGGGAAACATGGAGACGAAGAGACGGTACTCGCTGTAAGTGCTGCTTTTGAGGAAGCAAAACCCTGGCTTCAGCATCGGCCTTTGCTTAGCTAACAATTGCATTGCTAAAAATTTGAATTTTGAAGTCTGGTTACCGTGATTGGATTAGTCTATTCCTCTTCGTAAGGCTCTGCCTGGGGTGACACCAGTGTTATTGCCATCATCAATAACAATCTTGCCGTTTACTATCACGTAGTCTATGCCGATAGGGTATTGTTTTGGATCTTCTTTAGTCGCTGGGGCTTTTACAGTGTCTGGGTTGAATAGAACTATATCCGCCTTATAGCCGTCCTTGATTAGACCTCTATCCTTTAAGCCCAATCGTTGAGCAGGGAATGACGTCATTTTTCTTATGGCTTCAGGGAGTCTCAGCTGTTTTTCAGCTCTCACAAATTCAGCAAGCACAACAGGAAAGCACCCGTAGGTCCTAGGGTTTGGATATTCCCCAAACAGAATTGCGTCGCTTGCTACCATCCCGGCAGGGTGAGAAACGAATGCTGGCAGTGTTTGAGGATTAGTACCTAGCCCAACCGTTGAGATACCAAGATTTTCGTCCAGTAGTAAATCAAAAAGTGCGTCGGCTGGATCCTGATTTCTTAGATTGGCGATCTCAGTGATCAATAATCCATCATAAATTTTGTTAGCTTCTTTTGTAAAATTCGTTAGCCAATTGTTTTCCAATCTATCTATGGTTATCTCTTTTTTCATTCTCGATCTATCATCAGGATCTCTGAGAGCAGCCATTAATCTCTCTGGACCTCCATCCTTTGCCCAATGAGGCAACCCTATTGTTATCGTTGTGCCGGAATAAGGGTAGGTATAACAATCAAAAGTGACATCTAGTCCTTCGATCCGAGCATTGTCGACCAAGCCTAAATAATCAAGATGACTTCCATCTCCTTGGTAGCCCTGTCTGAAGTGTGTCAAGTGAATAGGGATACCGGACCGACGACCAATTTCTATTGATTCTTCCCATGGAGCAAGTACCCCTTGTTCTTTTAAGCTAGCCCGTGTGTGTGTGTGGTAAAAGCCTCCCAAACGGGCGCTTTCTTCGGAAAGCTCTATTAACTCTTCAGTTGACGCGTAAGCGCCTGGAGGATAGTCAAGGCCAGTGGATATTCCATAAGCTCCCTCCTCCATACATTCCCTCACTACAGATCTCATATTTGCTATTTCAGCATTATTCGCTGGTCTTTGCTCCCACCCCACGCTCCAGATTCGTACAGGAGAGTTGCCGAGTATGTATGCTACGTTTACCGCCACAGTGTTTTCGTATTTTGACAGAAGTTCACTTACTGTTAACCAGTCGGGTGGCATGGGTGGGTATCCATTTAGTCCTGAATCCAGCCAGATGTATCTTTCAAGCTCCTCCGTTGTTTTAAAAGGGGCGTGTGAGATGCCATCTATTCCTACCAACTCTGTTGTCACTCCTTGGCGTACTTTAGGATCATGGTGCGGAGCCCCCAGAATGGTTAAGCCAGCGTGTGAATGAAGATCTACAAATCCAGGAGAAACAACATATCCTTCGGCATCTATGTACCGATGGGCTTCGATATCAGATAGATCACCTCGGTGGAGTGAAATTGTGTCTCCGTCTATTCCGACAGCGCCCTTATAACCAGGATTCCCGGTTCCATCCAATATGGTTCCATTATGTATCAATATATCGAGCATGCCGGCCTCCTAATTATTCTGTTAATGACTTCACTTAAACTTCGCTTCCTTAATTACAAGGGATCAATGCACAATATGAGTATCCCTTTAGGTGATTTAATGGGAAATCATAGGATCAACAATCCAACATTAAACTTGACTAGTGTGGGTAGTTTAATATGATCCGCAATAGAAATCAGTTTTTGACTAAGGAGAGCCATATGACTATTGGGATTTCGACGCCATTACCCGCTTACAAGGTGAACGCTGGTTTCATGGCCTCAAAGGCGGAACTATTGGGATTTGAATCAATTTGGTATGCGGAACATCCTGTATTACCTGTTAACACCACCAGCAGATTTCCTGGCTCTGAGGATGGAGTAATACCTTGGACATATGCACATTTTGCGGACCCATTTATTGCTTTAGCTCAAGCGTCAGGGACGACCTCTAAAATTAAGTTAGCCACCGGAATAACTTTAGTTCCCGAAAGGAATCCATTGGTCCTCGCGAAAACGGTGTCGACTTTGGATCTTTTCAGCGGAGGGCGTTTTCTTTTTGGAATAGGTACAGGTTGGTTGAGAGAGGAAACGGAACTGATGGGGGGTGACTTTGATCATAGGTGGACTCAGACAAAAGAGTCTCTGCTTGCTTTGAAGGAGCTCTGGACAAAAGATGAGGCCGAATTTCATGGTAAATATTATGATTTCCCCCCTGTAAAAATGTTTCCGAAGCCTGCTCAGAACCCACATCCACCAATATTGATTGGCGGCATGGCGAAAAACGTATTGCGTCGTATTGTCGATGTAGCCGATGGATGGTTGCCGAATAGAGTTACTCCCAAAGATGTGGAAACAAGTAGAAAAGAGTTAGATACTCTTGCGAAAGATCGGGGCAGGGACCCAAATACAATCACGATTACTATCTATGGACAGCCAGCTGATAGACGGGCTGCAGAAGATTATCTGAATGCTGGTGCAAACAGGGTAGTAGTGAGGCCCGAATATAAGGAGACTGAGGCAGAGATGGCTTCTGAATTAGAGAGAATTGCTGAAGAGGTTCTTTAAAGTAATCTCAAATAACCATGCCAAAATCAGGGGCTTAGTTTAATCCGGAGTCTCTTGTTTATTCGGCCTTTGCTCTCGTGTCCTACTACTTCGATTCGACCTACCTCGCGGGTATTGGATACATGTGTGCCTCCATCGGCCTGAAGATCCAATCCAACTATATCTACAGTACGGACCTCTTTTATAGCAGGTGGTAATTTGTTAATTTTTAAACGAATTAGATCTGGAATTTTGAATGCCTCCTCTCTGGGAAGAGTTTCCACCACTATTTTTCTTTCCTCTTCAACTTCTCGGTTGATCAAATTTTCCATTTCGTTAGCAAATTCTGTGGACATGTTCTCCAATTCAAAATCCATCCTAGCTGCCAGTGGAGTCATATTACCTCCGGTTACTAGAGCTCCATAATCCCTCCAAACAACACCACACAGAATATGCAACGCCGTGTGAGTTCGCATTAGTTGATATCGGTTGTCCCAATCCAATGATCCATGTATTTTTGTTCCTACGCTTGGAATGTCCCCGTCGAGTTTATGTATAAGTTGGCCTCCAGTCCTGGAAAGTTTTTGCACTGAAGAACTGCCGTTTTCCCATATAATGAACCCTGTATCAGATGGTTGGCCTCCTCCTCCGGGATAGAAAGCGGTTTGGTCTAGAGCTATTCCTGTATCAGTGACGTGTGTAACTACCGCATCAAACTCTTTTAAATAGCTGTCTTCGTAACAAAGTATTTCCGTCACTTTTGCCCCTTTGTATTCTTATGTCGTTTTTAGTCGGGTGGAGAATTTGTAAATATGAGGCTTCCTGCCGCCATAAACATTCCCCCGACCCCTTGGCAGAAAGATACTTCTACGTTGGGTACTTGATGAGAGGCCTCACCTCTTACCTGTCTAATAGACTCCTGGATCGCGAACATCCCGTACATTCCAGTATGTGTATATGAGAGTCCACCTCCGTTGGTATTCATAGGCAAACTTCCGCCGGGAGAGGTGTTACCTTGCTCTATAAATGCCCCTGCTTCACCTCTTGATACGAATCCAAGATCTTCTAGACCATAAATAGGTAAATGAGCAAATGCATCATAAATCATCAAGTGGTCTATATTGCTTTGATTGAGGCCTGACTCTTCAAAGGCCTTCTTGCTGGAAATTTTAAATGCAGTGGAAGATGTCATATCGTACATTTGACTCACGATCGGCGTTTCTGCGGATTCTCCTGTTCCTAAGATGTAAACGGGATCCTTGGCAAAGTTGTTTGCTCTATTACTTCTTGTGATGATTAATGCTCCACCCCCATCAGTAACTAAGCAGCATTCCAGAAGATGAAAGGGGTAACAAATCATCCGACTTTCTAGAACGTCATCGATGGTTATTAGATCTCTGTACATGGCTCTGGGTACTTTGTTTGACCATTTACGTTGGGCAACAGCAACGGAAGCCAACTGTTCGTGGGTCGTACCCGTTTCCTTCATATATCTCAGGACTCCCAACCCAAATTGGGTTGTAGGCCCGTATACGCCATAAATTGATTCAAAC
>CEUS01088386.1_pt1 | contig 17829 bp, 16 predicted proteins | sample 427031 | NCBI WGS metagenome assembly CEUS01 (sample SAMEA2622837, study PRJEB7988) | marine metagenome | biome: marine biome (ENVO:00000447); feature: marine epipelagic mixed layer (ENVO:xxxxxxxxx); material: "saline water (ENVO:00002010), including plankton (ENVO:xxxxxxxx)" | depth 140 m | reverse complement strand
TAATTTACAAATTAAGTTATAATTCTAATGAAATTGCTTAAAAAAGGCGCTGAAGCGGATGTCTATTTGTCATCGTGGAATGGGAAGAAGGCTATATTAAAAATTAGAAAAGAGAAGACTTACAGAAATTCAGTTCTTGATAAAAGAATAAGAAAACAACGAACAATTAAAGAATCTGAAATAATCTCTCAGGTGAAATCATTTGGTATTTCTACACCTTTTATTTATTTTCTTGATGTCAACAAATGTTCTATTCTGATGCAATACATTGATGGTAAGTTAGTGCGAGATATGAATGAAAAAGCTATAGAGAAAAGTTGTTTTGAAATTGGAAAGATTGTTGGTGTTTTACATAAAAATGGAATAATGCATGGAGATCTTACTACATCAAATTTTATTTTAACTAAAAAGCAACTTGTCTTAATTGATTTTGGTCTTGCCAGTAGAACAGAAAAACCAGATGATCATGCCATAGACCTTAGGCTGTTCAAAGAGATACTAAACAGCGCTCATGCTAACATATTAAAAAAATCTTGGAATAATTTCTTAAAAGGATATTCTAAATCAATCGGAGAAAAATATTGTAATAAAATTATCAAATTGGTTGCAGTTATAGAGAGTCGTGGTAGGTACGCAACAGTTGTCTGAGCTTTATTTTGTATCATCAAATGAACATAAGTTTGAAGAGGCAGAAAGAATTCTTTCAAATTTTGGAGTAAATATCAACCTATTCAAAACAACATTAGAAGAAATTCAATCAAATTCTCTTAGTAAGATTGCAGAAAGAAAAGCAATTGATGCATATACCAAAGTACAAAAACCAGTGATTATTGAAGATGATGGTCTGTTTATTGATACTCTGGAAGGATTTCCAGGTCCATACTCATCTTACGTCTATGATACAATTGGAAACAAAGGAATCATACATCTATTAGAAAATACTGAGCTTCGAGATGCAAAATTTGTCGCAATCATTGCTTATTGTAATGGCGGTAACGATGTTCAATTATTTGAGGCTAGTATATCTGGAAAAATTGCATCTGTTATAGAAAAAGGAGGTTGGGGATATGACCCAATTTTCATACCACAAGGCGAATCAAAAACATACGCAAATTTATCAGATAAAGATAAGTTTTCTCATAGAGCTGCATCGTTAAAAAAATTCTCAGATTGGTTTATGCATAAGCACTAAGATAACGTTCTGTGAATCGTTTTTTGTTTTGTAAAACTACTATTCGAGAAACTTCACTTTCATCCATAATTTCAAATCTATCAGAATTTTTTGCAATGTGTTTTGAAAATTTTCTGATATCACTCATCTCCACCATATTATCATATTCGAGGCGATTTGTTGAGCGTCCAATATGCATATAAGATTTAATCTCAATAAAATGCGCATTTGATTTTTCAAATATGGATCTAAAACCTGACATCATTTTTTCAGAATCGTTCCAATCTTTGATTAATGTAACTCTAAGAACCGTTCTTGTGTCTAATTCTGCAAGTAATTCCAAAGTTTTATTCCATCTTTTCCATGAATCGTCATATTTTGGCCTGTTAATTTTAAGAAATGAATCGTAATCTGATGCATTTGTTGAAAGGTATAACTGAGTTGGTAGTGCATCCTCATCTGCTAGTCTTTGAATCATTTCTGGTTCTTGACCATTTGTTACAAGAAAAATTGATTTTGTGGCTTCTAATGATTTAAGATATTTTATCAAATCAGGTAGCTTTGGGTACATTGTTGGTTCTCCAGAAAGTGATATTGCATAGTGACTAGGAGTAAGTGATTCTTCTATCTTTTGTTTATCCTGTGATGGATCACCAAAATGTCCTACAATTAGTTTTCTTCTCTCTTCCATCAGTTTTGACATAATGTCTTTTGGTTCTGCAACTTTTTGTTCATCCATTTTTAATGAATCATAGAATTCCATTGGTCTCCAACAATAGACACATCTATTCTCACAGTGCATTCCAGCAGGAGAAAATTCCATACATTGGTGCGTTGAAATTCCATAAAATTTGTGCTTGTAACATGTACCTTCATTTTTGAATGATTTTTTTGTCCAGTGGCATAATTCAACAGTAGAATGATCTGCAACTCCGTATTTTGCCTTTTTTAATTGCTGAGCAATGTTTGGTTTAATTTGTATTAATTCTGGTTCTTTTTCGACAAACTCACCAGAACAACTCATACAAGTTTTTTTATTTTGTTTTACTTAAATCTACACACACCGAATCTGGTATAATTCTTAACTAAAAGATGAAAAGATAGTGAATGTTTTATGTATATATCTGAAAAAACAGGATAGTTACAATGGATGATACGGAAGATATTTCTTCAATTAATGAACAAGAATTAATAGAATATTATGGTTATGGAAAAACCTTTGGTAAGCTAAGATTAAGATTAAGATTTTTTAAATCGTGGATTCTACACTCACTTGCATATCATTCACCACATCCTGGATTTACAATCAGAATGCAACGTGCACGGGGAGTAAAAATTGGACAAGGATGTTACATTGGTCCGTACGTACACATTGATTTACTATATCCAGATTTAGTGACAATGGAAGATAATGTTGCAATAGGTAGTAATTCGATGATCTTTGCACATGTTAATCCAGCAGCAAATCTTGAATTAAAAAAGAATCATTATCCAAGAAAGATTGAACCTGTATTATTAAAATCCGGCACCTGGATTAATCCTAAATGCATAATTACACTAGGAACAACGATGGGAAAAAATTCTGTTTTATCAATAGGTAGTGTTGCTGTAACACCAATTCCAGATAATTGTGTAGCAGTAGGAAATCCAGCAAGAATTGTAAAAAAACTTACTGATAATAATTAATCTAGATTTAAAAAAGTACAAATTTAATAAAGTTTATTTGCAATATTTTGATCGTTTATAATTAATGGCTGAACATGACGATGAAATAAACGCAAAACTAGAAAAATTGTTAAAAAAAATTTTTCAGGTTGATAAAATTAGCCTTGATTATTCAATGGATGATATTCCTGAATGGGATTCATTTAAGCATATTGAACTAATAATTGGGTTAGAACAAGAATTTAATATTAAACTCGAATATACTGACACTACCGACATGACATCAATACCAATTATAAAAAGTAAAGTTTTGAAGTTATTGAATGATAAATAGAGAATTTCTACAAGATCATCAGAAAATCGTTTCTGACCTTGATCTAAATTATAATAATGTAGGTGAACTATTGTCTGTAAAAGCAAAGGAAAATAATGAAAAAATCTTTCTAATCTGCCCTGGTAAAGAAACTGAACAGTTTACTTATTCAGAATTTATGACTATTGTAAAGCAAACTAGTAAATTTTTAATCAAACGTGGTTTAAAGAAAAATGAAAGAATTTCATTAATATTTCACAACTCACCTGAGTTTTTGATATTATATTTTGCAGGTCTTTTTTGTGGTTTAACAATTGTTCCTATCAATCCAGATCTTTCATCAAGAGAGATAAAATATATTATCAAAGACAGTGACTCAAAATTTATTTTTTATAATCACACATTAGAATCAAAAATTCTTTCTATAAGAAATGAAATAGAGAATATTTCATTAATTAAAACTACAACAATTAAAGAATTAGTTCTTCCAATTGACGACCAAATAAATTTTGAAGAGACTAAAATTTCACTTTATGACACTGCAGTCATAATTTATACATCTGGAACAACGGGTAACCCAAAAGGAGTGGTTCTAACACACCTCAATCTCTTATCAGATGCAATGAGTATTTCAACTTGGTTTAAATTTAATAATGAAACAAGATGTCTTTGTATTCTTCCTTTATTTCATAATAACGGCCAAATCACAACACTTCTAGCACCACTTTATGCTGGTGGATCTACAGTAATTGTTAAAGGAAAAATTAGTCTTTATGCATTTTGGGATTTAGTTAATGAGTTTAATGCAACATGGACAAGTGTAATGGCTTCAATTTTATCAATACTTCTTAGTTTACCAAACGAACGTAAAGAAAATAGTTTGAGTGCAATACTATGTGGTGGTCAAATTTTAACCCGTTCTGTACAAGAACAGTTTGAATCACGATTTAATGTTCCAATTTTTGAAGGTTATGGATTAACTGAAACAACATCCTTTTCTTGCATAAACAATTTTCCTGCAGAAAAAAGGATTACTGGTTCAATTGGAAAATCATTATCAACAAATGAAATAGCAATTTTAGATGAAAAAAATGAAGCCGTAGGGGAAAACATAGAAGGAGAAATTTGTATTCGTGGCTATAATGTTGCAAATGGGTATTTAGGAGATTCAAAAATGAATCAAGCATTTAGAAATGGTTGGTTTCACAGCGGTGATTACGGTAAAAAAGACCAAGAAGGAAATTTCTATTTTCATGGGAGACAGGATTCATTAATAATTAAAGGAGGAGAAAACATCTATCCTGCCGAGATTGAAAATATTTTGTACAGTCATCCAGATGTTGAAGAATGTGCAGTTATAGGTATACCACACAAATTATTGGGTGAAGAAGTATGTTCATTCATAAAAATAAAGAATAACTCACAGTTATCTGAAAATGAATTAAAGGAATTTTATAAAAATAAAATTGCCGATTATAAAAAACCAAAAAAAATTATTTTAATTAATGATTTAGATGATCTAAATGAAATACCAAAAGGACCAACAAAGAAAATTCTCTATCGGGAATTGAGAAATTATTATAACAAAAAATTTAGTATCTAATTTTTTCTAAATGTAACCATTGCGGTTCCATAGATTAGTTTTTTTCCATCTTGATTAGTAATTGTAGTATCTATTGTAATCATTTTTGTGGCATTATTTTTTTCAATTACTTCCCCAGTAACCGTAATTGTATCACCAATATAGCAAATATTCACAAAATTTAATGTCTGAGAATAGACCAATGCGTATTTCCCTGGTAGATACATTCCCGTTAATCTAGAAAGAAACGATGCTGTGAACATTCCTGGGCATATTCTTTTTTTATAATTTGTTGTGGATGCATATTCTTGATCACTGGCTAATGGATTATAATTACCAGTAATCTTGGCAAAATTATTTTCCATTGATTCTGTAATATGAACTTGAAATGTTTCCTTTAAACCGATTTTTATTTCTTCAAAAGTGTATTCATTCAATTTTTCATTCATCTTATTTATCATTCTGTCTTCTAGTATTATATAATTTAGATATAGAAACTATTCTTTTTTGCATAACAAATTTGTACAATACTCTGAATCTGGTTCAATTTTCAAGAAACTTTCTGAATTAATTTTATTTGTTTCTTTATTATCATCTAAAATATTATAAAGTTCAAATCCAGAATTTTCTAATGATTTAAGATACTGCTTTGGCTCATCGCCTGATTTTTTAATTAAAAATGGAAAAAATTCTGTCATCATAATTAATTTTCTATTCTTAGTCAGAAATTTTTCCATCCCATTGATTATTTTTGCTTCTGAACCTTCTGAATCTATCTTGATAAAATTAAATAATTTGTCATTTTCTTTAAAATATTCATCTATTGTAACACTTTCAACATCAATTGATTTTTTTGCATCTCCAAGTTTTGCATCATAGATTCTATTAATAGCACTATCATTGTCTCCCAGAAATAATTTTATTTTTTCAGTTGTATCGCTAACAGCCTTTTGAATCAAGACTACATTCTCAAATCCATTTATTTCTACACTTTTCTTTAGTAATTCAAAATTTACAGGATCTGGTTCAAATGAATACACTTTCCCATTTTTCCCAACTAATTGTGCCATTAAAAGAGTGTAATAGCCAACATGGGCTCCAACATCTATTACGACATCTCCTTCATGAACATATTTTTTTACAATTTTGGTTTGATTAGGTTCGTATATTTTGAAAACTGAGAGTGCAAGACCATCATTATTCTGTGTAAACATTTTGCGTCCTTCAATTTCAACAATATTTGATTTTGAGAGTGAGCGTACAAATCTACCTAATGAAATGACTAGGTTTGATCTTACTAACGATGAATTTAGTAAAATATTTATGAATTTTTCTTTCAATTTTTTTCAATCCATTTTAGTTTTCTGTTATTATGAATATTTCTGTGAGTCATTTTCTTCTTCTAATTACTAATCACATCTGAATTTTATATTTTTTAAAAAAACTCTGAAACCAAGATTCAAGACAAATTAAACTCCAGATTTTTACATAGTTACTAGTTTTTCCATTCTTATAATCTTCAGATAATTTTTTTACATATTCATAGTCAATTAATTTTCTCTCTCTAATTTGTTGTTCTGATAAGTATTTTGATTCTAAATCTGTTAATGATCTATTTAGCCAATTAATTATTGGTGGAGTAAATCCTCTTTTTTTTCTGTTTAGAATATTTTTTGGAATTTCATTTTTCATTGCTAGTTTTAAAATATGCTTCATTGAACCATTCTTTATTTTCAAGGAAAATGGAATGTTTGCAGCAAATTCTACCAACTTATGATCTAATAATGGCTCGCGAACTTCTAATGAAACTGCCATACTAGTTTTATCCGTATATTCTAGTATGTTATTTGGTAAATAACTCCTAGTTTCAACAAAAAATACTTTATCAAAAAATGATGTTGGGTTACACTGCTCTGAGTCTAAAAATAATTTATCAATAAATCGTCTTGAGGGAGGAGTCTTTGAATTTAGTAATTTTTCCTTTTCATCCTCATTAAAGTATGAAATTAGAGAATAGTATTGATCCTTAGGATTTTCTTTCCATGCTTCAAAAAAAGTTTTACCCTTTACAACAGTCTCACTTGTTTTATCTGGAATCTTATCAAAAACACTTCCAAATTTTTTTACAACAGATTTAGGAAATTTTTCATATTCTTGAAAAATTTTTAGTGCCTTATATTTTGGATATCCTCCAAACATTTCATCCCCTCCAACACCAGAAAGAACAACTTTTGATGTTTTACTAGCAAAATCTGAAATTATGTAATTTAACGTAGTAGTAGGATTAGCAAATGGTTCATCAAGATACCATGAAACCCTATCAAGCAATTTGAAGGAATCATTTGAATTTACAACTATTTCATTATGATTTGTGCCTAATATATCAGCCATTTCTTGTGATCCTTTTAATTCATCGTATGATGAATCATCTGAATCTTCAAAGCCAACAGTGTATGTATTTAATTTATAATTAGATTTTTTTGCAGCAAGTGTAGCTACAACTGATGAATCTATTCCACTACTAAGTAAAATTCCTACAGGTACATCACTAACCATTCGTAGTTCGACTGATTTATCCAAGTGATTGTATAGTTGTATTGCATAATCATCTTCTGTTAAATTGTTATTTTGAAATTTCACATTCCAGTATGTTTTTGTAGAAAAACTTCCATCTTGGTTGAAAATTAGAATTTCTGCTGGTCCAAGTTTATTAATTTCATTAAATATTGTTTCAGGTGCAGGAACATACAGGTATGTTAGATAATCACTAATTGCATTTCGATTTATTGTTGGTCTAATCTCATCATATTCTAATAATACTTTTAATTCAGATGCAAAAAGGAGTCTATCATTCTTTATATAATAATAAAGTGGTTTTACACCAAGCCTATCTCTAACCAAGATTGTTCTATTTCTTTTCTCATCCCAGATGGCTATTGCAAACATACCTTGGAGATGATTAACAAAATCTAGATCATATTCTTCATATGCATGGACAATTGTTTCTGTATCACTATTAGTTTTGAATTTATGACCTTTGGATTTTAAGTCATCTTGCAGCGATTTATAATTATAGATTTCACCATTGAAGACAGTCCAAATTTTTTCATCTTCATTTGAAATTGGTTGATTTCCACCATCAAGATCGATTATACTCAATCTTCTAATTGCAAGACCTACATTATTGTCCTCGTAGTAACCATCAGAATCAGGACCTCTATGTTCTAACATGTTACACATATCATGCAATAAAACACGATCCTGAAAATTAATTAATCCAGTTATTCCACACAAAATCTACACTTTTTCTGGAAGTTTTGAAATCATTGATTTTTGTGCCGCGACTGTTGCACGGGATGAATATAATGATAACAAAAATTCATTCTCCATCCTATTTCCAATTTTTATGTTCTCTATCAAAAATTTAAACTCATTTTTATGCCCTTTATCTTGGCTTAACATATTTTTTTTGGTTTCATCTTTAACATTACTAATTAATTTTAGATTCTTGAAATTATCTAATATTGCAGTCTTATCATCTGCAAAGAATTCTGCACGCTCTTTTGAGAGTTTTTTATTACCTTTTGAAGTATAGATTATGGTACCTGTTGAACCATCTTCAAAAGACAGATTAATTGCAAAATTGTCCATTGTATCTTGAGATTTTTGTGTAGTAATTGAACTAGTAAAAACTTGAATTGGTTTTGAACCAATTACATATGTTAAGTAATCAATGAAATGACATGCCTCACTAATTATTCTACCACCACCTTCTTTTTTATCATAAACCCAGTGATCATGCGGAATACTTTCAGCATTAATTCTATAATATGCAACCATTGGTGAAATACGATTTTTGAAAAATGTGTTTATTTCTTCGGTAAATGGTGCATACCTTCTGTTAAATCCGACCATTGCAATCTTATCAGATTTCTTCCACGCTTCTTCAATTTTATCAAGATCTTCAAAATTTAATGCTAATGGTTTCTCAACAAATACATTCTTACCTTTCAGAAGAGCCTCCTCAACAATTTTTGCATGTAAACTATTTCTAGTCATATTAAATATCAAGTCAGTTGACTTGTCATCAAGCATATCGTGATAATCAGAATAAAGATTGTTAATACTATATTTCTCAGAAAGTGATTTAGAATTTAATCCACTTGCAGTAGAAATTGAGTTTAGTGTTATATCTTTAATTTCTCCTAATATTGGAAGCGCTGTTGATGTTGCATAAATTCCACCGCCTATCAATCCACATTTTATTTTATTTGGATTAGGTTCCATTTTTTTAACTGATATTATTTTTGAACCAAGACCAGTTTCACTTTCATCATATTTTATTACTGAACCAATTCTAAGTTTTGTAGAATTGTCAAGATCAGAATAACTTTCAATTGCAGAATCAATAGAAAACATCTCAGTAATAATTTTAGATGGTGTTAATTTTTTTTCTTTCATCAATTGTAGAGCTGTATGCATATTTCTTGAGATAGTCCATCTTACAAATCCTACTGGATAATCATGGCCATGTTCCTCATAATTACGGTCATACCTACCAGGACCGTATGAACTAGGTATTTGCACAGATAGTTCTTTCTTATAGTAATCTTCTCTTGGAATATCTAATTTAATATCACCTATTATTGATATGACTGCCTTTTTCCTAGTAATTTTTCCAGCTAATTCTATTGAATCATTAGAATCTCCAGCTGCAGTAATTATAACAGAATCTGCACCTATATGATTTGTTAATTCTAAGATTGTTGTTAAATTACTTTCTGATCTTACATATGCATGATCTGCTCCTAATTCTAAGGCTAATTTTATTTTACGTTCATCCAGATCTATTCCTATCACTTTACATCCTGCAGCTTTTGCAATCTGTACTGTCAGTAAACCAATTAGACCTAAACCAATTACAACAACAGCATGTCCTAATTCAGGATTTGCACATCTAAATCCATTTAATGCAATAGATGCAATTGTAGAAAATGATGCATCTTTCAAATCAACTCCATCAGGAATTTTTGCTACTAGATTTTTTGGAATAGATATTTTATCAGCATGCCACGCATATTCTGCACCTGCACATGCTACTCTATCACCTATTTTAAAATCAGTTAAACCTTCAGAAATTTCTTCTATAACTCCAGCAGAACTATAACCAAGAGGAAGATATTGTTCTAATCTTCTCTGAGCTTGTTGATACGCAATCAATAATCCATCTTTCTTTGCTTTTTCCAAAAATGCTTTAAATAAATCAGGTCTATTTCTTGCTTTTCCAATAACATTTTTTTTTGCAAAATTAACAATATTTTTTTCGGTCCCAATACTGATAACAGAAAAAGTATTTTTTACAATGATTCCACCTGGACGTAATGAAGGTTCTGGAACTTCAATTACTTTTGTTTCACCATTAGATACGTCTAAAACTATTTGTTTCATTTCTCATTCATAATTTGTAAAGAAGTCGATAGTGCATCTAGTGCTTCTGATGTCATGTATAAATCGGGATGGTTAGTGCTGGATTCAACAGTTCCTAGATATGCACTATATCCAGTAGGTCTAGATATTAGTTTACTTGGAATCAGATTACTAGACACTTTCGTCCTAGAAATTTCTCTATGTAATCTATGTAATGTACGCATTAATTTGAACAATATAGGATATTCTCCAATACTTCCACCTTTTCCAGCCTCAAAAAATCCAACAATTACCGATTTTGAATTTCCTTTTTCCCATCTTAGCAGTATATTGTCAAAAATTTGTTCTTTTAGCACACTCAATGATTCTTTCATCAGTTTAGTTGCATTTGTATTGTTTGATAAAAGATTTTGGTATATAGGCAAGACAAATGCGTATGTAGCTGATAGGTAAAGCGCAAAATTAAGACCGCTATTTTTCCATTCAAAATATCCATCCTCTTTTTGATTTTTTACAAGCCATTCTACGCCAGATAGAATTGATTGCTCCAATCTATCTGATTTTATGTAAAATGCTGATTTAATCAAATAGTATAACGTAACTGCCTGATAATGAATACATGGAATGAAGAAATGATATTTGTAAGGATATGCTCTTTTTGGTCCACTGTAAGGATATGCACCATTACTAAACTGTTGCAAGCAAATATTGGCAATTGCTCTTTTTCCAGCTTTAGTATACTTCTCAGTAGATGATTTACTACCAAATTTTAATAAAAATGCAGCAGCCATAGCATCAGCATTTAAAATATCTGCATGAACATGTTCTGATTTTTTATATGCACCAAAATCAATCTCTTGATCTAAAATAAATTTTGCAGCTTTATCAAATATTTCTTCATTTATATTAAATTCTGGAAATGATTCAGAAACTTCTAACAATGATAATGCACAAACTGAAGTAAAAACAGTTGATGGTTGATTATAATTTATGTGTGCTTCATTCCAAGAACCGTTTGAATTTTGATTATCTATTAACCATCTAGACATTTTTTGTATTAACATCTTATTCTCTAAAATTTTCAGACTATGTAATTTTACTAAGGTTGAACATATTTCAGCTGTAACACGTGTACGAATAACTTTAGTAACTTTATCATTTACAAATGCTTCTTCATCTGTAATTGTGACTTGTTCCATAACTCCATCTAATAATTTTTTAGTAACATCACTTGTTTCAGCAAATATGTTCATAATCTAAATCTCCTTTACAAATGAAAAATCAATTTTTTGTTCCATAAATTTTCTTCCATTCTCTGAGTACTTTTTAAGCTTCTCTTCATCATCTAGTAGTTTAGCTAGGGAATTACCAATTTCTTTTGCATTATTGTTATCTATGTAGACACCTGCATCTGATTCTTTTATTATTCTCTTTAATTCATCTGATCTTCCATAAGCTAGAATAGGTAAACTACATGCAAGATATTCAAACGTTTTTGTAGGAATTGCTGAACGTAATCCTTCATTATCTTGTAATGATACTATACCAATTAATGATTTAGATAAAATCATTGGAATCTCATTTCTAGATATAGGATTAAAAAAATGGATTGATTTTTCTAGTTTTAATTCTTTAACAAGATTCCTAATTTTTGATTCACAGAATCCACCACCGTATAGTTTAAGATCAATGTCTGGAATTTTAGATATCACAGTTGGCATAGCATTAATTAAAACTTCTAAAGCCTGTGATATACCAAAATTGCCTATGTAAACAATCTGTTTTTCTTTTTGATCATTTTTCTTTTGAAAAATATCTAGATCTGGATTAAATGGAAAATACTTTACTTTCTCAGAATCACCACCTAAGATTTTCTTTATTCTTTCAGATGTTGTAATGCTGTTGGCTAAAATTATACTAGCCTTTTTCCAATTAGAAATTTCAAATTGTTTTATCCGTTTAATTATATAATTTTCTTTGTTAACATAACCCAAAGAACTAAGTGCATCAATCCAAAGATCTCTAATGTCAATAATTACTTTCTTTTGGAACAATCTTAGAACCCAATTTGTTATCAAAAGTGATGATGGTGGTGTACTGACAATCACAAATGATACATTCTTCAACAAACGAAATAGGAACAAATTTGTAAGAAATGGAAATATTGTATAATAAAAAAAACGCCCTAGGAATGACGGATTCTTTGTTGATGGTTGATATGTCCAAATTCTATAAATTGTGATTCCATCAACAATCTCTTTTTTAAAAATTTGATTTGACTTGTTATATTTTGTAAATGGATACGTAGGTGGTGGACATATAACACTGACATCATAATCACTCTGTATTTTTTTAGCCATTTCAAAAATTCTTGAGGCACCACCTACTGATTCAGGTGGGAAATTAGGTGCGATGATTAGAACCTTCTTCATAGCGATTTTGTCGTAACTATTCATATAACCTGTACGCTACATTTACTGGTTGAGTTCATATATGTTTTATATCTAAAAATTTTACATATAATGAAAAAAAATAATTTAATTATACTTTCACAATATTTTCCGCCTGATGTATCTGGGGGAGCAACAAGGGCAATTAATTATTCAAAATGTTTAGGACAGCAAAATTATAATGTTACAGTAATAACAGCATATCCCCATCAACATGGACCTGTTCCAAAAAAATATCGTAATAAACTTACCATGAAAGAAAAACTTGGAAACCTTAATTTAATACGAGTCTGGATACCATCATTACTTCATACATCTGTAAAGAACAGTGCAATTCTAAATTTTTCGTTTTGTATTAGTTCACTCTTTCCATTATTCTCAATTAAATCAAAACCTGATGTAATACTTGCATTTGAACCAAATCTTTTCTCAATAATTCCTGCTTATCTTTATTCTAAAATAAGAGGTGGAGTTGTAATCCGAATTGTTGATGACATGTGGCCTGAATTACTCTATGAACAAAAAATACTCAAATCAAATATTCTAAAAAAAATACTTACAAATCTTGCAAGATTTTCATACAATTATTCAAAATATATAATACCATTGAATGATGAAGTTAAAGAATTAATTCATAAATTATATGATATTGACAATAAAAAAATTGATGTTATTTCACATGGTATAGATGAAACAGTTTTTACTTTTTCTAAAAAGGAACGTGAAAAAATTTTTACTTTAATGTATTCTGGCTCACTTAATACTTCATATGACTTTGATATAATATTAAACGCTGCAAAAAAACTTAAAGATAAAAATATTCAATTTATAATTAGAGGGAAAGGTAAGCAGCTTTCATATTTACAAGATAATAAAGATAAATTTCAAATTGATAATTTAATAATTGATTCAAATTTTGTTCCAATTGAAAAACTTTCTTCAACATTATCTAAAGCTGACGTATTATTGATTCCAATGATCAAAGGTGATTCAATAAACACGTCAATACCTACAAAACTACTTGAATCGCAAGCTATTGGTAGACCGATAATATGCTGTTCAAGTGGTGCTATTGGAAATTATGTTGAAACAACAAACTCTGGGATTCGAGTAGATGAGGGGGATCTAGATGGTTTCACAGCGGCTGTCGAAAAATTAGAATCAAATCATCTATTATGTCAAGAATTAGGTCAAAATGGAAGAAATTTCGTTGAAAAAAATCATACATTCGAGATTATTGGTAAGCAAATTTCTAGTATAATTCAAAATAAATTATAGATTATCTGAATTAATTACTTCAAACTCTGGTAATGGAATTAGAAATTTCCCTCCATTCTGCAGAAATTCACTTTCCCTTTTTACAAATTCCTCTTTGAAATACCATGGTAAAATTAAGAAATAATCAGGTTTTTCTGAACGAGCCTGCTTTTCTGAAATTATTGGTATTTTTGAACCTACAGTTTTTTTCCCCCATTTTTCGGGATTTCTTTCTGCTGCAGCTAAAATAAATTCTGAATTAAGTCCATAATACTGTAATAGTGTATTACCTCTTGTTGATGCACCATAAACATAGATTTTTTTCCCATCTCTTATTTCATCTTCAATAAATCCACATGTTTGTTCTCTTAGATTTAGTATTCTTTTTGCAAAATCTAGGTATGTTTTTGTATTGTTAAGACCAATCTTTTTCTCATATTCCCTAACACTATCTACATTTTTTGATATGGAAAATTTATTAGAATTTTTAAATTTGATATAAACTCTAATACTACCACCATTGATGTTGTTTTGTTCAACATCAAAAACTTCTAAATCATGTTTATTTAGCAGATATTCAAGTGATTGTAACGAATAATATTCTAGATGCTCATGAACAATGTTGTCAAACGCATTATTTTCTAGCATAGTTACTAAGTAATTCATCTGAAGTATCCATATTCCATTATCATCCAGGATATCTTTTATGTCACCAACAAAATCATGAGGTTTGTCTAAATCATAAAACATTGAGATACTGGTAATTACACGTGCTTTTTTTGTACCAAATTCAGATTTAAATGACTTTGCGTTAAAATATTCATTAAAAATCTTAAATGTATCAATACTAGCTTCTTCTAACAAATTAGTTGCTGGTTCAAAACCAATTGGTTTTATTGATTTATTTTTATAGAATCTTAGAAGTGTCCCATCATTTGCTCCAATATCTAGAACAATATCATCATTTTCTAAATTCACTTTTTCTTCTGCCTTACGCACAATTTCCTCAAGATCATCACGAATAGTTTGATTTACTCCGCTTTTATACCAAAATCTCCTATACAACAAATCTGGCGAAACTGTATGATGTAATTGTAATAAACCACATCCATTAGTCTCAGGATCGCATAGAACTAGTTCTAATGGTGCAGTGAAATTTTCCCCATCTTCTTCTAGGAAATCTACTAGGTATTGATTTCCAATATTAAGAATATGTTTTAAATTATTATTTTGGCAGTTCCGGCAGGCTTGAATTTTTTTAATATCTTCTACTAATGGCTTATTTTTTTCCATCCCTGTAACGCTATCTTTTACGTTTTTTAAGGCTATTTTTTGAACTATTTTCCTTACTAAGTCTTGTAATTATTTTACTTTCAGATGGATATGCTGGTGCATCCCAAGGAAATGTTTTCCCGTCTAGAAATAGTTTCCATCTGTTAAGATCTTCATTTAACATGAGCTCAACTAGTTTTTTGAATGTAACTTTTGGCTTCCAATTCAATTTTCTTTTTGCTTTTTTAGAATTACCACGTAGATAATCAACTTCCAAAGGTCGTAAAAATCGTTTATCTGTTTTTACATATTTTTTCCAGTTTAAGCCTACCAACTCAAACGCAATCTTGGCAAATTCCAAGACAGAATGTGCCTCACCAGTGCTAATTACAAATGTATCTGGTTTGTCTTGTTTTAACATAAGATGAATTGCATCAACATATTCCGGAGCATAACCCCAATCTCTTTTGGCATTTAGATTGCCTAGAACTAATTCTTTTTTCAGACCCAATGAAATCTCTGCTACTGTATTTGTTATCTTTCTTGAAACAAATTCAAGTCCTCTAAGTGGAGATTCATGGTTGAATAAGATACCTGTTGCTGTAAATATATTATATGATTTTTGGTAGACATCTGTAATCCAGTGAGCATATAGTTTTGCTACACCATATGGACTTGCAGGACTAAATGGAGTGCTTTCATCCTGAATTTTTGTTTTTGAATTTCCATACATTTCACTGCTTGATGCTTGATAGAATTTTAAATTAGGGTTAACAATTCTAACCGATTCTAAAAGTTTAGTAACTGCAAGTCCAGTAAGCTCTGCATTTCCTACTGGTTGTTCAAATGCAGAGCTAACAAAACTTGATGCTGCCAAATTATACAATTCATCTGGGTCCGAAACATGTACAGCCTCAACCAAGGAACCCATATCTAAAAGATCTGCAGGAATCAAATTAATTTTCGAAAAAATTCCAAGTGATTGAAGACGCCAAAAGTTTGGTGTTGATGTTCGTCTATATGTACCAAATACTTTGTAACCTTTTTTCACTAATAATTCTGCTAGATATGCTCCATCTTGTCCTGTTATTCCTGTAACTAAGGCTTTTTTCATGAATATCTAATTTTTATTATACACACTGGTAATATTCATTACTAATAATTTCTTAACCTAAATTTCTTTAAAAAAACATTTATTTTCCAAAAGCGATAATTAATTTCTCAACCATCTCTGAAGGAATCTCCCTCTTGAAATTTTTTAATACGTAATAATTCCTGGTCAGCTAAACCTTGCCCCATACTATACTCATAAGGTGAAGCAGAACTACCATGACCATCTTCACCTGGTCCATAAGCAAATTTTAATTTTTTTCTACATTCTTCCTCAACTTCATCTCTTAATCTCACTAATTCCTCTGAAGATAAAGCAGATGTTCTTACCCATGATTTCCACGCTTTAGATTTTGAACTACTGTATGATGCCTGATCTTTCGCAAAGTCAAGTTTTCCAAATTCCAGGTCATATTTTTCTTTCATATCATATTCTGGCGAACCCGGATATGGTGTGTTTATACCGAGGTTAAAATAATCTGGCTTAGCATCAAGAATCCATTTTTTTGTTAACATTACATCCTCATACGTTTCTCCTGGCAATCCAACCATACAGAAGGCTTTTGCATAAATTCCATATTTCCTGCAAATATCAATGAATTTTTTATTAATTTGATATGTTGTTCCCTTCTCTATTATTTTCAATATTTTATCACTCCCTGATTCTACTCCAGTTGAAAGCTCTATTGCTCCACCTTTTTTCATAGCTTTTGCAGTTTCTTCATCAAACAAATTAGTCTTAATGTAAGCTCTAAATTTAAAATTTCTTTTTTCAAACTCTTCCATTAATTCTATAGTTCGTTTTTTTATTATGTTAACTTCATCATCATAAATCATAAATGTATCAAAACCATACTGGTCGTGTAACATGTCTAATTCTTTCATAACATTTGGAATACTTCTTAATCGCATACGCCTATATTCTGGTTGAGCTCTCCCTGAACAAAACGCACAGCCATACGGACATCCTAATTGAGTCATTACATTAGTTGCAATGTTTCCTCCAATGTAATACTCGTAACTATCCATATCTATCAAGTCTCTAGCTGGAAACGGTGCGTCATCAAAATTCTCTAGCATAGGAGCAAAAAGTAATTGCTCTTTTGATTCATCCTCAATTGCAAGTTTCGCGCCAGTCCAGCCATCTCCTGCTACAATTTTATCAAACTTGTGAGGTAAACATGTCTGTGGGCCTACAGTTGCATGAGGTCCTCCTAAAATTACCTTATTTTCTGTACTCACTGACTTGATTAAATCTAAAATGTGAACTGCCTGACCAAAATCTGGGCTTGTAGCAGTAAGACCATATGCATCATATTCTTTTGATGCATAATCCAAAACAGATTTTTCATAGTTTTTAAGACCAGTGAGATCTAAAACCTCCACATCATATTTTTGCTTTCTTAACATGCTAGCAACATAAAGTATACCTAAAGGAACTATTGCTTTATCTGACAATAGATATGGAGAAGGAGGTGTAATGAGTAGAATTTTTTTCAAACTGGAATCTGATGTTGGATATCATTTAAAAAATGTATCTGTTCAATTTATCATTATAAAACAAAAAAAAATTATTATTACA
>CEUS01040764.1_pt1 | contig 17832 bp, 18 predicted proteins | sample 427031 | NCBI WGS metagenome assembly CEUS01 (sample SAMEA2622837, study PRJEB7988) | marine metagenome | biome: marine biome (ENVO:00000447); feature: marine epipelagic mixed layer (ENVO:xxxxxxxxx); material: "saline water (ENVO:00002010), including plankton (ENVO:xxxxxxxx)" | depth 140 m | reverse complement strand
GATAATATTTATGTTGCCTGGTCTGATGCACTTGGAACACATATAGGGCAACTTAAAAAACAAGCCGCTCCATAAATTAATATTTAAATATGGATTCTTTTAATCTTAACAATAAAGTTGCTCTAATTACCGGTGGTAATGGTGGTATAGGCCTGGGTATCGCAAAAGGTTTGGCCCTCAGTGGTGCAACTGTTGTAATTTCAGGAAGAAATAATTCCAAAACATCACAGGCTTTATCATGGAAAAGTTCAACTAATAAATCATTAGATTCTTCAATTAACATGGATGTCACTAATGAAAAATCTATCGTAGAAGGAATTCAATTAATTAAAGAGAAATTTGGGAAAATTGATATATTAGTAAATAATGCTGGAATAAATATACGTAAAGCTCCTGAACAATATAATCTATCTGAATGGAACTCAATAATTTCGACTAATCTTACCGGTGTGTTTCTATGCTGTCAAAAAGTATATCCTTTAATGGCTACTGCTGGGCATGGAAAAATAATCAATATAGGATCAATGACATCAGTTTTAGGTATCGGAGTTACAGCAGCATATTCATCATCTAAAGGTGGTGTAGTTCAATTAACAAAAAGCCTTGCTTTAGCGTGGGCAAAAGATAATATTCAAGTAAATACAATTCTACCAGGATGGATTGAGACTGATCTAACTGCTCCCCTGCAAGCAACTGACCCTATACGATATAGCTCAATTACAAATCGTATACCTGCTCAACGTTGGGGACAACCTGATGACCTAGTTGGGGCAGCAATCTTTCTCTCTAGTAAAGCATCTGATTATGTTACAGGAATTTCACTACCTGTAGATGGTGGCTATTTATCATCCTAAAGGTTGAATTACAATTTAGCCAACAGACGGGATTTTCCCTTCATTCAAACTACCTGTTCTATATCCTTCAGGATCTAACGATACATCTTTAAATCCCAATTTCTTGAAATATCTAGTTACTGAATTCTTAGTTGTAGAATTCAGCAGTTTTGGAAAATTAATCGGTTCTACTTCAATACGTGCTAATTCTCCATAATGCCTTACTCGTACTACATCAATCCCTAAATTTTTGATGTACTTTTCAGCTTGCTCTATTTGTGAAAGTACATCAACAGAAACTTCTTTCCCATAAGGGATTCTTGAAGCTAAACATGGCTGGGCTGGCTTATTAAAAGTTGGTAAAGATAATTCTCTAGACAACAATCTGATATCGACTTTTCGTAAAGAAACTTCGATTAAGGGGCTACGTACACCAAAGTCATTGGCTGCATTCATCCCTGGTCTGTAATCACCCAAATCATCTACATTAGCACCATTTACAATATATTTCAGCTGTCTATCTTCAGCGATCTTAATTAAATCTTGGTATAATTCTTGCTTACAGTAATAACATCTTTTTAAATCATTAACTTTATAATTAGGATTTTTGAGCTCATTGGTCTCAATAACAAGATGGTTCATCCTGTTCTTTTTTGCAATAGACATTGCTAATTTTAATTCATCTTCAGCTAATGAAGGAGATTTTGCAGTGACTACTAATGCACGATCACCCAGTGTATCTGTAGCAACTTTTGCCAAAAAGGTACTATCTACTCCCCCAGAGTATGCAACTACTATAGAATGCATTTCAGAAAGAAGTTTTTTTAATTCAATTAGTTTGTTATTTACTGAAAAAACAGAAGTTCCCAAACACACCTCGTTTATTAAATCATATAGTTATTTTATTACTTTTTAAAGATAATTTGAAACATGCTTTTTGTTATGTCATTTCAATTGACCAGTCTTTACGAGCTATGATTCGTTATCTATACTTTAATTTAAAAAAATCTCATGCAGAAAAAACTAACAACTTAATTAGATAATCTAATTATCGAAAGGTAAAAATGAAGGACTATATACCAAGTCCAAGAAAATGGGTCGCTGACCAGGTTGATTTATATGAAAAAAGTGGAGGTACTGAAGGCATAACTCTAAGGGATACAGGTCTGCCTTGTATTATAATTACCCATATAGGTTGGAAAACAGGAGCTATAAGAAAAACACCTGTAATGACTGTTAAAGATGGTTCAAACTATGTACTAGTTGCATCAATTGGGGGAGCTCCAAAAAACCCATTGTGGTATTATAATTTAAAGAAAAATCCTTTAGTTGAAATACGAGACAGAACTAACGTTTATAATATGAAAGTTCGGGAAGTACATGACCAAGAAGAACGCCAGCGTCTTTGGTCCTTAGCTGTTTTGGCATATCCTCCCTATAAAAATTATCAAGAAAGAACAGAAAGATTAATTCCTGTATTTATTGCTGAGCTACTTGAAGGAGAAGAAAAATAGACGAATCAACACTGCGTCAACTACTCGATAATCTCCTGGAAGGTAACACTACAATTGACTCTGTCATAACAGAATTAAAAAAATTACCTTATCAAGATTTAGAATTTGCAAAAATTGACACGCATAGAACGCTTAGAAAAGGTGCACCTGAAGTAATATTTGGAATAAATAAGACTCCAGATCAAATTACTTCTATAGCACTCAATATACTTGAATCTGATGATTGTGTATTAATTACAAGAACCAATAAAGATGCATTCACATTGTTGAAAAATAAAATTCATGATGCAACTTTCAATGAACTTGGGAAATACATTATTGTAGATAGAAGACCTAAGAAAAAGTTAACGCCTGGAATTACAGTTGTTACAGCAGGTACAGGAGATATTCCTATTGCCCTAGAAGCTATTGCAACATGTAAATTAATGGGATGTAGTGCAAATCAAATCACCGATGTAGGGGTGGCAGGTATACATAGACTTTTCAATAAACTCCATGAACTGCTTGAATCAAAAGTTATTATTACAATTGCCGGAATGGATGGAGTCCTTCCTTCAGTTATAACAGGATTAGTTGATGCTCCTGTAATATGTGTCCCAACAAGCGTTGGATATGGCGCACATTTTGAAGGACTAGCACCACTTCTAACTATGCTAAATAATTGTTCACCAGGATCTGCTGTAGTAAATATTGATAATGGATTTGGAGCTGGATATATAGCCTCAATAATCAATACAAAATCTTAAAATAAAATCAATTCTATTTACGTAATTTTTGAATAGAATTCTTGAATCCCTTTAATTCCTGTATCTAACCCAAAAAGAGCTCCAGCTGCAGGACCATTTTTATCGCGATCATCACCACCAATAGATGTAACAAACATATCTGTCATATTGCTTCCTCCAAAAGCCACACTTGTAACCTTTTTTGCAGGAAATTCAATAGTATGAACTTCTTCTCCAGCTAGATTAAACCTCATTAATTTAGATCCCCCAGCACTTGCTGACCAAATAAATCCCTCCGAATCAACAGTCATACCATCAGGCATACCATCTCCTTCACCAAATTCAACAAAAGTTTTCCGATTAGATATCTGTCCTGTACTGAGATCATAATCAAATTGATAAATTTTATAATCTAACGTTTCTGTATAATACAAAGTCTTTTGATCTAAACTAAAACCCATACCATTAGGAATCGTAACACCTTTAATCAATGGAGTTAATTTTCTGTCTAAATCAAAACTATACAATGTACCAGGAGGTTCAGTGTTCCCCGAAGAATTTAATGCCATAGTACCGCACAAAACTCGTCCTACAGGATCTGCTACTACATCGTTGAACCTATTGCCTTTTTCTGTTGAAATACGATCAGAAATTATGCTTAAATCTTTACCGTTTTTCAGAATCCCAATCCTACCTTCTTCCATAAAAAGTAATAATGCCCCATCCTCTTGTATAGTCAGTCCACCAATATTTTCTGATCCCTGGAAAAATAATCCATGACTATGGTTAATGGGGTTATACCAAAAAATTTGACTCCTAACTATATCTACCCAATATAATAATTTATCTAACGCATGCCATATAGGCCCTTCTCCTACGATATTCATATAATCAGCAATGATTTTAGGCGAACTTGAGTTTTTCATAATTAATACCTCTATATTTCTAACATTATCCTAAGAATTATTTAGATTTTCCTAATTTATTTCTGACTTAGCCTGATTCCAAAACTCTTCTTGTTCAATCTGAGAATATTCTGATAAATCTTTACCTAATATTTTAGCTGCATTTTCCATAAACACAAATCGTTTAAAAAATTTCTCATTAGCTTTTCTTAAAACAGTCTCAGCATCTAATTGCTTCCATCGTATAAAATTTATCAAAGCAAACAGTAAATCCCCTAATTCTGATTCTAATTCACTTACATTTGATACATTATTAACTTCTTTAACCTCTTCTCCAATCTTATCAATTACTCCATCAATTTCTATCCAATCAAAACCAACTTGTGCAGCTCTGTTCTGAATTAATTGAGATAAAGACAAAGCTGGATGCTCTGTAGAAATTTGACCCAAAATAGATTCGTGAGTTTTACTTGATTTCTCCAAACGTTTACGATTATGCCAATTAGATTCAATTTCTTTTAAGCTCAACTCTTTTTTATTATCAAAAACATGAGGATGTCGGTTAATCAGTTTATCAATTTGAAAAGAAAATATACTGGAAAAATCAATAGAATATGCTTCAGATATAATGGTAATATAAAAAATCATACTAGTCATTACATCACCTAATTCTTCTTTAATAGCTTTAATATCTTTGAGATTTACAGCATCAACTAATTCATAATATTCTTCTAATAAATATTTCTTTTCATCACTAATCGTACGATTTTGGTCCCACTTACATCCATCTTCACTACGTAAATATGTGATTAATTTAGCCAATCCATCAAACGTAGAAGGGAATTTAGTATTATAATTATTACTCATAACTTTAAATCCTTAATAACTTAATAAATAAAATAGGTATATAAACAAAATAATGATTCGAAATAAATACTTTCAAGTTATAGCCCAATATATAGTCATTTTAATTATTCCAATCTTTCTTATCACACTTAATGCCCGTATTGTAATCAATTCTTCCTCACTTTATCACTATGGTTTCGAAAAATATTCAATCACTGATATAACGAGAATTTCTCATCAAGATTTAATGAGTGTTTCAGAATCTATTCGAGATTATTTTAATAATGCTGAAGAATTTCTCTATGTCTCAACTGTAGTTAATAATATTAAAGTATATAGTCTTTATAACGATCGTGAAATCCAGCATATGGTTGACGTTAAAAAATTAATTCAATCAAGTTATCTCATTTTAAACATATCTACTATCTTGCTTTTGCTAATGCTAATATTCACCATCTTCAAACACAGGAAAAAAATAGTAAATACAATTTACCCAATCAGTGCTCTGATTAAATATGGGAGTATTTTAACTATATCTATCATACTTATATTAACAACCCTATCATTCTTTGATTTTGAGACTGTTTTTTATCAATTTCATATACTTAGTTTTAGTAATGATCTCTGGCAACTTGATCCATCTCGAGATTATCTAATTGCGATGTTTCCTACAGGATTCTTTTTTGACACAACAATTATTATTGGAGCTATGACATTAATTGAAGCAATAATTCTTTTAATCTTTTCATTTTTTATTCCTTTTTTCATTACAAAATACAGACTATCCTGAATGTTTTAAATTGACGATAATTCTTACTACTGCTAAAATTTAGCTCAATTGATTAGAACAAATAAATCTTCTGCAAATGAATAACATTAACTTAGATTTTTCACCTGATGTTGAAGTCTTTGATGCAAATATTTCAATTGGAAGACGTCATAATCGAAGAATGCCGGTTGACACAACAACACAAGCTATAGAATGTTTAAAACGGGCAGGAGTTTCAAAGGCTTTAACGTTTTCAACTCATTCACTTTATGTCGATGCCCAATCCGGAAATAATAATTTGATTTCTATAACTCAAAATTCTAATTATCTTGTTCCTCAATTAGTATGTAATCCTGGATTTGAATCCTTTGAAAATTTCACGTCAATTTGTACGAAATTTGATATCCGCTCAATTAGAATGGCTCCAAAACTTCATGATTATCCATTCCAACATTGGATGATTGACTCTTGGATTAATTGGTTTAAAAAAAAGAAAATATCAATTTGGATTTCAGTTTGGGAAGTAAATCCCTCAGAGCTTTATCAAGTAATTGCTGAAAACCAAGATGTAAGTTTTGTTTTAACTGAAGCTCATTACCGTCAATCGAAATGGGTTCTACAACTGTTGAAAAAACTTAAAAATACATATATAGAATTATCGCGTTGGGCTCTCACAGACGGAATATCTTTATTGCTAGATAATATCGATGAAAAACGTATCCTGTTTGGATCAAGATTCCCTGATTCTCCAATTTCTCCTCAATTATACTTTCTTCATAACTGTAATTTATCCACTAAAACTTTATCTCTCATTTGTGCTGACAATTTAAAGAGGTTATTACATAATGAGAATCATTGATTTCCATAATCATTTAGGACGTCATGCTGAATTTATGGCAGACGATGAAATAAACCGCTTTTTAAAAATAATGGATGCCTCTGGAATAGATCAGGCTTGTATCAACTGTATTTACCATTATTCAGGAGATCATCGAGAAGGAAATAACTATGTATCAGAAATTGTTAAAAAATACCCAGACCGCTTTATTGGTGTAGCATATGTTTCCCCATTATACCCAGAGGAAGTAATTGATGAATTAAATCGTGCATTTGATGTGCTTAATTTAAAATACTTAAAAATTTACCCGAATTATTTACAAAAACCTGTTAATGACCCTTCTTATTTTCCTATTTTTGAATGGGGAAATTCCAGAGAAATCGTAATAATGTGTCATGCTTCCTATATTTTTGATGAACCTCCTTATACAAGACCAAAACTTTTCGTAGAACTTGCAAAACGATTTAATAAGATTAAATGGGTACTTGCTCATTCAGGTAATATGAAACAAGGACAAATTGAAGCAGTATCAGCTGCTAAACAATGTAATAATATATTTTTAGAAACTGCATCATCTTGGGGAGAACATGGAACTATTGAATATTTAGTTTCTGAAGCTGGAGAAGATAAAATTTTATATGGATCAGATATGCCTTTACTCGATGCAAGAAACCAAATCGGACGTATAATTACTGCAAATATATCCAATTCAGCAAAACAAAAAATACTTGGCGAAAATACTGCTAAGTTGTTAAATTTATAAACCTATAAGTTAAACTCCGCCAGAACATTGACATCCTCCTGCCCCACAACAGCCACCAGACATGGGTACAGTATTGGTGTCATTAGAACCATTAGTTGCAAAAACAGAAAACTGTTTTTCTGATTCATGTCCACAAGTAGGACATTTCATTTCTTGATAATTCTCGTATAATGTCAAACGTTTTTCAAATCTATTTGAACAATCCATACAAATATATTCATATATAGGCATTTTTACCCACATGCTTAACTTAAAAATTTATTATACAATGAACTAAACTTGATCAAAAGTATCTTTTATGAAAACAACAAAACAACACTTAAAAAGCAAAGGTAAATTCGGTGATTTCGGAGGACAATTTGTTCCTGAAACTTTAATGTTTGCACTAGAAGAACTAGAAGAATCATATAAAAAATATATTACTAATAATGATTTTTTATCAGATCTAAATAATTTAGCCAACGAATACATTGGTAGACCAACTCCTCTCTATTTTGCAAAAAACCTTTCAAAACAACTAGGTGGAGCAAATATTTATCTTAAGCGTGAGGATCTTGCACATACTGGTGCTCATAAAATAAATAATGCTATTGGGCAAGCTCTCTTAGCAAAAAAAATTGGTAAAAATCGAATAATTGCTGAAACTGGAGCCGGACAACATGGAGTGGCTACCGCAACCGCATGTGCTCTACTAAATTTAGAATGTATTGTTTATATGGGTGCTAAAGACATAAAAAGGCAGGCATTAAATGTCTTTCGTATGGAACTCTTAGGAGCAAAAGTGATTCCTGTAATATCTGGTAGCCAAACACTTAAAGATGCCATTAATGAAGCTATTCGTGATTGGGTTTCAACAGTTGAAACAACTCATTATTTGATAGGAAGTGCTATAGGGCCACATCCATACCCTAGTATAGTCCGAGATTTCCAATCAGTAATTGGAAAAGAAGCTCACTCCCAAATAATAGAACGAACAAATACTTTACCTCACTCTGTAATTGCCTGCGTTGGTGGAGGTAGTAACGCAATAGGATTGTTCAGTGAATTCATCGATAAAAAAAATGTAAATTTAATTGGAGTAGAGGCTGGAGGTAAAGGCATCAATACTTCAGAACATTCTGCTACGCTTGTTAAAGGAGATATAGGTGTTTTACACGGTACTAAAACATATTTATTACAAGATAATGATGGACAAATTATTGAAACTCATAGTATTTCCGCTGGATTAGATTACCCAGGAGTAGGACCAGAACACAGTTTGTTAAAAGATATTAACCGAGCAACATATGTTGCTGTTAATGATGAAGAAGCTTTAGAAGGTTTTAACTTATTGAGCCAAACAGAAGGTATCATACCTGCACTAGAACCAGCACATGCTATCTATTATGCATCTACTTTGGCTCCTCAACTAAAGAATACTGATACAATTGTTGTTGGGCTAAGCGGTAGAGGAGATAAAGATATTGAAACCGTGGCAGCTCTAAATAAAGAATCATAGTATTCAGGTGAAAAAACTATCAATAGATAGATATTAAGTCTCAGTGTAAAATAATTCCACGATGAAATTAATGCAAACACCAGCTCAAACTTTAGATGATTTCTTAAGCCAAATTAAAGATTTAAACCCCACGAATTTAGATCTTATTCGTATTATTAAAGCAATCAGTATTAGTGCTATTGATATAAAAGAGATCATTGAAACTGCCCCCATCTCTAATATGACTGGATCAACAGGAAAAACAAATATTCATAAAGAAGAAATTCAATTATTAGACAATTCTGCCAACACAATATTTGTTGAAAATTTAATGGAAACTCAACTAATATCTCATATTGTTTCAGAAGAATTACAAGACCCGTTACACAAACCTACAAATTCTCCTTCATATTTTGTATCTATAGATCCTGTAGATGGTTCATCAAATATTACATCATCGATAACTATTGGTTCTATTTTAGGAATATGGAAATTAGATAACTCTGAACAAATTAATGATAATTTATTTATCCCAAACAGTCCTCAAATGATAGCTGCGATCTATACTATATATGGACCATCTACTATACTTGTGATTGCATGTAACTCTATGGTTAATGCCTTTGCATTAAATCCAGCTAAAAAAGCATTTATTCAAACTCATAAGAACATAAAAACACCAAACGAATGTAAATATTATAGTGTTAATGAAAATTACTTCTTGAAATGGACAAATAAGACTCAAAAAACCATTTCATTTCTTCGAGATAATTATAGCCTACGGTATGTTGGTTCACTAATTGCTGATTTTCATCGGAATCTTTTAAATGGAGGAATTTTTCTCTATCCCGAAAACAAAGATTATCCTAACGGGAAATTACGATTATTATATGAAATTCTACCATTAAGTTATATCATAGAGAATGCAGGAGGAATTGCTTCAACTGGAAAAGCAAACCCACTTACAATAAAGCCATCTCACCATCATCAAAAAACACCATTAATAATTGGAAGTAAAAAAATAGTAACTAAAATACTTTCTATGCTCTAGTAAGAATAATTTAAAAACAACCTGGAGGATTTATGGATAAAGAGCACTTAAATCAAATAGCTAAAGCCTTAGTATCAAAAAACAAAGGAATTCTTGCTGCTGATGAAAGCACAGGCACCATTAAAAAAAGATTTGATACTATCAATCTAGCGTCCAATTTATCTAGCCGTAGGAATTACCGCGAACTTTTATTCACAACCCCAAACATAAATAAATATATTAGTGGGATTATTCTTTTTGATGAAACAACTCAACAAAATACAATTGAAGGAATGTCATTTATAAACCATTTAAACAAACTAAATATAATACCAGGAGTCAAAGTCGATCAAGGTTTACAAAACTTAACCGGATCAAATGAAGAAATGATTACTACAGGATTAGATAACCTAGAATCAAGACTAATCGAATATAAAAAAATTGGTTGTGAATTCGTTAAATGGAGAGCTGTATTCAGTATCGGACCAAATCTACCCACTAAAAATTGTATCAATACCAATACTCGATTACTAGCAAAATATGCCATTATAAGTCAAAAAACCAACTTAGTTCCTATTATAGAACCTGAGGTACTCATGGACGGTGATCACTCTATAAAAGACTGTTATATAACAACTGAACAAGTATTGACTGAAACTTATAAACAATTAAATGATTATGGGGTTTTTTTAAAAGGAACATTATTAAAACCAAACATGATTTTACCTGGAAGTAGCAATCAAATCAAAACTAATCCAGAAGAGATTGCAATGAAAACCATTGCAGTTCTCAAAAAAACGGTGCCACCTATAGTTCCAGGAATAGCATTCCTTTCAGGAGGGCAAACAGAATTAGAAGCAACTAATAATCTTAATGCTATAAATATTCAAGCTAATGCTAATAATCTCCCATGGGAATTAAGTTTCTCATATGGTCGTGCTCTACAATCTGCTACTCTTAAAGAATGGTCAGGAATTTCTGCTAACAAAAAATCCGCTCAGACAATTTTTCTCCAACGAGCTACATTAACTAGTGCTGCAAGACAAGGACAGTATTCTCCTTCACTAGAAAATACCAATATATAACCCAATAGCCCTATGTCTATAAAAAATCTTTTAATTGCTACGTCTAATCCAGGAAAATTTAATGAGATATCTAATTTGTTCAATCAAATAAATATCAAAACAATTAACCCTCAATGTTTAAAACCACAATTGACTATTTTAGAAGATGGTAATTCAATTGAAGAAAATGCAATTAAAAAATCTCAGGGTTATTCAAAACAATTTAACACATGGGCCCTTGCTGATGACTCAGGGTTAGAAATTGAATTGTTAAGTAATAATCCTGGCGTCAATACATCTGACTATGGTGGTAAAAATCTTACTTCAAAAGAAAGAAATTGTTTCCTTTTAGAACAACTAAATCAATTCGCAAAGCCTATAAAAGCTCGATTTCGTTGCGTCATTTCTCTTACAAATAAATTATCTGAGTCAATACTCTTTCACGGGATATGTCCAGGATATATTTCTCCTATTCCACGAGGAGAAAATGGATTTGGATTTGACCCGATATTTATTCCTACTTTTCATCAACAAACAATGGCTGAAATGACAATTGATGAAAAAAATACTATTAGTCATAGAGGCAAAGCTATTCAAAAAGCATTAAACTATATTAAAACATTGAAATAATAATTAACATAACTATGTGAACATACTAATGTTGTTAGATCGTCTTAATCGTCCAATTGAAGATTTGCGGATATCAGTAACGGATCGTTGTAATTTCCGATGTACATATTGTATGCCACATGAAAAATTCGGACATAAATACCAATTTACTCCAAAAGAAAACTTATTATCATTCGAAGAAATTGAAAAAATTACAAACATACTAGTTAAACACGGTGTTAGAAAAATTCGTATTACCGGAGGAGAACCTTTACTACGGAACAATATAGATGCATTAATTAGTAAAATATCTCGTTTAAAAAACATCAATGATATTAGCTTAACAACTAATGGTTTTTTATTACCAGTTATGGCTAAGAAACTCAGAGACAGTGGTCTTCATCGACTAACGATTAGTCTAGATTCTTTAGATGATGAAGTACTCAAATCCATGACAGGAAGAAACATTACAGCCCAATCGATACTTTCAGGGATAAGTGCAGCCGAACAAGCTGGATTTACTCAAATAAAAATTAATACCGTAGTACAACGGAATGTGAATGATCATTCCATTATAGATATCGCAAAACACTTCAAAAATCGGGGGCATATCGTTAGATTCATTGAATATATGGATGTAGGAAATTTAAATGATTGGGGAAAAAGTAAGGTTTTTACTGCAGATGAAATTTTCAATACAATCAATGCAGTAATGCCATTAAAAAAGCTTACACCAAACTACAAAAGTGAAGTGGCTCTTAGATATCAATATACTGACCAAAGTGCTGAAATTGGAATTATTGCTTCAGTAACAAAACCTTTTTGTGGCAATTGTTCTCGTTTACGACTATCACCAGAAGGTAAACTTTTCACTTGCCTCTTTGCTTCTAGTGGTACAGATATAAGATCTATACTACGTGATACATCTGGAAAGGGAAACCTCGAATCAGCAATAAAAAATATGTGGTCTAACAGATCCGATAGATACTCTGAAATACGTAACAAAACTTTAAACAAATCTCCACGAAAAAAAATAGAAATGTTCCAAATTGGTGGTTAATAATTTTCTTGATTGTAACTTGTCTACTTAATTGGCTTACCAGAGTTTAGAAAACTCTCAGAGGTAACTACTCTCCAAAATAGTTTAATTATACTCAATAGTGCTATAAAATGTATCTATATATCAAACTTGAATTATGCTTAACTGGATATTGATTTATGATAGAAATCTATACTGATGGTTCATGTCTCGGAAATCCTGGTCCTGGTGGATGGGCAGCAATAATATTAGATACTAATGATCCTGATAAAACACCATCTCGGATAAAAGGGAATTGCCCTGATACGACTAATAATAGAATGGAACTCCTAGCTGTTATTGAAGGCATTGCAAGCACCCCTAGTGATAGGAAAATAAAAGTATACAGTGATAGTAAATATGTAGTTGATACATTAAACAAAAACTGGAAACGTAAAGCAAATCTAGACCTTTGGGAAAAATTAGATCAACAAATTCACAATCGTAATATCGAATACATTTGGATAAAAGGTCACGCAAATAATACTCATAACGAAGAGGCAGACAATATTGCTCAACAAGAAGCAAATAATATAGCTCAAAATCCCCCAACAAGTACAAATCTTAGTCATACTGATAAAACTGGAAAGATATCTATGGTAGACATCTCTAATAAAAATACTACTCTACGTATAGCAAAAGCAACATGTGACGTAATGACATCTCATGAATCTTTCTTAGCAATCAAAAATAATAAAATTGAAAAAGGTGATGTCATATCTTCAGCACGAATCGCAGGTATATTAGCAGCTAAAAAAACTTCTTCTATTATTCCATTATGCCATCCAATACTAATTAGTCATATAGAAATCGCCTTTAATCTTGACGAGGCAAATAATGTTATTTCTATAACATCAAAGGTTACATCCTCAGGACAAACTGGTGTAGAAATGGAAGCATTGACGGCTGTAACTATATCAGCATTAACTATTTATGATATGTGTAAAAGTATTGACAAACAAACTACAATCACTAACATTCGTCTCCTTAAAAAAAGTGGCGGTAAAAGTGGAATAATTAACTTTGAATAGCTCATGTTTAACAGTAACTTTTTTCAAAAACTAATGTTTCATCCTAATATAAAATACAAAACTTTATTTATACTGTTATTAACATTAATTTTACTTAACTGTAATAATAATCAAACTGAAAAGATAGAAAATACTGCAGATTCAACTGAAATTACTAATTTAGCTTTAGATCTAAAAAGCCAGGGATTATTTAATGAATCAATAGAGAAGCTAAACGAATCTTTACAAGTGAATCCTAATCAACCCAAAGCTTTACAAGCACGTGGCGAATCATTACTTCTACTTGGTAAACCTCAGGAAGCATTAAATGATTTCAATAAAACGATAGAAATATCAACTTCATTAGACAATCAAAAGAAACTTGAATTATATCAATTACGTGCACAAGCGTATATTTACTTAGGGGAAAATAGAAAAGCAATTGAAGATTTTACAGAAGCAATCAAATTAGACTCAAACAATGCTAATCTATATTCAAAAAGAGGCAAATCATATCTAGAAGTTATTGAACTTAGACTCTCATTAAAAGATTACGACCAAGCAATAAAAATTGATCCATCCAAAGCAGAATATTATGCAGGTAGAGGTGATGTATTCACGAAAAAAGGTGACTACCGAATGGCAATAGAAGATTATGGTATGGCTTTACAACTTGATCCAAAGCAATCGGCAGATGTTTACTATAATCGAGGCAGTGCGTTTGCTCAAATTGGACAAATGAATGATGCTGTAAAACATCTTACTGCTGCATTACGACTAGATCCTGATAATGCTAAACTTCAAACTTATCTAGCAGTTACTTTAGGGGAAATGGGGAATTATTCGAAATCAATTGAAGCTTTTACAGAAGCAATACGAACAGATCCCAAAAATGCTGAACTTTACACTGACAGAGGTAATACTTATGTGTTCTCTGGTAGATATAGTGAAGCTATTAATGACTTCGATATGGCAATCTCATTAATTGATAACCGTCCTGAACTTTATGCTGATCGTGGATTAGTGCATCTTCTATTGGAAAACTATGCAAATGCTGAATCAGATTTTTCAAATGCCTTAGCATTATCACCACAAAATCATATCTACTATACTAGAAGGGGAAATGCTAGAACAGGTTTAAAAGATTATCAGGCTGCAATTGAAGATTATTCTCTTGCAATACACTATAACCCTGATTTTGTTCAAGCATATAATAATAGAGGTCTTTTATATCGAAATATAAATCGTTTTGATTTAGCTTTAGATGATTTTAGTCAATCAATCAAAATAAATCCTGATTATCCATATGCTTACGCTAATCGTGCACTTCTAAATACGTTAAGAGGCAAAGACCCTACTAGTCTATTAATCACACAGGATATTAAACGTGCTGGAGCCCTTGGATTAGATATATCGCAATTGACAACAGCAGTACAAAAAATTAAAAATGACTTAGAAACTACTAATCAAACTTCTACGATCAAATAAAATATCATGTGCTCCACTGATTACAATACAGAATTACCTATAATAATTTTTGGTATCGGTAATCCTGGCGAAGAATATGCTAAGTCCAGACATAATTTAGGAATGATGTGTGTACGAAATTTTGCTAAAACTCATCAAATTAAATTTACTAATTCTTCTAAATATACACGTTACGGTAAAGGAATCATCTGTCAACAAAATGTAATAGTTGCAAGACCCAAAATATTTGTAAATGAATGTGGAATAGCAATCAATTTTCTGCAAAAAAAATTCTTGACACCATATTCTAACTTTATAGTTTTAGTTGATGACATGGATATACCTTGCGGTACAATACGTATACGTACATCAGGCAAATCTGGAGGTCATAATGGAATTCGTTCAATTATATCTGAATCTGGTACTGATCAATTCACTCGAATACGTATTGGCATAGGGCACCCTCTTGAAAAATCCCATACTATCAATTGGGTACTAGGCAATCCTTCAAATAAGGAAGTCTTACTATTAAAAAATTCTATCGCTACAACAACAAAAGCTATTACATCCATAATAAAAAATGGTATTAAGCCCTCTATGGATATCTTTAATCAAAAAAGTTAATCATAATCATTCTTTATATGAAAAAATTTCAGATTTATTCGTGATTCCATAATTCCTTTGTTCTCCACCCGTCACCAAAACGTTACCATTATTCAAAAGTGTAACAGCTGGACCTTTTAAACTATTCACCATTTCACCAGCAGGTTTATAAGTTTGAGTAGACATCTTAAAAATATAAGTACTATTAGAAAAGTGAGTAGTTACTAATGCATCACCATTATTTAATACTGTAAGACTCCCATCAGCAACAGCAATAGGTAACGATTCAATTGTAGTCCATATATCTTCTTTAGGAATATATATATATGACTCTTTTCTTGAAACTCCATTAGAATATCCACCAACTACTAATACAGATCCATTTGTCAAAAGTACTGCATGTGGTCGAGCTAAATTAATACTCAAATTTGCAACAGATTTCCAAATATTAGATCTATGATCATATATTTCTGTTGCTTTATCTGTACCTCCCAGGATCAATACATCTTGATTATTTAGTAATACAGCTACATGATCAGAACGCTTAGTAAGCATATTTTCTACTTCTTCAGATTCACCTTTTACAGGATCGAATATTTCAGCCCTATTTAATACTCCAGAGTCATTTTGTCCACCCACAATTAATATCTTTCCATTCTCTAAAAGAGTTGCTGTATGTTTCCATCGAGGAACTAACATTTTCCCTCTGATTTTCCATTGGTTGGTCACGGGATCAAACTCTTCAACTGTATCACGGTAAACAAGAGCACGTCGTTTATCTCCTCTAGGATCAAGTTCGTCTGTTAGTACCGTTGCAATACCGCCGAATATAAAAACACGACCATTAGCTAATATCGCTACATGACCAGCTCTAGCTTCATTAACTTCACTAGCAAATGTCCATTCACCTTGATTAATATTATATATTTCAGATTTACTAACAAATCCTACTTCACCAATACCTCCTATATTATCGGATGCTAATCGAGTTCTTCCTCCAACAACTAAAACATTTCCATTTTCTAATAAAGTTGCTGAATGATCAGATCGAGAAATATTCATTCCAGATGCATTACGCCAATTATCAATAGTATCGCTTCTTATCCATCTACGAGTTTGAGGGTCATATATCTCAGCATGAAATTTTGATCCAACATGATCAGATCCTCCAGCAACCAAAACTCTCCCATCTTTTAATAATGTTGCTGTATGGGCAGCCCTACCCTCTATTAATTCTCCTGAAGGTTCCCATTTACGTGTATTTGTATCATAAAACTCTGCAGAATTATCTGTTTCTCCTCCTCCTGTCACTAAAACGTTTCCGTTTTTTAATAAAGTTGCCGTATGATCACGTCTATTTTGTTCAATAGGACCTCTTTCAACCCATTCATCCTGTTTAGGATCAAAAATTTCATAATCAGCACTACCTCCACCAACTACAATTAGGTTTCCATTGTTCAAAAGTGTTGCAGTATGACCAACACGAGACCTGTTTAATTCAGGTCCTTCTATCCAAGTTCGTTCTACTGGATTAAAAAACTCAACTTCAATCATACCCAATTCTTCATTGCCTCTTCCTCCCACCACCATCACTCTACCATCATTGATTAACGTAGCTGTATGAAGCCCTCTTGTCATCATCATGCTTGAAGTTAACGTCCAAGTATCATCAACCGGGTCATAAACTTCAGCTGATTTATGTGCTACTTCATCCTTTGCACCACCCACTACTAACACTTTCCCATCTTGTAACAGTGTAGCTGTATGAAAATCTCTTTTATATCTCATCCGGCGAACTCTTTTCCATGTTCTCGAATCTACATCAAAGATCTCTGCTGTTTTTAAACTATCAGTCGGACTTTTACCTCCAATAACTAATACATTTCCATCCTGTAAAAGTGTGGCTGTATGAAAAACACGAGCATCATTCATCCTAGAAACTGTTGTCCAAGTATCAATGCTGGGATCATAAATTTCGACCCATGGTTGTGGCCCAATTGAATTAGATCCACCAGCAACTAATACAGTACCATCTTTTAGTAATGTAGCTGTATGTTCTTGCCGTATTTCATTCATATCATGACGATTAGTTTTAATCTGTTGTTGAGGGCGAGTAGTTGGAGTCGGAGTAAATACAACTGGAGTTTCACTAGTAACTTGGTTCATATTTTGATTATCTGAACACCCTATACTAATGAAAAAAACTATTATGAACAACACATTGATTTTCACAAAATTCTTTACGAAATAACTGCAAATTTTAATCAAATCTACCTCAAAAAAATTTAAAACCATATTAAT
>CEUS01272484.1_pt1 | contig 17855 bp, 16 predicted proteins | sample 427031 | NCBI WGS metagenome assembly CEUS01 (sample SAMEA2622837, study PRJEB7988) | marine metagenome | biome: marine biome (ENVO:00000447); feature: marine epipelagic mixed layer (ENVO:xxxxxxxxx); material: "saline water (ENVO:00002010), including plankton (ENVO:xxxxxxxx)" | depth 140 m | reverse complement strand
GCAACGGTTTTTGAGACCGCCGCGTCTACCATTCCGCCACTTCGGCTAAGCAATTATGTGAGTGATTCTAATTCTTGTAGAGATACCACGTTATTCTACACCGATTATAATTATAATGGGCCATGATTTGCCCCTGTGACTGTGTCACTAAATCGTGTCTCGGATAGGTATTTCTACATTTCGATCTGTTTTTCACCGCTTAAGTATGGTTCTGGTTCTTTTTGAAAAGCTCTATTACATCCAGGTCCGCAAAAGTAATACATCTTATCGTTGTAGGTCCAACTACCTCCCGGAGGATTGTTTACAGACACCTTCATTCCGCATACTTGATCAATCTCGGTTGATGGTGATTTTGAAGAAAAAAGTGGTATTTTCATGATTTCTCTCTAGGGTAATAAGTTGGTTAGATACCCTGTTTTCAATCACATCCATTTTACAATTTAGAATATCCTGAATGTCAAAAGTTATCTTTTAATGCGGTTCGATAGTCACACCATTTCCCTAGTTTATCACTTTGCGGAGCCTCAAAGAATTGGCGATAACTGTAATGGAACTGATTGCCATAGCGGTAGCTGCAACAATTGGATTTAGAAATCCAAATTCCCCAAGTACAAAATTAAGTGATGATGGTACTCCTGAAGAAAAGAACGGATACAATACACCTGCAGCTACTGGTATCAGTGCTACGTTGTAAGCGAATGCCCAGAACAGGTTTTGTTTGATAGTGAGCATAGTTTTTGAACTAATATCAATTGCGACTTGAATCCCTTCTAAATCAGATCCTATCAATGTTACGTCGGACGATGAGATAGCGACATCACTACCTGTTCCTATTGAGACTCCCACATCAGCTTGTGTCAATGAAATGGCATCATTTATTCCGTCACCTACCATCATCACCTTGTGGCCTTCTTTTTGAAGGGTGCTTACAATATCAGCCTTGTCTTCAGGTAGAAGGTTACTATATATAAGATCTGTTCCAGCAATACTTCCGATTGTATGAGCGACTGCCTTGGTATCTCCCGTAAGCATCACAATTTTCATACCTTTATTCTTTAACTTAGTTATGACGTCATTAGCTTCTCGACGGATCCTGTCGGATAAAGCGATAATTCCGTGAATGGCGCCCTCGGTACCGACATAAATAATGGTTTTACCCTCTTTTTGCAGCGTTTCAGCAGAAGCTTGTAAAGGATCACTCGCAATAAAGTTCTGTTGTGACATGAAATCTCTGTTCCCTACATATACTTTTGACCCATTGATGGAGGCTTCTATCCCCAGACCAGGTGTTGCTCGAGCTTCTGTAATATTTTTCAATTTGAGATTTTTTTCAGAAGCATATTGAAGAATTGAAGTGCTGATTGGATGCTCTGACGCCTTTTCAACTGAAGCAGCTAATATCATCAAATCATTTTCTGAAAGATTTTCGTGGATAATGCCTGCTACAGTCGGATAACCTTCTGTGAGAGTACCCGTTTTGTCGAATGCGATGATGTCAATAGAATTAGTGATTTCTAATGTGGCCGCGTCTTTGAACAACACTCCATTTAGCGCAGCTTTACCTGTTCCAACTACTATTGCCGTAGGAGTAGCTAGGCCAAGGGCGCATGGGCAAGATATTATCAATACAGAAACAGCTATTAAAATTGCGTTAACATAACTTGGGTCAGGTCCTATAACCACCCAAATGGCGCTAGCAACTAGAGCAATAACTATCACGGACGGTACGAAATACCCGGAAACCACATCAGCAAATCTTTGTGATGGAGCTTTCGAAGTCTGGGCATTATCTACTTGTTCAATTATTCGAGATAGAACTGTGTCAGTTCCAACACGGGTTGCCTTATAAGAGAAAGGACTAGTTGTGTTTAACGTACCCCCGGTAACTACATTTCCTTGTTTTTTGTCAACAGGAAAACTCTCACCCGTTAATATTGACTCATCAATAGAAGGGTTTCCGTCAATTACCACTCCGTCAACTGGCAAGCTTTCCCCCGGTTTTATCACAATAACGTTTCCAGGTTTTATTTGGTGTGCTTCAACTTTCTGTTCAATCCCATTTTTGATAATCACAGCTTCCTTGGGACTCAAATCCAATAAAGCTCTAATAGAATCACCCGATTTTCTTCTGGCCCGTGTTTCTATATAACGTCCTAATAGTACTAGGCTGATAATTGTCGTAGAAGTATCAAAATATGTGTGTGAGTTCCACAATTCGGGGATAGCGGAATTGCCCATGACTGTTGCTATAGCACTGTAACCGTAAGCAACCGACGTACCAACGCTAATCAGCGTGTTCATGTTGGTGGTACGGTGTCGTAACGCCTTCCAAGAAGATACGTAGAACTGACTGGCTGCCCAGAATTGCACAATTGTAGCTAAAGCAAAGTAAATCCATACAGCGTCCATGCTTAGCCATGATGTTAATTCAGGAACTGACATGCAGGTCATTATGAATATTGCGGAACTGATGCTCGTGATTAACTTGCTTTTGGCAAATGGAAAATCCTGATGGGATTCTTCTTGAAGTTCAGGGGAAGGATCATTTATAAATGAAACTGTGTACCCATGGGTTTCGAAGGCGGATTGGATAGTCGTTTGTTTAAACAGTCCTTGGATATAAGTTATGTTCACATGGTTGGGATTGTTATTTGTTGAAACACTTATGACTCCATGTGATTTTTCCAGAACTTGGATTGCTGAAGAAATAGAGTGGTTGTTTTCAACTTGCTTAACTAACAACTGGACATTGTCAGTTCTGACTAGGTAACCAGCATCTTCTACCGCATCAGTTATATTTTTCAGAGGTGCCAAATCGGGGTCGAATCTGATATTTGCCTTTTCAGTGGCAAGATTTACCGTGATATCGCTTATTCCATCAACAGTTTCAAGTGAATTTGTTATATGGATAACGCAAGCAGCGCAAGTCATCCCTCGAATGGGTACTGATAGTCGAATTGTGTTGTCAATAACCATGATGTGTCCTGGCTAATCTTCTATCAAATATCATAACTCGCCCAAAGGCTTCTTTTTTTGAATTAACATTATCTAATAACAGTAGATAATGAACCAGTCCAGTTACACAATGGGATATGGAATTTGTACTAATCCGATTCTAATAAAATAGAAACCCAACCTCACTAACTAATAAAAGGTGAGATTGGGTTCTCAAATATCTGTGAATTGATTATCAGTAGATTTAATCTAGATGGTTCGAACCACTCCAACCACGCGGCCTTGGACGGCTACTCGGTCAGCGGCAACCGATATGGGTTCCATTTCCCTGTTTTCAGGTTGTAATCGTACCGTACCGCCTTCCAAATAAAATCTCTTCAACGTTACTTCTTCATCATCCTTAAGAAGAGCTGCCACCATATCACCGTTGACCGGGTTCGCGACAGGCTCAAGAAGAACCAAGTCACCGTCTGCAACGAAGGCGTCGATCATTGATGTTCCTTTTACCCTTAAGCCATAGACATCTTTTTTGCCTTCTGTCATAGACGGTGGTATTTCAATAGTTTCTATATTGGGATCTGACATTGCGTCAGGGGGAGTAGATATCGGAGGGCCGGCAGCTATACTCGCAATTATGGGGATGCGCGAATAGTGGTGTTCTACGGAGGAAACCGGTTGTGAGTTGCTCTCACCCACATTTAGCCCCAAAGTATCATAAGCCCTGTCAGTAACCTCGATTCCTCTTGCTCCACCAGCTAACCTATTTAAATATCCTTCTCGCTGCAGAATTTGCAGGTTGTAATTTACCACGGATGTTGAACTAACCCCACATCCTGACTGAATGTCGCGGATTGTTGGTGGGAAATGTTCTTTAGAGATGAAATCTACGATGAACTCTAAAATGTTTTTTTGACGAGGGGATAAATTTCGTTGCATAATTACCGTCCTTCTGCTAGGTGGAGTTTAATATCTTGTTGAGCACATTTGTTCTCATCGGATGTTAATAGAACATATGTGCCATGTCAAGCCTTAATTAGTCGCTAATGAATGGATTTGACTGCTACTTATACTGTATGTACGATAGTGTCTAATGAAGTGTGTCTTTGAACTCACGTATAAAACTAGAAATATTGGAGGTCCGGAGATAAAGTGAATAGACGATTTGTAGCATTGGTGGCATTAATAGCAGTAGTGGCAGTAATGGCCTTTGCGTGTGGCAGCGAGACTGAAACTGCATCATCGGTTGAGCAACCCGCGTCCCCTCCTGTTCCTGCAAGACCAGATACCCCAGTACCAGTTCAGTCCTCTGAAAACGTATCGGAAACTGGTAATGGTGGAACACCAGTCGCAGTTGCATTACAGGATGTTGGCGGTAGCGGAGAGTATGTTTATGCTCCTAACGAATTTGCTTTCTCAGTGGGCGAAACGGTAACTTTTACTTTCACATCAGAAACGGAATTTCACACCTTTACAGTGGATGATCTTGAAATAGATGTGTCAGTGGATGCCGAATCTTCAGAGAAGTTTACGTTTACTTTTGATAAGCCAGGTACATACGACATAATATGTATTCCTCATGAAACTCAGGGTATGCTTGGAACAATAACGGTCCAGTGAGCTATAAACACGGCCGATATTGGTAATTATGAGAGAACAATTGAATCTGTAACTTGGCGTAATTTCGATTGTTGCCATAGGGGGTCTGTAAAAATGAAACTTACGTGTCTTCAAGAAAATTTAAGTCGTGCTCTCAATACAGTTGGGAGAGCCGTTGCAACACGGACTACTCTTCCCATTACACAGAATGTGCTGATATCGACTGACCAGTCTAAATTGAAGCTGACTGCGACAAATTTAGAGATAGCTATAAGTACTTGGATGGGTGCCGATATAGAAGAGGAAGGTTCAATCACCATTCCAGCGAGGCTTCTCACTGAGTTTGTTAATTCATTGCCGTCCGAAAGGATTGAAATCGCTTCAACGGAACAGCCAAAAGGATTAGACCTTCAATGTGCAAGGTTTAATGCGCATATCAACGGTACTGATGCAGATGAATTTCCCCCAGTACCGTCGGTAGATTCCGGCGTAATGGCCAAGATGGAATCCAAAGATCTCAAGAAGGCCATATCTCATGTGGCATTCGCAGCCGCAACAGAGGAGTCGCGTCCTGTTCTCACTGGTACTAAAGTTGATATGAGTGATCAGAAAGTTGTTTTCGCTGCTGCTGATGGTTTCAGGCTTGCTGTTTATAACGCAGATTTAGCTGAGGCGGTTTCCGAGGAAACTAGTTTCATTGTCCCTGCCAGATCATTGCAGGAAGTTAATCGCGCCATTGGCGCGCAGGGTTCTCCTGTAGAATTTACTGTCACCCCGTCGAAAAGCCAGGTATTGTTCAGATTGGACGATATTGAGATTGTATCTCAGTTGATACAAGGAACATTTCCAGATTACGCTCAACTGATACCTCAAAATTATGGTGCAAGAGTCATCATGAAAAGAGAAGATTTTCTCCGAGTTACCAGATCTGCATCCATATTCGCCAGAGATGGTAGCGGAATTGTACGCCTGGAAGTTTCCAATGAAGAAGGCGAAGAGGCGAGACTCAAGGTATCGTCGAGAGCCGAAGAACTTGGAGACAACGAAGGAAGCGTTGATGCCAAGATCGAAGGAGAAAACGCCGAAACCAAAATAGCATTTAACAGTAAATATCTTTCAGAAGTTTTGGATAATTTGCTTGAGGATGAGGTTGCACTTGAAACTACTACTTCCTCTAGTCCGGGAGTTATCAGGCCTGTTGACTCAGACAATGAATATCTGCATGTTGTTATGCCCATGTTTGTCCAATGGTGACTCGAGAATTCTATTCCGATTGAAATCTCAAATCTTAAGATGACAGCTTGTCTAGCATAGAAATTGGTGAAGCCGTAAGTAGTCCAGCATCTACAGGTAGGGTTACCCCTGTAATCCATCTGGATTCGTCAGATGCTAGGAATAGCGCAGCTAAGGCTATATCCCACGCGGTTCCTTCCGTTTGCAGTGGTGCAGCTTTTCTACGGAGTTCTCTCTGTTTGGGATTCAGGTGATCAGCGACCATAGGGGTATACACGTGGCCCGGTGCAATGCAGTTGACCCTGATGCCATCTTGCCCATGGTCATGGCACATTTGTTGTGTTAGTGCAATGACACCTGCTTTAGACAGAGCATAAGGTACTGCTGCTCCAAATCCTCCTGAGCGCATAGCTACAAATGAAGACATATTAATTATTGAACCTTCTCTATTTTCGGCCATACGTTTTATCGCATATTTACTCATAAATACCATGCTGTTCAAATTAATATCTAATACTTTTTTGAACTGGTCTTCGTTAATATCAACTACTGAACCTACTCCTCTGATTCCTACATTATTAACTAGAACCTCTAGTGTTCCAAATATACGGATCGCTGATTCAATGGTGATCTTGCAGTGGTCAGCAATTGTTACATCTGCTGTGTGAAGTACTGCTGAACCACCGTTTTTTTGAATAGTTTCTACTGTCCGGTTGCCTCGATTTGAGTCAATATCTACAACAAGAACGTTTGCACCATGATTTGCAAAAAGAATAGCGATGGCTTGCCCTATACCGTAGCCGTCTGAACCTGAACCTGCGCCTGTAACAATAGCTGTTTTACCTTCGAGTCTCTTTTGTTTTGAAATTTCCATCAGATGGTTTTAGGTGCTTTCTGATACTTGGTAATACTTAGTTGTAGAATGATGTGAATTTTGGCAGGGAATAGGTCCAAAGTCTAGCATAGCCTATGATAAAGTTGTCGGTAATTGCCGCTAAATAAAAAAAATAGTGATGTAACCGAGATACAATGCATACATTAATTTGTGGCAGGGGATACATGTTTAAACAAACTTTACCGACAATTCATCTACTAATAGCGCTTTTGGTTTTGGTACTCGGATTGATTGCTTGCGGCTCTGATGATTCTAAGTCACAAGATGCTGCTTTAATGCAGGAAATCACAGCTGAAGTATGTACAGACGGCGAAGGCAGAAAAAGCAAACTTTATGTTAGGAATACTGACGATTTTGAGTGGGTGGATGTCAAAATTGATTTGATTAAGGGCGGCCAGAATTACACTATGACTCTCGAAAGATTGTTGCCTGAGAGCGATATACCAGCAGAGCCATTCACTGATTCAACACAATTCTTCTATTGGTTAGGGGGTGCTGACCAAAAACCTGGTGGTAAGACAGGCATCAGTCTCAATGCAAGGAATTCAGAGAAATTTGTATTGACTAACTTTTCTCATCTACAAAATGTATCTATAGAAGCTAAGTTACCATTTCCAGCAAAATGGTCAGGTGAGCCCCAGCCCTGTTAAATACTCTAGGACAAATTGTTGATATTTTAAATTAGTTAGTAGAGTTCAAAAAAATAGTGATGTAACCGCGATACACTGGATATATTAATTTGTGGCAGGGGATACATGTTTAAACAGGCTTTACAGACAGTTTACCTACTAACAGTAGTTTCGGTTTTGGTACTCGGCTTAATTGCTTGCGGCTCTGATGATTCTAAGCCGCCAGATGCTGATTTAATGCAGGCAATCACAGCTGAAGTATGTACAGAAGGCGAAGGCAGGAATAGCAAACTTTACGTTAGGAATACTGACGATTTTGAGTGGGTGGATGTCAAAATTGATTTGGCTAAGGGCGGCCAGACTTACAGTATGACTCTCGAAAGATTGTTACCTGAGACCGATATCTCAGCAGAGCCATTCACTGATTCAACGAAGTTTTTCTACTACTTCGGAGGGTCTGAACAGACGGCTGGCGGGCAAAGAAAAATTAGCAACCTTAGTTCATGGAATTCAGAGAAATTTGTATTGACTAATTTTTCTCATCTGCAAAATGCATCTATAGAAGCTCGGTTACCATTTCCCGCAAAATGGTCAGGTGATCCCACGGTTTGCTAAATAAGCTATTGATAGGTGATCAAATCATTTCAAAGTGTTGCGGGCGTCATCCAGTGATTTGAAACAGAAATCCGCCACCGCCCTCGGTTCGTAAGACACTTGAGATGATATCTGCAGACTTACTTCAGCGAACACGGGTATATTTTCTAGTTTGTTGTTCCTTAATGCTCTCAAAAAAGTTTCAACGTTAATACTACCCTCGCCAGGTAGACAGAATCGCACATTGTCATCTGTCTTGTCACCATCCTTGATATGGACCATGGATGCGTAAGGCGCACATATATCTATACTGTGGACCATTTCATTTCCCTCAACTACAAAGTGGGAAATATCTAGGTCAAGTTTAAGGTTTGGATGAGTCGTTTCATCCATCAGCCAGACAGCTTTTTCTGGGGTTTGAAAGTCAGTCCCAGCATGAGCTTCAATTGCTATGATCAGATCATTTTGAGCTGCCAGATCAGCTAATCTGAGAAACGAATCTCTTATTTGATTTTTGCCTTCATTCCAACTTGGAGAAGAATGACCGGGTGTGGTGGTTATTATTACTGGAGTTTCATCATAGTGAAGTCTGTGGGCCATTTCAAATTTCTTTTTGGTCAACTCTATCATAGCCGTTCTTTCTTGTTTGATGGCACAGACATCTATATCTCCAAAAAAAACTGGTGACGGGAATCCAAGGTCGAGAACAAAATTTCTAAGAGAGTCTTGTTCAGTGTTATTGAAAGAATTTGGTGAAGTTGGCCAACTTTCGCTCAAACAGATCTCCAAATATTCATAACCACAGTCTTTGATCATATTGGCCGCAGAAAATGGATCCATACGTTTTAAAGCATAAGTCGAATAACCAATTTTGAACGTCAACAATTCCCCTCAATAATTAAAATTAATTTATTTGAAGACCATCATTTTACTGATTATATTGTAATCAAGTCTATATGTGACTCAGAGGTAGTATTTTCTAATTGATTACATGGAGGAGATTTTTGATGTTGCCTCATTTGCTCTCAAGAACTATGATTACTGGAGTTTCTTTTATGTGTGTAAATGGATAGATTGACAGGAGAGGAATTTATATGAAATCAAAGTCTATGCATCTGGTATTTGCTTGGTTAGCATTAGGTGTTATTTGTTTTGCCGCGTGCTCTGAGGATTCTGGTGCTGGAGATTCAGCAACGGAAGGTGACTCATCAAATTCTAGTGATTCTGGATATATTCCTCCGTACAAGAGATCGGATACTGGTAATGTAACTGGAACCATTGAAGCAATTAAATTAGCAGGTGCTTTTGATGTAGATGGGGAATCGGCTGACGCTGAATTTAAGGATAAGCAGATGATAGTAAATGGTAAGGTGACCAGTAAGGGTAGGAACAAAGCTGGTACTGCATACATCATTCTCCAGGGGACTGGTGTTTGGGATCCTGGGTTATCTGTAGAGTGTGTTGAAGCTTCAATTCGACTAGATGTCGATAGTGTGAATGTTATGGATGAGGTTTCAGTCAGAGGAGTTGTACAGGGTTTCATGGACACTGTAAAAGATTTAGATGATCAACGTGGGTTGTTTAACTCGACTGGTAAAGAGGTGCAAATCAGTGGATGTGTGTTGATTGAATGACGGACCACTCGAGTTGCTACATGTTTATAGTTTGAATAATGACTGAAGCAAATATAGCCAAGGTTTTAGTCACTGTAGATTGTCCGCTATCCTAAGATAATTGATGCCAGCTAGTAAACATTTTCAAGGCGAGAAAAGATTTGAGTATTCAAGATACTCAGTTGTTAGCGAAACTTTCGCTTCACTTGCTGTTAGGGATTTTCGGTTGTTGTGGATTGCGGTACTTTTCATGATGGCAATGCTTCCGATGATGAGTATCGCCCAGGGATTTCTAGCCTACAAGTTAACCGGTTCGGCTAAAGTTTTGGCTTTGGTTCACACTGGCGGGGCCTTGTCCCTTCTGGTATTGGCCCCTATTGGTGGTGTAGTTGCAGACCGTTTTGAGAAAAAGAGAGTTCTACAACTAGTTCAAATCATATTCGTGGTTTTGTCAGTATTGATAGCGGTTATAATCATACTGGATAAAATAAACTGGACTATTCTTGTTTTGGGTGGTGTGGCTCAAGGTTCAGCGTGGGCATTTGCAGCTCCGGCCAGGCAGTCTTTGGTTTCGATGGTAGTACCGAAAGAAATGATGGGCAACGCGATAATTCTTGCAGGTTTTGCTGCGAGTGCCTCGCATCTAGTGTTTCCTTTGGTAGCAGGATTAATATACGCAGCACTAGGTCCTGAAGCTGTGTTTTTCACAGTTTCTATTATGGCATTCGGAGCGTTGATTTTTACGACCATGCTTTCAGAGATACCTAGGGATATCTCTAAAGTGAAACCGCGGATAATCGAAGATTTGAAACAAGGTTTTATTTTCATAATTAGACATAAAATATTGCGAATATTGTTGCTTTCACATGTGATTATCACATTCTTGTCTTCTCCATTACAGATGCTAATGCCTGCTATCGTGGTTGATGTTTACAACAGGGATTCAGATTCTTTGGGACTGATGCTAAGTTTGTCGGGAGCGGGTTCACTTTTTGGCGCTTTGTTTATGGCTGCCATTGGTTCCGGGAGACGCGGCGTGATATTTCTGATTGCGGGCATATGTACAGGCGTGACAACATTGGTGGTTGGTATATCCGGGTCTTTTAGCGTGGCGACTATATTCATGCTGGTTCTGGGATTTGGCAACGTTGGTATGTGGTCTTTGAGCCAAGCATTGGGAATGGCGAACACCGATGAGGAATACAGAGGTAGGGTTATGAGTGTTTTCATGATGTCTTGGGGTATATCTTCTATAAGTACCATGCCTGTCGGCTATATGGCAGATATATTTGGTTCACAATTCATTTTGGCTATATTAGGTAGCATTTTAATAGGAGCTGTTATATTTATTGGTGCGACACAAAAAAGTCTGAGGCAATTGGAATAGCTAGGAATAATCACATTCTGTATCGGTGAGTCTAATCCAGACTAATGAAAGGTGGTGTTTAGTGAGCAGGTTATGTGGTGGAATTGAGGCGGGAGGAACCCGTTTCGTATGTGCCATTGGCAGGTCTCCAACAGATTTACGCGATGTCATTACGTTTCCTACCACTACTCCTGACGAAACTATAAACAAAGCAATTAATTTCTTTCGTTCAAATGGAGACCGAATTGAAAGTTTAGGAATAGGGTCATTTGGTCCGCTAAGCTTGGATCCTACCCGAGCTGACTATGGATATATAACTTCAACTCCTAAGCATAGGTGGCAAAATACTGACATTTTGGGAGTTTTTAAGAAAGCGCTTCAAATTCCTGTGATATTGGATACAGATGTCAATTCAGCAATGCTTTCTGAACACCGTTGGGGTAATGCACAAGGATTAGAACATTGTGTGTATATTACGGTTGGTACTGGTATAGGTGGAGGCATTATAGCCAACGGTCGCCTCATGAACGGGTTAACTCATCCGGAAATTGGACATATGAGAGTGCCGATTGATAAATCTATTGATACTTATGAGGGTTCATGCCCATATCATGGGGACTGCCTGGAGGGCCTAGCATCTGGCGTTGCTATCCAGCAAAGGATGTCACTTAAGAGCGCAGGATCACTCAACGATGAAATGATTTGGGAGTTGGAATCGGATTACATAGCATATGGTTTGGCAACACTTACTTATGTTTTGTCCCCGCAAAGAATAATAGTCGGCGGCGGTGTTATGAACCGAACGGGTTTATTGGAAAAAATTCGAGATAAAACGACAGTCTTGTTGAACAACTATGCAATTTCTGACGAAATCTCAACAAACACTGAGTCCTATATCGTTGCTCCTGGATTGGCTGATAAATCAGGTGTGCTGGGTGCTTTATTGATGGCTGGAAGCTTCTGATGGATTTTGAATATTGCGATCCTAACCAAGAACTCAGGATAGAAAAAATCGTATGATCTATGAGCAAACAATCATCTGTGAGAATATTGCAGTTAAGAGAAGGATTTTGCAATGACTGACCAAATCATGACTGTATTGGGTCCGGTAGAGACACAACAACTGGGAGTTGTTCTAACACACGAGCATATTCTAATTGACCAAACGAGGTATACGCCTGAAGGTACTCTTGGAGGAGTTTCAAAAAATGATTCTCTTGATAACTCATATGAAGTAAAGCAAGTTCATCTGACTGAGATAACAAAGAGACCAAATTCCGAGCCCCATCTCTCAGAAACAGAACTCAGGCATCTAAGAATGAACCCGGACTTGATCCCAAATATGGGTTTTATAGGCGATCCTATTTTAGCAATAGAAGAACTGTCAGAATTTCGGAACAACGGTGGACAAACGGTTGTTGATGTTTCGAACATAGGATTGGGTAGAGATCCAATGGCTCTAAGAAAAATATCTGAATCCACTGGTGTTAATATCATAACGTGCTGTGGTTACTATAAAGGGGCAGGGCATCCGGAGTCGATCAATCAAAGGTCAATAGATGATGTTAAGGATGAAATGGTACGAGAACTAACAGTAGGGATCGCTGACACTGGAATACGAGCGGGGATTATTGGTGAAATAGGCACAGGGCAACCTTTGTACGGACAAACAGATAAATGGGACTCAACAGATGATCCTGATATGGGCCCAACTGAAGAAAAAGTATTGAGAGCCGCAGGGCGTGCACAATTGGACACAGGTGCTCCTGTTTCTGTCCACACATACAATTATCGACCGAACCGATTAGCTCACCACGTTTTAGACGTCCTTAAAGAAGAAGGCGCCGATCTTGAGAAAATTGTAATTTGCCATCTTGATACCAGGCCAGATTCAGATTATGTAAGGTCGATCGCTGATAGAGGCGCTTTTGTTGAATTTGATACATTTGGTATGGAAATTGATACCGAGTTTGGAGTGTCCACACGTGATTCAAACAGGATAGCTTTAGTAGAAGAGACTATAAACCAGGGATATTTGGAACATATTCTTCTTTCGCAGGACGTTTGCAGGAAAAATCTGCTTATGTGTTATGGAGGATTAGGTTATGCACATATAAGCAGAGAGATTGAACCTAGGATGAGGCACGTAGGAATTAGTGATGAAAAGATAAGAACTATGCGTGTCAAAAATCCGGCTCGTTGGTTGTCCTATTGATTATCAGTAACAATGTGATTGCTGTTTTAAATGTATGGACGTGAATTGGAACCGCTCAACACTTGGTCTCTTAGAAAACAACTGGATTCGATGACACGTTATCTGTGAGTGGATATTCTTTTATAGTAGGCAATTTAAATTTGGAGGATGAAATTGACGGAAAATATTAGCGTTCTCAGCGTTGGAGCGCATAGAAAAGATCCAATAATCCATAGTGGAGGCACTTTAGCAAAACACGTTGCTCGCGGTGACAAAGTGTCTGTCTTATCGGTGACTCACGGGGTACGGACTCATCATCTACGAGCAAGAGACAGGATGCAAAAAGAATCTGATTACAATCCCAGTATTGAAGAATTGATACAGGAAATAGAAGATGAACTCGTATCAGCTTGTGGAGAAATCGGAGTCAATGATGTGAGATGTCTCCGTCATGATGACGAGATTTTATCTATTAACCCAGAGATTGTGAGAGACATTGCTGATGTAATCTGTGAAGTTAAACCGGATATCGTGATTACTCATTGGCCTGAGGATGGCCATCTGGCCCATGGATACACTGGACAAATGACTAGTATGGCAGTTGTTGCAGCAGATTCATTGCGATCTGACATGTCCAATAAACCACATAGAATCAATTCTCTCTACTATCACGTCCCGATTCTTCACACAACGATGATTGATACCATTTCACCCAAGCCTATTACCACTTACGTGGACATAACAGAGGTGATACAAATGAAGTTCAAAGCACTAAATCATTTTGCACATCAGTTCTATGGAGGAGAAGATCCTGTTAACCGTGCAGAGATTGAAAGACTGGATGGTCTATATGGGCTAGCAGCAAAGGTTCCTTACGTTGAGCCTTACGTTCTACACAAGCCTGCTGTGTTTGAACATCTTCCAATGAGTAAATATGAAATGAAGATTTCCAACAGTAGCCAAGAAGAAGAATTTGGATATTCGGGACAAATGTTGCTAGATATCTAATAACTACAGTGGCGCGAATTGAAAAGGTATATATCAGGTGCCTGGTGATCGAATCCCTATCCCGGGTGAAAGCCCTTCTTGCAGTGTGCCGTCTTTTACAACAGGGATTCCGTTGACTATTACATGCGTCATGCCTGAGGGAGATTCTGTAGGAGCCTGATACGTTGATCGGTCTATCACTGTATCAGGATCGAAAATTATAATATCAGCATCAGCTTTAACAGATATCTTCCCTTTGTTCCTGAATGCTGGGGTTAGGGATTCGAGACGCTGGGCCGGCATCAACGAAATTTTTTTAATCGCATCCATCAAACTCAAACTATTTGATTCGCGAACGTACTGTCCCAATATTTTACTGTAGCAACCGGCGGTACGTGGGTGCCCTTTCCCATTTTGGAGATAACCATCTGATGCTATGGCAGTCAAAGGACTGCTAACAGCTTCATCCACAAGTGTTTGCCGCATTGAATGGACGATCACCATTCCACCAATTTCCCTGTACTCAGCAAAAGTTTTGGCAGTCAGACGTTCACCGGTTTCTGCCCATTCCAAATCTGAAAAATCGAGGCCGAATTTGTCTTGCCAACCTTCAGAAAGTATTGCAGATTCGATCCCAGTCATCCCTGCTGTGTACGGATAACACTCAGTAGTAATGTCTAAGCTGTGTGACCTCGCTTCTTCGATCATTTGTAAAAGACTTGGTACAGCATGCTGTCCACTACTGTTAATATGGACTACATGTAGAGGAGCACCACTTGTAGCCGCAGCAGCTATAACTTCAGAAAGTCCTTCAATACTGTTCATTGGTTCTTTGTGACCCATGCCACGCATATGTACGTGGCACGCGGCTCCATATTGTGCGGCCACTCTAAACATTTCAATTGCTTCCCACCTGCTCGCTTGTGGTGTATAAGCAAGTCCAAACCCCATAGCCAGTGCGCCATTTCTCAATCCTTCATGCATAATGTTTTTCATCTGTTGAATTTCGGTTTCTGATGCTGGTTTGTATGCTCCGTCTGCGATAGGCAACATACCTCCCGGATCGCCCATTACTGCACTTCGGGCTGGTATGTGACCAACACTAGCGCCAAAATTTATTAATGCGTTTCCTTCCCTTTCTCCATACCACTCATCAATGTTGAGTACTCCTAATTCCAGCTCAAGTGCAGTAGTAACACCATCACTAGCCTGTATTCGATAATTCTCATCATTTTGACCATGTGAATGCATGTCTATAGCACCTGGAGCCACTACTAAGCCACGGCAATTGATTTCTTCCCTTCCCTGTATCGGGCTGTTGGTTATGGCTTGAATTGTTCCGGCGGATATACCCACATTTGTTACATGATCTGTTTCAGACGCTGGATCGATTATTCTGCCGCTGTTAAGTACTAAGTCGTATGTAGGCATTTGTTGTGTGTCTCCTTATGAATCTACGATATTTAAATTTTGGTTTGACTAAATGTGATATGTTGAACGAACGTTTGATACAGATTCTGATTCGAGCATAGGTTACTGATAGGTTGCTTTTGAAAATATGCACAAGGAGTAGATTGAATGTCCCTTCATTATAAGGATGAAGAAATAATTATATATAAAACTGTCTGCGGTCCTTATGATAACAATGCATACCTAGTTGTAAACCCTAGTAGCAATGAAAGTGTAATCATTGATGCTCCAGCTAATCCAGAACAATTGATTCAGATTGCAGAGCAAACAAATGTTAAGACCATATTGATAACTCATAATCACGCTGACCACATCCAAGGGTTGACGGAAATCACGACAATGTTTGATGTAAAGGTTGGAATTGGTGTGGGAGACCATCATACAGTAGAGTCAGATTTGAAATTCACGATCAATCATGGAGACGAGATAAATATTGGTTCTTTAGTACTGATGGCATTATGGACCCCGGGTCACACGCCTGGATCAACATGCTTTTTAGTTGGCAAACACCTATTTAGTGGAGATACTCTTTTCCCGGGTGGTCCTGGAAGGTCTGACTCCCCAGAAAAACTAAGTCAGCTTTTAGATAGTATCAATACTAAATTGCTTGTGTTAGATACCCAGACTATATTTTATCCCGGGCACGGCGAAGACGGAGATCTACAGACTTCTGTGCAAGAATATGATGTGTTTAACTCCAAGCAACGACCATACGGATTATGCGGTGATGTTAGGTGGCTAGACAGTTGATATTAGAATATTGACTGGTTTTCCAATTCACAATAAATACCTAAGCTATTATGCCAAGTAGGATTTCATAGGAATTGAGTAAAATTTCTCTCTAATCTGCTTTTTAAAAAGATAACAGTAACTAAAACCAATTGTTAAATAACAAAATAAAGGGAGCCTAAAATGAATTTAAGTAGCGTATGGCGGCCTGACAGAGATGAGGTGCGAGCTGGCAATGGAATAGTAGCTGCGATGCATCCTTTGGCTGTGGAAGCTGGTTTGGAAATGCTTCGCAATGGTGGTAACGCGATAGATGCTGCAGTAGCTACAGGCTTTGCAATATCTGTTGTTGAACCAAATAATAGTTCGATAGCTGGCGTCGGATTTTTGCTTGTACATTTGGCCTCAGGCGTAAAAGAATATCCAGCGGGTACAGACCTTGTAGTGGAATATGGACCGAGAGCACCAAGGGCTGCGAGAGATGACATGTATACAGTTACAGGCCCTGGTAGTGGCATATCTACATATGAAACCAAGAATCAGGAAAATACGCACGGATATAGATCTATAGCAGTCCCTGGTACTGCTGCCGGACTATGTCGCGCTCATGACCTCATGGGTGTTTTGCCTTTGGAACAAGTAATGGAGCCGGCAATTCAATATGCTAGCAATGGATTCGAATCCTATTGGCTGTTGACCCTTCTCACTGCGAGTAACGCTAAAGAACTCCAGCGGTACAAACCGTGTAGAGATATTTTTATGCCAGATGGTAATCCTCCTGGATACATGTCTGATCCTAGTTCTGCCGATGATGGGGCCAACATTGTTAGACAAAGAGATTTAGGAGACCTATTAAAAAAAATATCTAAATATGGTGCTAAGGCTATGTATGAAGGGGAAGTAGCACATGCGATAGAAGAAGATATGATCAAAAATGGAGGCTTGATAACTCGAGAAGATTTAGCAAATCGCATTCCTGAAGTTAGGAAACCTCTCAGTATTCCTTACAGAGGCTATGAAATTAACGCAGCTAATGCGCCGAATGGTGCTTGGACGGTTCTCCAGACAATGAATATATTGGAGAATTTTGATCTTGGTTCTTATTCACATAACTCAACTGAACACTTACATCTATTTATTGAATCTGCCAGACATGCTTTTGCAGATCGCTATCACTATATGGCCGATCCTGATTTTGTGGACGTACCTCTTGAAGGCCTTCTGTCAAAAAAATACGCAAGTGAAATATCAAGACAAATCAATATGGATAAAGCTTCAAAGAGCTTGTATGTAGATGAAGCTCCGTGGAATTATTTTGCTGAGCATTCAGTGCATAATCCATGGACTTATCAAAATGGGTCCGGAACAACTAATCTACCTGGAGGCTCTTCTAATGGTGATGGAGATTGTACTACCCATTTTGGTGTTGTTGATGGCCAAGGCAACTTGGTTTCTTGTACACAAACAGCGGTAAGTAGCTTTGGGTCAAAAGTGGTTACAGATGGGCTGGGAATACTCTGGAATAATGGAATGATTTGGTTCAATCCTAAGCCCGGATTCTCTAACTCGATTGCTCCTTGGAAAAGGCCATTGG
>CEUS01228929.1_pt1 | contig 17889 bp, 14 predicted proteins | sample 427031 | NCBI WGS metagenome assembly CEUS01 (sample SAMEA2622837, study PRJEB7988) | marine metagenome | biome: marine biome (ENVO:00000447); feature: marine epipelagic mixed layer (ENVO:xxxxxxxxx); material: "saline water (ENVO:00002010), including plankton (ENVO:xxxxxxxx)" | depth 140 m | reverse complement strand
AAAGCTGATAACACAGAAGACAGAAGACGTCGGTCTGAAATCTTTGCCACAATATCATTAGATCCAAACCCAAGTTCACGGAGTCCGTCAATCCCAACAGCTAAAACTTCTGCATCCGCAACAACGCTCTCTTCACCCACGATATCAACGTTCCACTGAAAGTGCTCTCTCAGACGCCCTCTCTGTTGACGTTCATATCGAAATAGCTGCGGTACGGAAAACCAACGGATTGGTTTCGCCAAAGAACGGCTGTGATCCGCCAGAATACGAGCAAGTGATGGTGTCATTTCAGGACGTAGTGACACCTCTCGTTCACCTTTGTCCTGGAAGTTGTAAAGTTGTCCGAGGATCTCTTCTCCGCTCTTCTCTACATAAAGTCCAACGGGTTCTAATGGAGGTCCATCGTATTCCAAAAAACCATAACGGGTAGACACTCTACGCCAAGCATTCAAGATATGCTCACGAAAAGCGAACTCATCCGGAGTGAAGTCACGGAAACCGGGAAGACGCGCAAAAATTGGCTTAGTCATGCGGGCGAATCTAAACTAGGTGTCTCAAATGTACAGTAGCAGGAAGCCATTGTAATATTTTCAAGATATATCATTTAGATTGACCTTAATACGGTGATAAATCAAGAACTTCAAACGCATCGCCTACAGTGTGGTTAGACCCAGTAACAAGGATAGTTCCTGATCTGGCTAGATTTTTCGCCCGTTCTAGGGCTTGGACGAAGTCTGGATAAACCTCAATATCGGAGCCACCCATCTTTACTGACGCGGTATCGGGATCCCAGCGACGCTCTAGTGGAGATGAAGGAGCTTGAGTAAAAATTGCATGATCAATTCTATTTAATAATGGCTCCAGAATGGAATGGTGATCTTTGTCCCTGAGAACAGCGGTTACCATTACTACGGGCCGTGGTAGAACAATTCGATCCAAAACAGATGCCAGAGCTTGTGCTCCAGCCAAATTGTGAGCCACATCAAATAACCACGTCTGACCATTGAGTTTAATAATTTGTGAGCGTCCGGGCCAACAGGCACGTTTGACCCCGTCTATAACAGTCTCTGTATCAGGACATAATGATTCAGGCAATCGTTCGAGGATCGCTAACGAAAAAGCAGTATTTATAGCCTGATGTTCACCCATCAGAGGTATACAAAATTTCAAATTACCAAATGATTTAGTGGAAAATGTGAATGAAGTTTTGTTTTCCTCAATATTGATATCCATCTTTTCTGGATCGATATATATCGGTAAAAATGGGGCATCAAGGTCGTCACAAACATTTTCAAAAATTGACAACAACTGCTTATCCCTCTCACCGGTAAGTAATGGGACTCCGGGTTTAATAATACCTGCCTTTTCTTGTGCTATTTCAAATAGCGTATCTCCAAGATATTCCGAATGATCATCCGATATATTGGTGATCGCTGTAATACATGGGCTGACTACATTAGTAGCATCCAGGCGTCCCCCCATACCAACTTCTATAACAGCCACTTCTATACCTCTACGTGCGAACAAGTGAAACGCCAATGCCGTGGTCGCCTCAAAGAACGTCAATTCATGATGAATTATATCATCTTCAAGATCTCTAACTAATTCTTGTAATTCATCTTCTCCGACTAAGTGTCCATTTACTTGGAATCGCTCATTGAAAGAGCGCAAATGAGGAGAAGTATAGAGACCAGTACTGGTGCCTCCTAGATTTAGCACTGAAGATACAATAGAGGCAACTGACCCTTTGCCGTTTGTCCCTCCTAGATGGATTATACTATAAGAGAGATGTGGATCACCCGTATCTCGGAGAAAATTTTCCATACGGGCAATACCCCAATTGATTTCCTGATTTAGACTAGGTAATAGTTTGTCTAAAAACGGATACCCTGTAACGCAATCAATTTCGGTAGAATGAAGAATGGATGTGTGGCCTGAAGATGTGCAAGACATCCCCATCAATTCACTATATGTCGCAGAAGAATAGCAACAGTATTTTTTAGTTCTCTACGATCAACAACACAATCGATCATCCCGTGTTTAAGTAGAAACTCAGAACGCTGAAATCCTTCCGGAAGTTCTTGGCGTATGGTTTCTTCTATAACCCTCGGTCCAGCGAATCCGATGAGAGCTCCGGGTTCTGCGATATTAATGTCTCCCAGCATAGCATGGGATGCAGTAACACCACCAGTGGTAGGATCAGTTATTATAGAAATATATGGTATACCAGCTTCGTGGACACGAGCTAGTACAGAAGATGTTTTTGCCAGTTGCATTAGGGAGTAGACCCCCTCCTGCATTCTAGCACCCCCTGATGCACTGACAACTATAAGTGGAATATGTTTTTCAATAGCTAATCGGCCAACACGTGCAATTTTTTCTCCTACTACAGATCCCATGGAACCCCCAATAAAGCGGAAGTCCATAACTGCCAGAACCACACCTATGCCTTCTATCGTACCAAGTCCTGAAAGTATAGCAGTTTTCTTGCCAATATTGGCTTCTGCAGTTTTTAGACGAGATTTATATGATTTAAGGTCATGGAACCCTAGGGGATCAGAACTGCAGATATCACGGTCAATTTCATCAAAAGACCCTTCATCGACAAGAATCTCAAGATACTTATCTGAAGTTATGCGGAAATGGTAACCACAAGCTGGACACACCTTGAAATTTTGTATGAGCTTTTCAGCATAAAGAATATCCCCACACCCTTTACACTTATCAAATAAGTCCGAGGGAACATCACGCCTATCTTCTGCCTTTAAGGGCTTTTTGTCTTTACGAAACCAAGCCATTTAATTATTTCATTCCTCATATGTTACCCTGGCCGTTATCCCGACGGCAATCCAAGACATAAGAAGGAAAGTTCCGCCATAGCTAACGAAGGGCAATGGTATACCCGTGACTGGTACCATGCCTACTGTCATTCCAACATTAACAAAAATATGGATCAACCAGGATCCCAAGATACCGAAGATCACTAAACCTGAAAATGGATCAGTGGATTTTTCGGCAATCTTCACCAGACGATATAAAATGAAACAAAAAAATAACAGTGCTAAGCCAGTACCTAAAAAACCCAATTCCTCCCCTATAACCGAAAAGATAAAATCTGTATGCTGCTCGGGCACAAAATCTAGCTTCTTCTGAGTCCCATCAGTGAATCCCTTACCACGAACACCACCACTTCCAATAGCAACCATAGATTGAATAATATGATACCCTGCCCCGCGAGGATCGACACTCGGATCCAAAAAAACCAGGATGCGGTTTTGCTGGTATTCGGCCAAAGAATCCCAGAGAGGAGATGCAATAATTCCTGCGGCAAGGTTGGCAATAACAATAGCCAACGATTCAACCAGAAAAAGTCGATAGCGATATAAGTATAGAGACCCTAAAACAATCATGAAAAATAGAGCCCAGATCCTGTTGTTATAACTTAATACTAAAGCTACAGCAGGACTCATAAGGAAAGCCAAAAGTCCTATTGGTGCACCCGCCCAATATAGAGTAAAGAAAAGTATTCCCATAAATGCGAGAGCTGTCCCTAGATCAGGCTGAAGAATGACTAACCCTAAGGGAATACCAACTATAATTGACGGAGTGATTAATGCTCGAAAAGTACTTGGGCTTTCGGGGCGAGTCGCAAGATAACGAGCCAACGCAAGAATGGTTGTTAGTTTTGCAAATTCTGAAGGTTGAAAACTTATGATTCCAAGATCTATAAAACTTTTAACTCCGGAGGCTGTGCCAGATCCTGTTCCTATTAACAGGGTTGTAAAAAGAAGAATCAGGCTTAATCCATATAATGGAAAAGCAGCCCACTCGAACCAGCGTACACTTATACAGCCAACCAAAGTGAACACAACAATGGAAATAACAAACCAACTAGATTGCCTAATCCAGGCCCCTTCCGTTACTGGATTAGGTACATTAAGGACACCTGCTGAGTATATCATAGCTATGCCAAAAATCGTCATTAGCATAACAGATATAACCAGTGCTGAGTCTCCAGCCCAGATAGCGAAAATTTTACGGAACACTTTGAAAGCCTAATACTCTATATAGGATACGGATTGACTCTTCCCTATTTCGCACACTCACCAACGTGCCCAAGGTGTGGGCCTGCCAGCTTCAATATGCTCTGCAAGAGTTTGAATGGTGTCGACAGGTATTCCGTATTTACGTCTCAAATAGAAGTCAGCTGTTTTGGCCGCAATGGGGGCAGCCATCGTGGCTCCACTAATACCTAACTCTACTATAACTACAACCACTATTTCAGGGTCACCATCCCAGGGTCCTGCCATACTAGAGAACCAGGCATGTGGACGTTCTGGGTCTTGAACGTTCTGTCCACTTCCTGTTTTCCCTATAATATCCCAATGCTCTAAGGAGGCCCAATAATGCGCTGTACCATCGGGAGCAGTAACCTGCCTCATTCCTTCTCGTAGTTGATCGATACTCTCATTAGATATATTTAGGCGCCAGCCTTCTACAGGATCTCGATCATCTAGTATATGTGGGGCTGGAGCAGAGCCATTACGAGCAAGTGCCATATAGAACTGAGCCATCTTTACAGGAGTCTGAGAATTCGGGCCCTGACCAATGGCCAAGCTCAATACTTCACCCTCTAGTGGACGATAACCAAAACGGCGTTCCCAGAAAGCTCGCTCGCTGGGAAAGATACCAAAACTCTCCTGCGGAAGATCTATACCACACTGCTCAGCGAATCCAATCTTAGTACCAGATTCCAGCATACGATCTAACCCTATTCTCATACCAAGTTGATAAAAATAAACGTTACAAGATTGAGCAATAGCTCCTGCAAGAGCTAAGGAGCCGTGACCCGAAGGAAGCCAGCAAGACCTATACTCACCACCGTACGATAATCCTCCGTTACAAGGAATTGGCATCTCCTCATGTGGACCTACCACTCCAAGGTCTAGAGCTATACCTGCCGCAGCTAGTTTCCAAGTGGACGCTGGAGGATAGAGGCCCATAACAGTACGATTGAGTAAAGGATTATGCGGATCAGAATTGATAGCTTCCCAACTTTCAGGACTGATACCGCCCACAAAAATATTAGGATCAAATGTCGGAGCTGAATACAAGGCTAAAACACTTCCATCGGCAGGATCTAAAGCCACTACAGCTCCAGGAAGAGAATCCGGGAAAATTTGGTGGATCCACTCGATCAAACTTAGATCTAGTGTGAGCCTGAGATCTTCACCAGGCTGCCCCGGATCCTCCTCTATACCAGACAAAGATCCTACAATACGTCCATTAGCATCAACTTCTAAGTAACGTATTCCCTGGCGACCTTGGAGCCTCTCTTCGTACTGACGTTCGATCCCAACTTTCCCTACTAATAACCCTTGCTTGTATTCGGCAAAACGGGGGCTATTCAGTTCTTCGGCTGAAATCTCGCTGACATATCCGATTGTATGAGCTACTGCTTCACCATGATAACGGCGTTTAGGACGCATCTCTATGTATAAACCTGGGAAATATTCACGCTGTTCTTCTAAAACTGATATGGCAGAGAAATCGACATCAGTGTCAACAAGAAGAGGTTGGTGACGACGCATATTTTCCATTAAGCTATTGATCTTTTCATCGGATAGTTCCAAGTGGGGTCTCAGTTTATTCAGAACTTCTCGAGTAGACTCCTTAGATTCCCTGAGAACGTAAACCGCATATCCCGGAACGTTATCCGCAATGACATTTCCGTATCTGTCAAAAACAGTTCCTCGGGGAGCATGAACTGACAGGGGCCGCAAGCGGTTCGATTCAGAACGGAGTTTATAGTCACTGGAACGTAGTACTTGAACCCGAAAAAATTGAACCAACAGAACACCAATAACAATTACAATCATCCCAAGTGCTCCGCGGGATCGCAGTATCTTGTGATCGGGATTATGAAACCTCACCTGACTGTATCCCATCCAATACCACTGACAACTATCACGATCAGTCCAACTGAAGCAGCATAGACTGCAGCTAAAGAAGAACCTACTAGCATCACATCAATAAAGGACCCTCTCAATGATTCTCCTGCCACAATCCAATGAAGAAAATCTTTACACCATTTGCCCAAAAATAGATATACCGCCATGAAACCAAGAGAATCACCCACAAAGAGATTCCTAGTCTTTGATCCTATAATACCTATAACTGTAAAGGCAAAAGCATTAGCCCCAAAAGCTAAAACCGAAAAAGCATCCTCCATGATCCCAAAAAGAAAACCTAAGCAGGATCCAGCACCTATATCTAATTCTCGGATTGAGATTAAAAGAGCTACTGCTAGAAGGTCGGGAGCGTTACTGCCTAGGCCAAGACCAAGGTGAAGCCCAAAATGGAAGAACGCCAAAATCCCCACAACAATCCAAAATTTATGGTTATTCTTCACGAACCCTGATCTCCTGCCTGTTTACTTTTAGGGTTCTGAATTTGAGAACCCTTAACGCTGTCATTTTCAGAAGTTATAAGGTTTTCCTGAAACCAGATGTCATTTATGTATTCGAATTTTTCGCGGGAAGCTAGAACTAGTACATGCATAGCTTCTCCAGGAGATACGAATGGCCGTAGCCAATAAGAACGTCTCCAGCCTGCACGGGACTCAGCCTGTTCAATAACTGTTCCGATTGGAATACCTCTAGGATAAACTCCTCCCAAAGAACTCGTAACTAAAATTGTACCAGGACCTAGTTCTTGATAGAATGGGATGCCATCTATCAGCAACCTATAAGATTCTTTAAAAACTTCCTGACTAGCCTGTACTATACCGTAGACAGTACCATCCAAAGTCATGGCACTAACTCTAAACTCAGGATGAGTCCAATCCATCCCAAGCGAATTGTTATTACGAGATTCCTTAACTACTCCGACTAGGCCTTGTCCCATAATGACAGGACTATTGTATACAACACCCTGATCTCTACCAACGTCTAAAAGGAACATACCTTCAGATCCCTGTATTCCAGGTCTAACCACACTGGCTGCCACATAGGTGGGCAAGAATTTTTCGGATAAATTGAGGATCTTTCGGAGGCGATCGTTTTCTTCAGCCAAATTATTTTGACTAGAAAGAACAGACGATATTGAATCCAACTGCTTCTGTAAGTCTTCAGTTGACTTAATATGTATACGTCTACGAACAATACTTTCTTGGGTGATCACAAAAGGTCGCAGAACGCTTCCTCTAATAATAACACCTATTTGTTGTTGTATTCCTGTCGGTAAGTTGAGGATTAAAATTGAAAAAATTAGAAAAACTAAAGCTATAATGAGACTTCGTTTTGAGGGGACAGCTTTAGTGTCATTGGTATAATTTGGCATAGTAGTCACCAATACCTATGATGACGGTGAGAATAGTAGATGTAGTTTGTAGAAAACACCTACACTATGTTGACAACACCGTACTGTATTTTTGTAGGTCATCCAAGATGCGCCCAGCTCCTCGCACCACACAGGTTAAGGGTTCCTCGTCCACATGGATAGGAAGGTTTGTCTCGTGTTGCAAAAGTCTATCCAGACCTCGGATCAATGCACCTCCTCCAGTCATAACTATTCCCCTATCCACAATGTCACTAGCCAACTCTGGAGGAGTTATCTCTAGTGCACGCCTGACGGATTCTACAACAGACTGGATGGGTTCCTGGATGCACTCACGGATCTCTTGTGAGTGTACGCGTACTGTTTTTGGTATGCCACTAACAAGATCCCTTCCCTTAACATCCATTTCCCGTTCTTGGCCAGATTCAAAAGCCGATCCAATCTGGATCTTGATCGCTTCTGCAGTAGGATCACCAATAAGTAAATTGTAATTTTTCCTAAGAAAAGTCACGATTGACCTATCAAGCTCATCACCTCCGACACGGATAGACGTATTAGAAACAATCCCTGCTAACGCAATGACTGCTATTTCAGTAGTTCCACCTCCAATATCAATCACCATGTTACCTGTAGGAGTTTCGACAGGAAGGCCTACTCCGATAGCAGCCGCCATGGGTTCAGCGACCATATAAACAGTTTTTGCACCGGCAGAGATAGCACTCGAGCGTACAGCTCTACGTTCCAACTCAGTTATGCCAGACGGCACACCAATTATTACTCTTGGCTTGAGGCGGAATACTCGCTTGGCAGTTACCTGCTTAAGGAAGTGACGGAGCATCATCTCTGTCACATCAACATCAGCAATGACTCCGTCCTTAAGAGGCCGAACAGCTTCGACACCTTCAGGAGTACGACCCAGCATACGCTTAGCCTCAAGACCAACGCCCATAATTTGGCCAGACGCTTTATCCACAGCCACAACTGAAGGTTCGTTTAATACGATACCTTCTCCCTTGACATATACTAGGGTATTTGCAGTCCCAAGATCTACTGCGATGTCATTCACAGGGATCAGGCGACCAGCTTCAATCCATTTATCTAATATCTCGATTATAGGGAACCCTCTCCAGCATCAGAAATTTTAAGACCCCACACTATCATCACCTCAAGATGACTGCAAGGAATTTTGCGTCAAGTTATTGTCAAACTGTTATTTGCGACTTTCATATTACTATTTATTAACGTCCGGTGCTTCCAAAACCATCCTTACCTCTCGCGGTGATACTAATGTCTTCCGACTCTATCACTTCAGGAATTTCGAAACTATGAAATACTAGCTGAGCAATGCGATCCCCACGTTTAATTCGTACAGATTTATTTCCATTATTCTGCATTATGATACGTAGTTCACCTCTATAGTCGGGGTCAATAGTACCCGGACTATTAGGAATAATAATACCATCCCGTAAAGCTAACCCCGAACGCGGACGAACCTGACATTCCAATCCCTCTGGCAATTCCATAACCAAACCTGTTGATACTAATTTTATTTCCCGTGGTTCGATTATGAATTCTTCTTCAGCAGAACAAACATCATATCCAGCAGACTGTTGGGTTGCACGTGCTGGCAAAGGAAGATCTAAATTGCTCGGAAGGCGTTTAAAACTTACTGAATATCTCAAGATTGTAATACCTATAGCTTTTTATACAGAAATGTTTGCGATGTGACTGTAATGATACCTTGTTAGCAAAATAAGATATTAAAAATAATCTAAAGAATAACTTCTATAAATTCTAAATCTGTACAAACAAGATATAATACATCATGGACCCATACTCATTACATATTGATCTTCCGGATCGAAAAAGCGTGTGCAAGCTTCGTTAACTTCTTCCAGAGTTACAGCATCAATTCTTGCCAGAGATTCCTCCAAATTCTTATATGGCTCTCCACGCAGAGCGTACCCCGCTAAACGCAGAAGTCGTGCTACAGTAGACTCCATAGATATTATCATTTGCCCTTTTACTTGAGCTTTGATCTGTTCTAACTCTAATGCCATAAGACCTTCTTTATAGAGCAAATTATATTCCGCTAAAATGGATTCGAGAGCCTTAGAAGAGTTTTCTGGTCTGGTACCGACATACACACCTGTGATACCTGCTCGGCTATAGAAAGATTGATAAGCAAAAACCGAGTAAGCTAAGGCCATCTCTTCTCGGATACGCTGAAAAAGACGGGAACTCATACCACCTCCAAATGCACTTGAAATAAGAATTAAAGCTTCACATATCGGATCCATATGGGGAGGCGTCTGATTCCCAAAAACTAAATGGGCTTGAGCTGTGTTGCGAACTACTAAATCTCGACCTATTAAATTTTCCAATGGGGCATCAACATCCGAACAAATTTCTCCAGAAGAGGCATCCCCAAAGAGCTTAGCTACGTGACTAGCAACAACCTCGTGATCAATATCACCCGCACAAGCTACTATAATATTATTCCCTGTATATTTGTCTTCGTGAAGTTTGCATACATCATCAATTTCAAGAACACTCACAGTCTCACGAGTGCCTAAAATCATCTGGCCATAGGGATGTCCTTTCCAGAAACGTGAACTATGCAAATCGAAAATTAGATCGTCTGGTGCATCTTCCACACTAGCTATTTCTTCTAATACAACTGCACGCTCTAATTCCAAGTCTTCTGGATCAAGACGTGGGTAAAGCACAAGGTCAGCAAGAACATCGAGTGCTTCAGGTAAATGTTCATCGAGGACCAATGCCTGATAACCAGTATGTTCTCTAGCCGTATAGGCGTTCAGCATACCCCCTAATGACTCGAGTGAAAGAGCAATTTCTCTTGCATCACGTTGTTTGGTACCCTTGAAGACGAGATGTTCGAGAATATGGCTGATTCCTAAAAAATCTGACGACTCATGAGCAGAACCCTGCTTAAGCCAAACCCCTATTGCTACAGAACGAATCCCAGGGATTCGCTCCGTTATAAGATTGACTCCATTGCTATATTTGGTTTCACGCATATCTGTCTTATACCTACTGTAAAAGACCCAGGGGAGTATGGATTACATATATCCATACTCCCCTGGGAGCACTTTCAGGGTAAGAATTCCTTCAGCTAGCTTCTCCTTCAGCAATAGCAGCCTTACGAGAAAGCCTAAGTCGACCTTTTTCATCGATAGATAGAAGCTTGACTCGAGTAACATCTCCTACTTTAAGAACATCTTCAGTACGTTCTACTCGACGATCTTCCAATTCAGAAATATGACAGAGGCCCTCCACACCTGGAAGAATTTCTACAAATGCACCAAATGCTGTAGTGTTCTTTACTGTACCCTCATATATCCTACCAACATCAGGATCCTGAACTATAGCCTCTATCATATCTAAAGCTCTCTTGCCTGCTTCTCCAGATACAGCTGCGATTTTAACCAAACCATTATCATCAATATCTATTTTCGCTCCAGATTCCTCTTGTATCGCTCGAATGGTTTTACCCTTAGGACCTATTATCTCACCAATCTTAGAAGGATTTATCTGTATTGATTGGATACGGGGTGCGTATTGAGAAAGATCTCCACGAGGTTCAGATAACACTTCATTCATGGTATCAAGGATATGCATGCGAGCATCATAGGCTTGTTTTAGGGCCGTCTCGAGGATCTCTTGTGTAATACCATCAATCTTAATATCCATCTGAATTGAGGTTATCCCATCACGCGTACCAGCAACCTTAAAATCCATATCTCCAAGAGCGTCTTCTATTCCTAAAATGTCAGTAAGAATAGCAACATTGTCATCCTCTTTAACGAGACCCATAGCAACTCCTGCACAAGCAGATTTGATAGGAGCCCCTGCATCCATAAGTGCCAATGAAGCACCACATACTGAAGCCATAGAGGAAGAACCATTAGATTCTAGAATATCAGAAACAATCCTGATTGTATAAGGAAATTCGTCGTAGGTTGGGAGTAAAGGACGAATGGCCCGTTCAGCTAAGGATCCGTGACCTTGCTCACGTCGCGAAGTACCACGGAATGGCCTCGCCTCGCCAACTGAAAATGGCGGGAAATTATAGTGTAGCATGAATGACTTTGTAATCTCTTCATTAGTATCTATAGATTCTATGCGTTGCTCATCCCTAGATGTTCCTAAAGTTGTGACTACAAGAGCTTGGGTTTGACCGCGAGTGAATAATGCTGAACCATGAGTTCTAGGCAAAACATCTACCTCTGATATGATTGGTCTAACCTCATCTAATCTCCTGCCATCTATACGCTCACCCTGATCTAAAATTTTCATCCTCATAGATTTTTTTTCAATATCATGGATAACTTGACGGATAGAGCTCTCTTGTTCCTCGTAGGCGGAATCTTCTTCGATCAAAGATCTGGTCACATCTTCAGCTAAAGCAGCCATCGCTTGATTACGCTCTGTTTTGTCCGAGATCATTAGTGCATCTTTAATTCCACTGTCAGCAATCTGACAAACCTTGTCTACTAAATTCTTGTCCGGATCAAAAGATGACCATTCCATATCCGATACAGTATGGTCTTTCAGGATCTCATTCTGTATTTCAATAAGCTCTTTGATACCTGTAGATGCAACCTTGAATCCTTCCAGCATATCGGCTTCTGAGATTTCCAGTGCACCACCTTCAACCATTAGGATGGCATCTTTAGTTCCTGCTACAACGATCTCCATATCAGAATACTCTAATTGCTGAAATGTAGGATTTAGAACCCATGTGTCTTTAATACGTCCGACACGTACTGAAGCTACAGGAGTATTAAAGGGAACCTTGGAAATATTCAAAGCCACAGAAGCCCCAAGCATAGCCAACACATCAGCTGAATTTTCTTGATCGGCACTCAAAATAAAGCAAGTGACATGGGTTTCATGCATAAATCCTGAAGGGAATAAGGGTCGGAGAGGCCTATCGATTAAACGTGCTGAAAGTATTTCATTTTCTCCAGGACGCCCTTCACGTTTGAAAAAACCACCTGGTATCTTACCAGCTGCGTAGCTTTTTTCCCTATACTCAATAGTTAAAGGGAAAAAAGGTAGATGGGTCGGTTTATCTTGAACCGTAGTAGCACAAAGAACTACTGTATCGCCAAACTGTACTAGACAAGAACCTTGTGCGAGCTTGGCCATTCGGCCTGTTTCAATGCTTAATGTACGCCCAGCAAACTGGCGTTCGATTCTCTGCGTCATTTTTCTCTTTTCTCTGCTTTCAGTCGATCAGGATTGCCCTGGACGACTTAGTTTCACCAGCGGGGACCTTCCCGGCTGGTTTGATACAGCAAGATTCGTAGAGAAATCGACCGCCGCAAAGCAGGATACAAACTGTACCCCGATCGATTGCAGCCATTTGATCGGGCCGATTCTCCAGGAATCATAACTGCTTAAGACTGAAACAGTGATCACTATCCCAGCCACTGTCATTATAAATCTACCAATTTCTAGTGTCGTAGTCCTAGATCCGTTATGAGCTTACGGTAACTCTCAATGTCTGTACGCTTCAGATACTCAAGAAGCCGACGACGACGGCCAACCATTTTTAGGAGACCCTGGCGGCTATGATTGTCTTTCTTGTGATTATCGAAGTGTGACCTGAGATCGTTGATGCGAAATGTTATAATTGCGATCTGTATAGATGTACTGCCAACATCTCCATCGTGTAGCTGATACTTTTTAACAATCTCTGCTTTATTTATTGTCACGTCTGTGTTTTCCACCACAATGAGTTAGGCTTCAAAAGAAGCTGATATAATCTTTTTACGAAAAGCCTATTAAGCTAGCAGAAGAAGATTACAGCAACAATGGTATACTCCAATATCAATAATCTTTAGCAACTGTATTTAAGAATTTCACGAATCTTTTCAACATCTTCACGCATCTTATCTACTAGTTCCCTTTGTGAATCAAAAGAAATAATATTACGTAGATAGCTAATAAATTCTACACGAATTTCTTCACCATAGATATCTTCATTAAAATCTAACAAATGCAACTCAATACTTGGCGGTAACCCCTGGAAAGTAGGCCTTGGTCCTAAGTGAAGTGCACCTTCATATGTCCCAGAACGTAAAAACCCTCTAACAGCATAAATACCTGGACATGGAATTAGTTTCCCTCCGGCCCCAACACCTACTACTTCTAAGTTTGCAGTAGGAAATCCCATGTTCCTTCCCCGTTGGTCTCCCCTGACTACTAATCCACGTAATGAGTAATGACGACCAAGTGATTCATGTGCCGTATCAACATCACCACGCAATAAAGCTTTTCTGATACGCGTAGACGAAATAGGGGCTTCCTCTATACCTATAGGCCCTACAACATGCACATCAAATCCTAATTCAGATCCAAGACATCGTAAGGTATCAACGTTTCCAGTTCGTCCTCGACCAAAATGGTGGTCATATCCAACAACCAAATCCTTCACCTTAAGGCGTTCCACAAGTATCTCTTCTACAAAACGTCTAGGATTATACTGAGCTAATAGAGGCGTAAACGGAATAAAAACAACATAGTCCAAACCAGATTCTGCTAGAATTTCTTTTTTTTCAATTGGCGTAGTAATCATTGGAGGAGCCAACTCAGGTCGAACGATAGTTAGTGGATGTGGATTAAAGGTAATAAGCACACTACGGGCGTTTTTCTTGTCCGCCATACGCCTAATCTCTGAGAGAACCTCCCAATGACCTTTGTGGATCCCGTCAAAGGTTCCAATAGTAACAACCGTATCTCTCCCATCTAACGGAAGCCCCGAAGGTAGACTCGGATCTATAGCATAAAATGTCATGATTTGATTATGCCTTGTAATATTTTTTTCGGAATCAATTCGCCTTCTCGCATTTCAGCAATACCTAGAAGACCTATATCATCTATGACTGCGATTTGATTTTTATATTTCAAATTCGGTTCCGGTAACTTTATCCTACATCCTTGGATTAACTGAAGTGCCGTATCGGAATCTACTCGTAGGCTGGGTAGGTGGCATACCATCTCAGCGGCCTCAATCCACTGTTTAGAACTAGGGATACAACCCCCTCGGATAATATTTCCAGAATCAGCCTTTTCAACTGAAAAATCTCCCACCCAAGTTCGACGCAAAGAAATAAGGTGTGCCCCTGCACCAAGGCCTTCACCTATATCCCTGGCTAAGGCACGAATATAAGTACCTGAAGAACATGTTACTTCAAAGGAAAATTCTGGAGGATCAAAAGCAGTTAGATTGATATCAAATATCTCTACAATAACAGGATCAAGTTCTACCTTCTCACCTCTTCGAGCTTTCTTATACATAGCTTCTCCAGCAATCTTCTTCGCCGAAAATTGAGGTGGCACTTCTTCGATCTTTCCCCGAAACCGCTTGAGCTCAGAAAAAACATCATCATGGCCAATCATTTCCCAATCCCCTAATGGTTCTAGAATCTGGCCTTGAGAATCATGGGTGTCTGTTCTGATTCCAAGCCGAGCCCTAGCCTCATAAGTTTTGGGGAGACAGGAAATATATTCAGCCAAACGAGTTGCTGGACCAAACAAAAGAACCAACAATCCAGATGCAAAAGGATCTAGCGTACCAGTATGTCCGACACGCTTTGTACCTAAAGCTTTTCTAGCCCATTTGACCACATCATGTGAAGTAGGTCCCACAGGCTTGTCTACCAGGAGCCCCCCACCCCTCTTGGGAAGGTCAGGTTCATCAATGCTCACTATTATCTATCTGTGCTTTCTAATCCAATGATTCAGTATCATTTTCTTTTTTTATATCCTGCAAGATTTCTTCAATGCGATTGACTTGGTCTGGAATTTCATCTTCAAGAAAGCGCAATTCAGGAATACGTCTTATATGCAATCTCGACCCAAGCTTACTTCTGATAAAACTGGAAGCAGTATTAAGGCCTTCCATGGCTTCTCTGGCCTCTTTGTCTACATGATTAGTTCTTACGTATACCCTGGCCATCCACAAATCCGGTGTGACAGCAACAGCTGTGACCACAACTCCTCTTACCCTGGGATCTCTTACGTCATTGCGCAGGATCCCAGTTATCTCTCTAAGGAACTGTTCATTTAAACGAAATAGACGTTGGTTTGTCATGGATAAAGGTGAAAATTTACTTCAGTGATCTCTTTTGCTGTCAGTTAACTAGCTAAGCAAGAAGATATTAATATCCCTAGCCCTAAAATACTTTACTTATGAGACTAGCTTGTAGATGCAGGTAGAGAACGTGCTATTTCTTTAACCGAATAGCACTCGATGATATCACCTATCTTAATATCGTTGAAATTGGCGATCCCAATGCCACACTCAAAACCTTCTCTGACTTCTTTCACATCGTCCTTGAAACGCTTGAGTGAGGAGAGCGATCCCGTGTACACTACGACCCCATCACGCACAAGTCTTACCTGGAATTTTATCTCAATAACCCCTTCAAGAACGTTCGACCCCGCTATAGTGCCAACTTTAGTGATTTTAAATACCTCTAGCACCTCAGCAGTTCCGACAATCGTCTCTCTCTGTTCTGGAATCAACATTCCCTCCAAAACAGACCGCAACTCATCAACTGCTTCATAAATGACATCGTAAACACGGATTTCAACACCATCTCTTTCGGCATTTTTACGTGCGCTGGTGTAGGGGCGCACCCGAAACCCTATTACAACTGAACCAGAAGTTCCTGCAAGAAGAACGTCCTCTTCATTGATCGCCCCAACTGCACGATGGATAATCTGAATCTTGACTTCGTCAGTACCCAATTGTTCTAGGGCATCTGATAATGCTTGCACCGAACCATCAACATCAGCCTTAATGATTAAAGAAAGCGTGTCATCTTTTTCGGGATCAATAACACCAGAGAAGCTTTCCGGCTTTATGCTTTTCTCTTTAATGCGAAGCTGCTTTTGTCTTTCTAGGCGGATTCGACTCTGGGCAATCTCACTCGCCCGTTCAGAAGACATCACCTGAAAAGTATCACCGGCTTGTGGTACCCCTGCTGTCCCGAGTATCTGTACTGGAACCCCAGGGCCTGCTTCTTCTAACGAATTACCCCTCTCATCGAGCATAGCTCTAACACGACCCTCAAAGTTTCCTACCAGAAAAGAATCTCCAATGCGTAACGTGCCATTTCGTACAAGTATAGAAACAACTGGACCCTTTCCGGTATCAAGCTGAGATTCAATAGCTACTCCAATTCCATTGCGATTTGGATTGGCCTTTATTTCCAATAACTCGGCCTGCAAAAGTACTTTTTCGAGGAGATCATCAATACCATCACCAGTCTTAGCTGAAATATCTGAACTTAGAATTTCTCCACCGAAATCTTCAACCTGAATTTCCTGTTGCAGGAGTTCTTGTTTGACTTTCATAGGATCTGATGCCGGCAGATCACATTTATTTACAGCAACAACAATAGGCACTCCTGCATTACGAGCATGGCTTATCGCTTCTTTAGTTTGAGGCATAACTGAATCGTCTGCAGCAACTACAAGAATTACGATATCAGTGATCTCAGCTCCACGTGCTCGCATAGCTGTAAATGCTGCATGGCCTGGAGTATCTAAGAAAGTGATTATTTTATCGTCACTAAGTTTGACGTTATAAGCACCTATATGTTGAGTTATACCTCCTGACTCTTCAGCCACAACATTCGAACTACGAATTTTATCTAGTAGAAGCGTTTTTCCATGGTCAACATGACCCATGACCGTTACCACAGGAGGCCGAGGCCGTAGATCCTCTTCAGGATCTTCTTCAATCACATCTTCTTCGTGAATTTCGTATTCTTCTTCATGAACTGCAGTAAACCCGAATTCGTCCAAAAGCATCTCGATCTGATCAAAATCAAGCCTCTGATTAATAGTCACCATAATACCAAGATTTTTGAATGCAGAACCAACGAGTTCAGTAGCAGGAACTTCCACTAATTCTGATAACTCCGATACCGTAAGAAATTCATTTACTCTAACGGTCGTTCTTTCACGCTCTTCTTCTTGGCGTGCCTCTTCTTCTTCTGCTTCACGCTGTTCTTTAGTAAGTGAAGGTTCTTTGCGGCGACGCTTCTTACTACTACCTCCTTTAAGCTCTGCCATAACTCTCTGGATATTCTCTTTAACCGCACTCTGATCAACATTTTGGCGTTGTTTGCGTTTCTTTTTCTGACGCTGTCTCCGCTGGCCATCTGGCGTATATCCTTCCGCCTGCACACGAACCTGACCAGGAGCACCCTTATCTTTACCACTGGTCTTTTTCGGGCGTCGTATGATACGAGCCGGGCTACTTGATGAGTATTGACTAACTGATTCTGGAGAGGTTTGATCACCATCATCACTTGTAATTTTTACATCTGGTGCAGGTGGTTCTAGAGGGACCACTTCCTCTACCACACTCTCATCGTCTTCAGGCTCTTCCTGAACTAATTCTTCCATACTTGTATCTTCGACATCACCTACAGTGGGAAGGTCATCAGAGGTTATAATCTCGTCTTTTTCCAGTTCGATATCCGGAACCACCTCATGCTCTTCTTC
>CEUS01262949.1_pt1 | contig 17913 bp, 14 predicted proteins | sample 427031 | NCBI WGS metagenome assembly CEUS01 (sample SAMEA2622837, study PRJEB7988) | marine metagenome | biome: marine biome (ENVO:00000447); feature: marine epipelagic mixed layer (ENVO:xxxxxxxxx); material: "saline water (ENVO:00002010), including plankton (ENVO:xxxxxxxx)" | depth 140 m | reverse complement strand
CCCTTCGCCGGATGGACCGGCAAGTATAGCAACCGCGACATCACCAGGGATAACCCTAAGAAGTATGAATATCACAAGAGACACCCCAATCAGGGTGGGTATGAACATCAGGAGTCGTCTAAAAATATACTTTCGCAACTTCCCTTTGACCTCTTTTTACGGGGAGTAAGTACAGAGTTTGGCCTGACCGACTTTCGGTCAGGCCAAACTCTGTTTAACTAGAACTAAATTTGAGGCAATGCTGGATATGGATTCTTGGCTACAGGAGATAGCCAAACGTTCTCCAGCGAGTAATTGGAAGCATGGAATAGAGGTGGGCTCCAGTCTCTCCAGAAGCCTCTATGACCCTGAAGCAAACCAGGTCTCACCATTCCGATCCAACCAGCGTCTTGGTTCCAGAGAATGTCAGCCATTTCACGTAGTACTGGTGCTCTTTCCTTTTCGTCAACTAGTAGTAGCTCTTTCTCTTTGAGCTCATACCACTTGGGATTGGACCAGCCACCGAATGTAAATCCACCCTTGTCAAATGTCTGGTGAATCGAAATATAGAAAGCTGCGGGGTCTACGAAGGAAGCGCCCTTGCTTTCTAATCTAAGACCGAACTCCAGTTTCTTTGCTGTCTCTCTAATGACCGAGCTACTAGCAATGGTGTTCCTTGTTACGTCGATGTAGATGTCGGACAGTTGTTCAACTATCAAGTCAGCTCTACATGCACTGTTCTCAAGGATATCAGTCGAGATCCTATTGTCTGGACCGTAACCAGCTTCTTTCATGAGTGCCTGGGCAGCTGCGAGGTCAGCCTTCTTCTTGTCAGTATCCGGGTCAAGTCCGATCAAATTATCGAACCACTCTTCTTGAGTGTATACCCATGACTGGCCAATGAAGTAAGGAGTTGAGAAAAAGCCGATGCCGTCGTGGCATAGCGTGCTCATCTCGCCTCTGTCCATACGGGTCTGTATGGCCTGTCTCACCTTTGTGGCGGTTGGGTCATTCAAAGGTCCGAATGGGGCTTTCGTAACGTTGAGCTCGAAGCCACGGAATCCAGGAGCCGCTACAATTGGGAATGCAGCTTCTTCGCCGATGGCTTTTTGCAAGTCCAGTACCGGCCTTAGCTTAAATCCAGTGCTGAATATTTCTGCTGCGTCAATTCTGCCAACTCGGAAGTTTGCGATTCGTGTAGTGGCGTCTGGAATGGCGAATAGATTATAGCCGTCCATGTACGGGCGACCATCTCGGAAATACTGGCTATGCTTCTCAGCTTTCCAGTAGTTGGACATTTCCCCTTCAACGATCTTGAACGGTCCGGTTCCTACCACTTCGCCTTTATCAAATTCAAAGTCACGGTATCCAGTTGCTGTGTCAGCGTCAATTTGCTTAGCGTACTTCGACGGTGTCACAGAGTTCCAACCAGAGGCGAAACAGTTAATCCAAGCTCCCTTGGCTACAGGCATTCTGAGAGTCAACTCATTTGGTCCTGTAATTTCGGCACCTGGATTGGCAATCGTAGCACCTGCACCGTTCTCACCATCTGTTATTGGACTCAGGAATTCCCTGAAGCATCCGAATCTATTAGCTCGTACCCCGTTGGGTCGCTCTATGATTCTGTAAGCGTTGTAATAGGCGTCTTCTACTGTGAACTCGTTACCTTCATGGTCAATGACGCCCTCTCTTATCTTCAATACCCAGGTCTTACCACCGTCTTTTACTTCCCAAGACTCAGCAAGGTCGCCTTCGAGAGTAAGTCTGTCCGTAAGATTAGCCCTGATATATTGACCGAATAGGTTTCCAATATTCGCAATGGTTCCCCAGCCGAAGCCAGTGTTTCCATGAAGAGGATCCCATCGGTTGGCACCCGTCATTGGGAGATTAGTTACACCACCGTAAAGGGGTTTCTCTCCAGGTGCTGGTGCCGGAGTTGGAGTACTCGTTGGCTTGGGCTTTGCAACCGCAGTTACGCCAGGCAGTGGCGGTACTGGTGTCGGAGTTGCAGTCGGAAGTATGAAAGCTGGGGCGACAGATGGTGCCGTTGGCGTAGCGGTTGGTGCAGCTGGTGCCGCAGGCGCCGCTGGTTCGTCAGACGATCCACACGCTAAAACCACCAACAAACTTAACCCCAAGGCCATACCGAAGGCCCTTCTTGTTGTAAGTCCTAGGTTCATATTTTCCCTCCTAGATCTCTTATGATCTATCTAGCATAAGCAAAAGCGCAAAGACTTAACCCATATTGTGATTACTTCTCAGGGTCATTACTTTGATCTTTTACCAGTGCAAGATTACTACCATAGCGTGGAATCCTATGTCAAGCCCTGAACGAAGCTTAGCGACCCTTCCTAAAATACTTGACAAAGCATGCCTGAAAACGTACTTTACGGCAGTCACGGTAGTCTTCATCTATTAGGAGGTCCAAAACCATGCAAACAGCTGTACGACGAACTAAGGCGGTATTACGGTCGCGGGCTATACCTAATCAACTAGTTCAGCCAGGAATACTCATGCTGGTTCTTGCTACCGTACTAATCACTAACTATGCTTTGGTACACCAGCCGAATATTAAATTATTCGATGTCTTAGTTTTCGTTACGGGCTACACTTTGGGATTCCGTCGCGGTGCTCTGATTGCAGTTACTGGATGGTTGATATATGGGAATTTTAATCCGTTTGGCCCTACCACGGCTACGCTCTTGGCAGTAGTGACGTTTTCTCAAGTCATATATGCTGCTGCAGGGGCTTTTCTGAGGACTCTTCTGAGCAACAATAGAATCAAGTTTACTCCTGGGTACCACACGTTTCTAATAGGAATATTGGCTATATTAACCACGCTTAGTTACGACTTGATAACAAATATCTATACGGGGTTTGCTTGGGCGAAATTAGCTGGTTCTTCTGATATGTACCAATGGATTAAGGTGGCTGTGTTTAATCCCGGTGCTTTGTATTTCAGCTTCGCCCATGTGACTAGTAACACCCTGTTTTTTATAGGGTTGAGCCCTTTATTGGTTAGGTTGATTAGTAAATTAAAGTATATTCGAGAGACTGGATAAAGGTGACTCCAACTAGACTTTTAAGATATCTGACTCCCGCAGCTTTATTGATTTGGGTATTAACTGGATGCTCGGACCGCACTGAGGATAGCAAAGCGGCTATTGGCACGGTTAAGGCCAGTATGCTTGTCCAAAGCGAAGAGGCCACGCCAGAATGGTTCCGTGGCATTGAAATTCCTGAAGGTACTGACGCATATGCCCTAACTAACATTGTTACAGAAGGCAACATCAAGTCTACTTTCTATCCTGAGTACAAGTCGCATTTTGTGGAGGGAATTAAGGGAGTAGAAAACAGCCCACCTTATTATTGGATGATATACATGTGGAATGAAGCTACGGTCAAGTGGGAACCTCTTCCAGTCGCATCTGATTTTTTTTCAGTTAAGGATGGGCATACGTTCGCTTGGCACTACACCGATACCAGCAAATCGGGTCCGGTGTCACTTTTGGCACCGTAGGGATATAAAGGATGACAAGATTCATTTTAGTAAGGCACGGCGAAACTGACTGGAACAAAGAACACAGGATTCAGGGTCACGCTGATGCACCGCTTAATTCGGACGGGATTGCTCAGGCAAAAAGCATAGCTACCCGTTTGTCAGACATCAATCTGGACGCTATTTTTTCGAGCGATGTTTCCCGTACTAGGGAAACCGCTGCAATTATTGCTGCAGGCAGAGGGATTGAAGTCCAAGAGATGTTTGATTTAAGGGAGCGTAACTATGGAAAATGGGAAGGGGTGACTCAGGCTGAATGGGAATCTACTGACCCTGAGGGGTTCGCCCACTGGAAAAGAGCTCCAGAGACCTATGTTCCGCCTGGTGGTGAAAGTTTGCAACAGGTTCATGAGCGGACTGTCCAGGCTTACAATTATATCAGCCAGAACCAACCGTCCGATTCAACGGTTGTTGTAGTGGGGCATGGGGCGGCTCTTCTAGTTCTTACGGTTCATCTGTTGCAGCTTCCTCTCAAAGTCCGTAACAATTTCAATTTGAGCAACACTAGTCTTTCAGTCCTTGATGTGGGTCAGGATTTTACTGTAATAAGGCTTTGGAACGATGTTTCGCATAGGGGCATATCTATTCCGTAGCTTTATAGTCCCACTTGCTTAATTTAATAAGCTACAAACGAACATTTTGATGTCTACGGAAGTTGGTTACTTAAAGGTTCGGTAATTGGAGGTAATTATGGCTAAGGTTCTTATTTCAGTTGATATGGAGGGAGTTAGCGGAGTAGTCCATGGTGACCATACCGGAAGAGACGGCAAGGACTATGACATGGCACGTAGATTAATGACACTTGAGGCTAATGCAGCAGTTGAAGGTGCTTTTCAGGGTGGGGCGCAGGAAGTGGTGATCAATGATAGTCACGGGACTCAACGTAATCTGCTCCCGGAATTGCTTGACCAAAGGGCAACCGTAATAACTGGCTCGCCTAAACCCCAAACCATGATGGCTGGGTTGGACAAATCGTTTGATGCTGCTCTGTGCATAGGTTACCACGCTAGGGCAGGATCAGAAGGGATACTTGACCACACAATTTCTGGAAGGGTAGTTCAAGAGATACTGGTTAATGGAAGTCCACAGGGTGAGTTGGGGCTTAATGCTGGTATAGCGGCACACTATGGAGTGCCTATTGTTATGGTTAGTGGAGATACAACTTGTTGCGAGCAGGCCAAGGATTTGATACCCAAAATAGAGTGTGCCGTAGTAAAAGAGCCGCTGACTAGGTATGCCGCTAAGAATCTCTCACCATTGTCCGCACGAGATTTGATATTAGAAAAGGCTAGGTTGGGGGTAGAACGGCTGTCAGAGATTGAGCCGGCAAAATTTTCTAGTCCGTTCACTCTAACCCTTAAGTTTGTGAATTCTTCCATGGCTGATGTCGCCCAGTGGGTGCCAGGAGTATCCAGGGAAAACGCAACCACAGTTTCCTTTACTTCGGATAATTTCCTAGTGGCGTTTCAGTGTTTCAGAGTTGTAATACTAGCGGCGGGAACACTTTAGTCCATTGAGCAGCTCGTTAAATTCAGGAGTTTTCGAGTTGTTGAATTAGGGAAGAAGCTTCGGTAGTAGGCAGATTGCAGGTGTAATTTTCGCACACAAAAGCGGTAGGAGAGTTATCTACCATGTGTTTGTCTTTTAGTAACGGATATTTAGTGTTTTCATCCCCTTCACCAGGCTGGAAGCCTGATACTACCTTGTTCGGTAAGAAACGCCCAAATATTTCATCTATGAGTTCCTGAGTCCTAGTATCTTTCGCGGGGCCCACTATCGCTATTTCCTTAGGAGTAGATAAGTGGAAGTCCAGTACGCAAAGCCAATGCCCGAATCCCATGGGTGCTCTTGACATAACCATCCTTAAAGATCGGAGCATTGTCTTCCCAACTTCCTTGTATTGGGTGTTATTTGTGAGAATGGCTAGTTTCAATAGCACATCACTCGCTACAGCTGCCCCGCTCGGCGTAGCGTTGTCGAAATAATCCTGAGGTCTCATAATTAGCTTTTCGTGATCATTGCCAGTATCGAAGAAGCATTGTTCCTTGTCGTCCCAGAAGAGATCAAGCATATCTGTAGTTAGCCTATCGGCTTCGTTAAGCCATTTGAGATCTAGCGTCAAAGCGTGTAGAGATATCAACCCGTCAATCAGGTTTGCATAATCTTCCAAATAACCAAGAAGTTTTGACTCGCCTTTTTTGTGAGTTCGCCTGATTCTCCCCGAAGGTGAACTGAGTTTCTCTAGTAGAAAAGTTGCATTTTTTAATGCTATTTCTAGGTAGTCGGGACGTTTTAACACGGCTGCCGCTTCAGCAAAGGCGCCAAGCATCATCCCATTCCATGCGGTAAGGATTTTGTCGTCGGTTCCCGGTGGTATTCGTTTTTGCCTCACAGACAAAAGCTTGGCTTTGGCATTCAACAGCTTTGTATCCAGTTCTGCTTGGTTTATGCCGAATTCATTACATACATCTTCTGGAGATTTATGAACATGTAGGATGTTTTCCCCATCTGAGTGAGCGTCTTCGCCTACACCGTAGTAGCGGTTTATCAATTTACCCAGGTCTTCCCCGAGTATTTGCTCAACCTCCGTTGCTTCCCAAAAAAAGTATTTACCTTCTTCGCCCTCACTGTCGGCATCTTGCGAAGAATAAAATCCTCCGTCTGGATCGGTCATCTCCCTGATTACATAATCTAAGGTTTCTGTGACAATGCGTTTGTACTCTTCACGGGCTGTAACCTGGTAAGCGTGAAGGTAAAGTTTGCTTAGAAGAGCATTGTCATAAAGCATTTTTTCAAAATGTGGGATGAGCCATATTGCATCTGTAGAGTATCGATGGAAGCCTCCACCTACCTGGTCATATATGCCACCCCGGCACATCTTCTCAAGAGTTATATCGACCATGGCAAGCGCTTCAGTTTGGCGAGTCCGGTGATAATAACGCAGTAGAAATTCGACTATCATGGGCTGTGGAAATTTTGGTGCTGCCCCAAAGCCACCGTCATTTCGATCAAATTCTTCGACTAAACCGTCAAAAGCCCTCGTAAGAGTTTCCGATGTGAGAGTTTCTTGTCCTTGAGAATTCATAACTCCACTTCTTAGGTGTGCTATTAATTGATCAGCGGATTCTGACACCTCTTTTCGTTGTTTTTGGTAGGCTTCTGAGATGGCTTTCAATACCCGAGTGAATGATGGGATCCCGTGACCTTCATGGAGTGGGAAATAGGTGCCTCCGAAGAAAGGCTTGCCATCAGGAGTTAGGAAAACACTCATAGGCCAACCGCCGCGACCAGTCTGTGCCTGAACCGCACGCATATATATTGAATCTACATCCGGGCGCTCTTCTCTATCTACCTTGATGTTTATGAAGTCGGAGTTCATTAGCTTTGCGGTTTCTAAATCTTCGAAGGATTCATGAGCCATAACGTGACACCAGTGGCAAGCAGAGTAGCCCACACTGAGAAATATTGGCTTGTCTTGTGCCTTAGCTTCTGAAAACGCTTCTTCGCCCCATGGATACCAATCCACAGGATTTTCGGCATGCTGTAGAAGATATGGACTGGTTTCAGTTATAAGTCGATTGGTCATAATGTTGGCTCAAAATTACAAGTTTGAGGTTGCCTATTGTCGCATACAGTTGTGGTAGGGGGAAGGCTAGGTGCCATTATTATTTCGCTCAGGAATGGATGACAAATTTTTGCAGCTCATATTTGTAGTGAGCCATCAGTTAACTGATGGCCGCAGTTAGTTCAACTTGACGCTTCAAAAGTGCCATGTCAGAATTCGGATGTGACCAAACACAGCTTGGAATTAAATTCCACTCCTAAATTATCAATCTCTCTCGGCGCGAATTACATGTCTGCGATTTTTTGGAAGGAGGATGTATGCTAGAAGATGCAGCTAGACTCACTCAATTAGCACATTGTGCAGGTTGAGCTGCTAAGCTCAGCCCAGAGGATCTCGTGCAGGTTCTCAGCAAACTTCCTGCAATAACTGACCCCAACCTACTTGTGGGAATCGAGAAAGGTGATGACGCAGCGGTCTATCGCCTAGGAGATGATGTTGCCCTTGTTCAAACCGTAGATTTTTTCCCTCCGATAGTTGATGACCCATACCAATTTGGTGGTATAGCTGTAGCGAATGCGCTAAGCGACGTTTATGCGATGGGTGGGAAACCATTATTGGCGCTTAACATAGTTGGATTCCCTGCACAACTATCTAAAGATATATTGGTGGATATTTTGAAGGGTGGGTATGAAAAGGCTGCTGAGGCGGACGTATTGATAGTGGGTGGTCACACAATAGAAGATCCTGAACCAAAATATGGTTTAGCTGTGACTGGATTAATAAAGCCTGGAGACGAAATTACTAACTCGGGTTCCCTGCCCGGAGATATTCTAGTTTTGACTAAGCCAATCGGAACAGGAATTATTACTACGGCATTAAAGCAAGGGAGGGCAGAGCCAGAGGTTGCTAAACAAGCAATTGAAGTTATGTTAGAACTAAATGCTGGAGCTTCGAGAGCGATGGTTGAAACAGGAGTTAACTCCGCTACGGATGTTACCGGTTTTGGGTTGTTGGGTCATCTGCAATCGATGATGGCTGCCAGTGGCACATCTGCGCAAATATATGAATCTAAAGTGCCGATGATCCTGGGATTATTAGATACTGTGGAATTGGGAACCGTGCCGGATGGGTCGAAACGAAATCTAAGTTCGTTAGCTGATTCGGTTAAATGGGATCAGTCTATTCCTGATACTGTGCGAATGATCCTATGTGATGCTCAAACTTCTGGTGGCTTGTTGATATCGGTTAAGAAAGGCAGGCTAGATTATTTGATGGACCAGTTGCGATCCAATGGAGTTTCTGAACCTAAAGTTATTGGTGAAGTAAAAAATGGTTCGCCCGGGACTATACAAGTTGTACAATGAATACCCGGCTAACTTTCTAGCCGAGTGGTATAAAGTCGGAATTTGGCTTTTGGGGATTTAACTTGAATATTAGTAAGAAATTTCTTGATGCGATTATTGCGCAGGCTCTGGATGAGGATCCCAACGAGTGTTGTGGAATTATGGGTGCATCTGGTGAAAATGTAGAAAAGCTGTATCAGATGACAAATGTGGAAGCTAGTCCATTCAGATACAGGATGGATCCTAAAGAGCTTTACGAAACTGTTAACGATATTGAAAATAACAATTTGGAAGTGGGTGTTATATACCACTCCCACACCAACTCCCCAGCATATCCATCTGATACAGATGTCCGCATTGCGACTTGGGAAGATGGCACGTCTGTTTGGCCAGATACTTTGTACGTGTTGATATCGTTGATTAACCATGAGAACCCTGAAGTAAGGGCTTTTAGCATCAATGATGGAATTGTTGCTGAGGAGAACTTAGTAGTAACTTAACTAACTGGTTTTGGGATACCTGTAGTAGATAATTTGATGCTGCAGGAAATTAAATTAATTAGTTTATCAACTCGTCTACAATTCTTGCTACAACGGCGCTAGCCAGTACAACAGGCTTTTGAGTGACACGTTGGAAAACGGATTTCATCTCTTCGTCCATCCCCATGCAGTTAAGAAAAATGTAGTCTACACCTTTCTCTCTCATTTCTACCGCTGCCCTTTCCGAATCCGCAACTTTTATTTCACTACTGTTGTAAGGCGAAGCGTGAGTCATAGCTACATCACAAGCTCCCCAGAATTCTGATACATCAGTATCTCCCCAGTAGTCGCTAGTGCCTGGTCCAGTAGAGACTTGGTCTGGAGAAGGCAATACCAACCCTAGCTTTGATCCATTAACAAGCGACTTAATGACGCCTTGAAGAAGGCTACCTGGGTCTATGATCACTAAATCATCTCTTTTTAGTTCTTCAAATCCGCCAGCACAAAGTAAAACTACGAGTTCAGCTCCCTGGCGACGCAAAGTTTCTATCCCTTTTTCCATCAGAGGAGTTACCTTAGAGTGGGTTACAGTTGCTTCAGTCCCGTCACGCATCGCTGTTACAAGTGTAGGCTCACCTGGTTTTGGAGCCATCTCTTTTATCGTTGCTTCATCAAGCCCGTCTAGTGCACCAGCTTGTAGCACTTCCACGTCTTTGGGCAAGTATCTGCTCATCACCGATAGTATGTCATTTCTAGGCGATTGCCCAATTGTAACCATACCTACCTTTTGCATAGTAGTTCCCCTATTTACGTTAGTTATCCAGAACTGCTTCTACGACGGTTTTGCCCATTTTAGAGGTGTTTATGGAAGGCTTGCCTGGTTCTGTTAAGTCTGGCGTATATATTCCACCTTTTAGGACCTGATCAACCGCTTGTTCTATACATTCCGCCTCTTGGATTAACCCCAATGAATACCGCAACATCAGTCCAGTGCTTAAGATTGCTGCTAGTGGATTAGCTTTACCTTGCCCAGCTATATCAGGTGCACTGCCATGAATAGGCTCGTACATTCCGCGTGCCCGTCTTTTACCAGACGCATCGGGTACTCCAGATAGGCTAGCTGATGGTAGCATTCCCATAGAACCTGCCAATACGGCAGCTTCATCAGAAAGTATGTCACCAAACGTGTTTTCAGAAACAATTACGTCAAATTGGCTGGGGTTTTGTACGAGTTGCATTGCACAATTGTCCACTAGCATGTGATCTATCGCCACGTCAGGATATTCGGGAGCTAACTCGATAGCAATTTGCCTCCAGAGCCGCGATGTTTCTAAAACATTAGCTTTATCTACAGAGGTTAACTTCTTTTTCCTTCCCCTGGCTAGTTCAAATCCGGCTCTAAGTATTCTTTCTATCTCTCGCTCCTCATATTTGAGGGTATCTACTCCGCGGCGGCCGCGAGACGTGGTCCATCTCTTTTTCGGCTTTGCAAAATATAGCCCCCCAGTCAGCTCTCTAAGTACCATGATGTCTACTCCACGAACCACCTCAGGTTTGAGCGGTCCGGCATTTTCTAGAAACTTGTAGACTTTGACTGGGCGGAGATTTGCCCAGAGCCCCATTGCCTTTCTTATGGCTAGCAACCCGTCTTCTGGCCTGACGTTGCTTTCGGGATCATCCCATTTTGGCCCACCCACAGCTCCGAACAGTAATGCGTGACTTCGTCTACACATCTCAGCGGTTTCTGCTTTTAGCGCAGTGCCGTGTTTGTCAATTGAAATTCCGCCCACTAGGTCTTCTGTTAGCTGAAACGTGTGCCCAAACTTTTGTCCCACCGCTTCTAGGACACGGACTGCTTCAGTGGTAACCTCTGGTCCTATACCATCACCAGGCAATACAGATATCTGAAAACGCATCGAGTAACCTCATTTAAGTCATTATTGTGATGAACTATAAGGGAATGTAATCGAGGTGTAAACAATAGCCGTCTTTACATTTAGTGTTCTGTTACGTGTCCCCACCACGATTGTAATCTTATACTCCTTAACCGAACTCCGCGGTTAAAACGAAAGATGCCGAGGTTTGAGTGTAATCTTGAACAGCTGACACTATAAGTACTGTGTGTGAGAATTGGTTATTTGGTTTGCCAATGGAAAATTCGGCATCGTTTTCGTCATTTAAATTGATCTGTTTGACCTTGGGATTAGAAGTCATGTCTATAGTGTGGATTAAGTATTCCTGAGGTAATTTATGAGTAGTTTTCACGAATCCATTAGCGTCCCAAGTTGTGTTTAATCCCTCTGCCCCGTCGTGAAAATCAATTCCACTAATAGAGATGTCGTCTACGCAAATACCAGCACCATGCACCGAGTCGTCAGTCACATATTCAAAGCGAATCAAGACTTCTTCCCCTAAGTATTGATTCAAGCTCACTTGATCTTTTACCCACCCATCACTACTTCCGGTGTAACCAGGGCCAAAAGCGGTTGCCATAGGGTTGTCGCTAGACGATAGAGTACCGGGAAGTATTTCCCAGGTGACACCTTGATCGTTAGAGAGTGTCACGTAGGCGTAGTCCCAGCCTTCCTCAATTTCATACCAGATGGAGTATTGCAGTGAAAGTGGTTTTTCACTTGTGAGTTTTACCTGGGTGGTTAGTGTAGAGTCTATAGAATCGCCACGGTTCCCCCACCAGCAATGATTCGATTCACTTTCTTTACTTGGGTAAGGCGGTATAAAAGGCGTTTCTTGTGAACCAGCAAAGTTTACTTTTATGGGCGCATTTGAGACGAATTCATAATACCGCGTTCCATATTGAGGTACTGATGAAGTAATCGTTTGACTATTTGTTACCGTCATTATGTCCGCTACTTGGATCTGGGAATGTGGGTATGAGTAGGGTTCAACACCTTTCCTGTCCAGATAATTTGCCACAGTCCAATTTGCGAAGACCTTTTTGAAGTCTGTGTTTTTATCCACTTGATATAAGAGTTCATTTACACTGTGTATGCCGTCAGCCTTGTTTTCCATTAGTGATCGCAGACTCGAAATCCCGTATTGCTCAGAAATATATTGTAAGAATAAGTTGGCTGCTCCATAACTTGCCGGAGTAGGGGACCAGTTAATCAGAGAAGTCGATGGGTTAAACAGGAATTGTTTCTCAAAAATGGATTCGTATCCAGCGATGTTTCTGCCAACTTCTGCCAAGCCTTCGTTAATCCACCCTTCCTCTGTTTTGTCAGCCATGAACTGTATCACGTGGGTGAATTCGTGGGCCAACGTGCCGAAATATCCGGCGGAGTTTAAAGGAACAGCCGTAGTGTCAATGAATATGATACTTGTTTCATTACTATATGGACTGATGCTTTGACTATATTCGTTCGTTGAGGAGAAATAACCGTCGAGTCCAAAGATGGGCGTGTGGAGCACCGTAAGCCGTTCATCATCGCCTATCCATTTCGTATGTTCTGTGCCAAAAACAGAGATTATCGAAGGGTGTATATTTTCCTCAAACGTTTTTGCTGAAAGGTTTAAGAGTTTGTCATCGGATTGGATAGAAGTATCAACGTACCAAAAGGCATTGTCTGTTACGGCGTTCAGGGTTGCAGTCACCTCTAATGCCCTCAGGTTCACGATGTCCAATACGTGAAAAATTTTTATTGATCCTATTTCGGGACGCTCTTTTGGTTTAGCTGAAGCTTGGTATTTTTTTTTGTTACTAGACAGCCTGTTTGTAAGGTCGTAAAGATTTTTTTCAGGTGGAGTTTCCGCAGAACGTTGGCCGATTCTGATTAATGTGACAGTAGGTGTAGGGATAGCTAGAAAGGTAGAGGCACCTGTATCTACTGCATTCGCATTGGGAGTTTGGGTCGAACTTAATTCGGTTGTCTTTATTTTTGTTGAATCTATCGGTGTAGCAGTAGATTGTTCGGAAGAAATATTCTCTCTTACCAAAGTGGGAGTGATTTGCAGTTCGGTTTTTCGTGTTTCCCCGGACGTGCAAGACAAGCTTAGCAGTGCGCTTATCAGTAATAGAAGAAGTCTACGGTTCATTGGCTGTCGTATCGTGTCCGGGTTCTTGCGGCTTCACATTGTAGCTATTCATGGCCGAGGTTAAGCTGTCTGTTATCACCCGAGTTACTGCTGAGACTGAGCGGGACAGTATTTCATCGAGAGATTTTGTTTCATCCGGCGTAAATTCACCTAGCACGAAACTTATGGCATCTTCTTGTTCGGGTTGTCCTATTCCTATACGGACTCTCGGAAATTCGCTGCTTCCCAAAGTCTCAATGATCGATTTTACGCCATTATGACCGGCGGATGTTCCACGAGCTCTGATTCTTAATTGGCCAAAGGACAAGTCTCTTTCGTCATAAATAACTAGCAGGCTGGAAGGGTCTGTTTTATATCTATCTAATAGATATCGCGCAGCCTTTCCACTATCGTTCATATAGGTTCTGGATTTGGCCAATATGACTTGTTTATCTTCTAGGTAACCTTCTCCAATTACCGCCTGTGAACGCCGCTGTTTGACTGGAATATTGTATTCCTTAGATAGGGCTGATAGCAATTTGTAGCCGACGTTATGCCGACTGTTTGCGTAGGTGCGACCCGGATTGCCTAGGCCGAGTATTATTATCATATTTTTTTGAGTCCGTATTCTAGGTCCGCGGTGATATCGTCGACATTTTCTATCCCGACTGAGAGCCTTATTAGGCTATCGTTAATACCTTGTAAGGCCCGTTCTGACTCTGATATTCCACGATGTGAAGTCTTGCCGGGGTGAGTGACAGTAGTATTGACGTCACCTAAACTTGGTGCGTATTTTATTTGACGCAACTCCTTAAACAGCACGGCAACCTTTTCGATGCCACCGTTGATTTCAAAAGATATCATTGATCCGAATCCGTTCTGCATGATTTCCAATGCTGTTTTGTGATCCGGGTGACTGTTTAATCCTGGGTAGTACACCGTGGTTACTTTTGGATGATTATTTAAGTACTGAGCAATTTTCATCGCGTTGTCACTACTTTTTGCTAATCTGACTGCCAAAGTTTTTGAGCCTCTGAGTGCCAGCCAGGCTTCGAATGGAGCCAAATTTACGCCTGCTAATGAAATTTTGTTTTTCACCTTAATTATCCAATCCTTGGTTCCTACTATTGCTCCTGCCGTTACATCGCCGTGGCCACTCAGGAATTTAGTTGCACTATGGATAACGATGTCGGCTCCAAATTCCAATGGGTTAATGTGAAACGGGGACGCGAAAGTATTATCTACTATGCAGGTAGCACCGGATTGTTTGGCTATGTCGGCTATCTTCCGTAAGTCGGGTATTCTAAGCAGTGGGTTTGTCTCAGTTTCTAGGAAAATCGCGCTCGTTGATTTATTGATGGACCGTTCCCAAGAGTTGATATCTGTCGCCTCTACAAACTCAATATTATTTCCAAGAGATGGGGCTAAAGATTTCAGTAGTACGGTCGCTTTGCCGTATAAATCTCTGGCCGCTACTAGATGTGTTCCTGATTCCATCATAGCAAGTAATGTGGCGAGTGTGGCGCCCATACCTGATGAAGAAGCTGCTCCGGCTTCAGCTCCTTCTAGGACTGCCACCGCATCTCCAAAAGTGTCCGATGTTGGATTGCCGTCTCGACTGTAGAAGTAATCACTTCGGATACCCTCGAAAATGTCATCCGTTTCTTCTAGCGTTTCTATTGGGAAAACAGAGGATTGGTATATTGGTGGAACCATCGTACTATGGGCCTGAGTCGCTTGCCCTAAACGAGCAGCTAAGGTATCGATAAATTTCTTTTGAGTTTTCTTACACATTTTGATTAGTGGGACGCTAAATCTTTTTCTCCCGACAATAGTTGTAGAAAATTATCTTCATCAAGAATTTTGATTCCCAGTTTCTTGCCGTCATCGAGTTTGGATCCCGGATCTTCACCAACAACCAAGTAGTTGGTCTTTTTTGTTACACGACTTCCTGTCTTTCCTCCCATTGTCTTAATTCGTCCCTCAGCATCCGATCGGCTCATGGAATCTAGCCTTCCTGTGACAACAAATTGCATTCCGGAAAGAATGGACGCCCCAATTTCGGAGATTGTTGAAGCTGTCTCTAACTCTACTCCTGCTAAGCGCAACTTTTCTACGGTTGTCAGATTATCTTCATCATGGAAATGGGCTCTGATACTTTGGGCAACTTTAGGTCCGATTCCAGGTGTGGAAGCTAGCTGTTCTTCTGAAGCTAGTGCAATATTGACTATATTAGAGAATGATTTTACTAGCACATCTGCTGTTTCGTAACCGACGTGGCGTATCCCTAATCCGTATAAGACGTTTGTAAATGGGCGGGCCTTGCTGTCTTTTATGCTAGTTAGTATATTTTCTGCACTTTTATCTCCCATTCGATCTACTTTTAGCAATTTCTCTTTTGTCAGTGAATATAGGTCTGCGACATCACTTACAAGCTTTGATGCAACTAAATTTGCAACAAGTTTTTCCCCCATACCCTCAATGTCCATTGCAGTACGGCTAACGAAATGGATAAACAATCGGACAAACTGAGCAGGGCACGTCCTGTTGGGGCAATAAGTGGCTGCCTCGTCTTTCGGTTGTATCGTTTTGGCATTACAGATCGGGCATTTTTCGGGCATTTCGAAAGCTATTTCTTGACCATCCCTGCGTTCTAGGACTGGTTTTAAGACTTGTGGTATTACATCCCCTGCACGCTCTACGACTACCCAATCTCCTATACGTATATCTTTCCGTCGGATGTCGTCTGCATTATGGAGAGTAGCTAGCTTAACCGTAGCACCTCCTATTTCGATCGGATCCAATATTGCATAAGGATTTAAGCTGCCTGTTCTGCCGACGTTAACTTTGATATCTATGAGGCGGGTGATTTCTTGGGCTGAAGGGAATTTATACGCGATTGCCCAGCGTGGATCTCTTCCGGCGGTTCCTAGGTGTCTTTGGTAAGCAAGAGAGTCGACTTTTATCACGACCCCATCCATGTCATAATCCAGAGATTCCCTCGTCTCCATCCATGATTTGTAGTATTCCTCCACATCATTCAGCGACTCACAAGTACTGTTAGCTGGGTTGATTCTAAATCCCAAACTCTCAAGGTAATCTAAGGTATCCATGTGCGAATCAAATGAGGGACCGCCCTCAATATTACCTAGAGCGTAGATAAATATGTCTAGTGGCCTGGTTGATGTTATCTTTGGATCAAGTTGCCTTAGAGAACCGGCCGCAGTGTTTCTAGGATTGGCGTAAGGGGTTTCGCCTTCCTCTATCCTCGAGGCATTAATTTTTGCGAAAGCTGATTTTGGAAGGTAAACTTCCCCCCTAACTTCAAGCTTAGTTGGCACCGAGTGATGTCTTATGGCAAGTGGGATCGATTTAATTGTACGCAGGTTGGAAGTAACGTCCTCTCCACGAATTCCGTCGCCGCGGGTTGCCCCTCTAACCAAAGTTCCATTTTCGTAGTGGAGCGCGACCGCTAAACCGTCAATTTTTAATTCGGAGGCGAGCCGAAATCGATTTCCTTCTAATGTTTGCTCGATTCTATCGAACCAACTTTTCAACTCTTCTTTGTTGAAGACATTTCCAAGACTTAGCATAGGTTGTTGGTGTTCTACTTCGGCAAATCCGGATATGGCCCGAGTGCCTACTCTTTGAGTTGGAGACTCTGGAGTAATTAACTTAGGGTTTGCTGTTTCCAAGTTTATTAGCTCTCTAAACATACTGTCATATTCAGAATCGCTAATAACTGGATCGTTGAGAATGTAGTACCTGTGATTATGATAATCGAGCTTCGCTCTAAGCTGCTCGATAATATGTTCGGTCGAATTATCTGACATAATCTAGTCCTAGAAGGTTCAATTGAGTATATCAAGGCAAACAAATACTGCCTATCCGTTTGATAAGTTGCTATACTCTGGACTCAGATTTTAGGCTAGGTATTAATATGGTAAAAGTACTTCCGTTCCGTGGTTTGAGATATTCAGTAGATGCTGTGACAGAAGATCTAAGCGGTGTCATATGCCCGCCTTATGACGTCATTTCCCTAGACGAACAATACAAGTTAAGAGGGTCGTTATCTTCTTACAATTCAATTAATCTGGAATTACCTGAAGGGGATACGGGAAAACGTTATGACGACGCAAAGTCGAGATTGATAAGTTGGCAAACCCAGGGAATTCTTAAGAGAGATTCAACTCCCAAATACTACTTATTGAGCCATCAATTTAAGTTTGATCAAAAGTCTATAGAAAGATGGGGCCTAACTGCGGCCGTTCGCCTTGAAGATTATCGAGAAGGTTTGGTTTTGCCTCACGAAGAGACTGGACTTGCGGCAAAAGAGGATAGATTTAGCCTTATGAAAGCGTGCGAAGCGAATCTTAGCCCAATAATGTCTTTATTTAGAGATGAGAAGAGCAAGTTTAAAGAATTAAGAAATACCTATACAAGAAAAAAATACCCCGATTATTTTTTTGATATGGGAGAGGGGCCAAGCTATGAAACGTTCGCGATGTGGGCCGTCGAAGGAAAAGAGATAGAAGGTATCGTAGATCAATTATTTGATGGGAAGCCTCTTTTTATTGCTGATGGGCATCACCGGTATGAAACAGCTATGAGATATAAGGAATGGCTTCAAAGCCAATCGGAATATTGGGCTGAAGATAGTGCTGCTAATTTTGTGATGATGACCCTAATTGAGTTTGATGACCCAGGATTGATGATTCTTCCATATCACCGGACTTTGGGCCATATAAGTACGGATTCCTATACTAAACTCAAAGAGGGTTTACTAGAAGTTTTTGAAGTTATCCCAGGTTCTACACCGATAACATCAGGAAGAGAATTGGAAAGTATGGTTCAGGCATCAGAAGGGGTGGTAATCGGAATTCATGACGCGATGGACAGTGCGTATCTGCTTCGGCTCCGGGATGATTTCTCTCTAGACGAACTTAGTGAATTGCC
>CEUS01110018.1_pt1 | contig 17925 bp, 17 predicted proteins | sample 427031 | NCBI WGS metagenome assembly CEUS01 (sample SAMEA2622837, study PRJEB7988) | marine metagenome | biome: marine biome (ENVO:00000447); feature: marine epipelagic mixed layer (ENVO:xxxxxxxxx); material: "saline water (ENVO:00002010), including plankton (ENVO:xxxxxxxx)" | depth 140 m | reverse complement strand
ATGGAGGATCCGACCCATCAAAACGCAACGTGTCCAAGGCCCCTTCCAAGGCATTCAATGCACCACCGAGAGATTCAACACTAATTTCGGGGTTAGCCGCCACAGTGCCAACCTGAGCCAAGTTCACGTCCTCCACATTCGGTAGACCGGCAACCAATCGGCCGCTACCACCGGAAGGTTCCTGAAGTCCTCCGCCTGCTAGCGAAACATCTGCCACTTGGGAACGACCAAGCAGTTCCTGCACTCTGCTAATAACCCGCTGAGGTTCAAAAGGTTTAACCAAGACCGCATCGCATCCGATCTTACGCGCACGATCACCTTCGACCGGTTCGAAGGCCCCGGTCAAGAGCACCACAGGGATGTGAGCCAAAGCAGGGTCACTCTTGATGAACGCCGCAACCTCGTAGCCGTTCTTTTTCGGCATATCTGAATCAGCAAGCACGATATCCGGAGGGTCCGCCTTAATACGCTCTATCGCCTGCGAACCGTCACCTACCGCAACCACACCAATATCTTCATCAGCAAATGTAAGTTCTATAACCCGCTGAATAGTCAGACTATCGTCTGCGAGCAGAAGTGTTTGTGACATGGTCATGCCTGAGCCTAGCCGCACAATCTGAATAAAGCAATCTTAACGCTTAGAGCATTATGCCCACTGTGGTCAAAGCAAGTCGACTCTATTCAGTAAGCCTGTTCAGGCAATTCTCAAGCAGGTTGAACAAGTTCAGACACCCGCACTAACGAGAGACAGAGCCAAACAGCCCCAACTCAACCGCCCTGAAACGGATTACACCTTTCCACGACGGTGATGCTGGCGAATAAAACTGACAATTGCTCGCATTGGCGTTCCTGGTTGAAATATGCCCTCAACTCCCATCGCCTTCAAACCCGGAAGATCCACATCAGGGATAATGCCCCCAACAACCACTAGAACATCATCGAGCCCATTCTCATGTAGCAATTCCATCACTCGCGGGCAAACATGATTGTGCGCACCAGATAAGATCGAAAGTCCTATTACCCCAGCATCCTCCTGCAGTGCCGCTTGAACTATCTGTTCCGGCGTCTGCCTGAGCCCAGTGTAGATAACTTCCATACCTTCATCGCGAAGCGCACGAGCGATCACCTTTGCTCCGCGGTCGTGGCCATCTAGCCCAGGTTTAGCAACAATGACCCGTATGGGCTCCCTGCTTTCTTCACCAGACATAACGCAAGCACAGCTGTAACAACTTTCCCATTCAACCGCCTATCGAAAAATGCTTGTTGTCACTAGGTCACTCAGCCTTGGATCCGGAATGCAACAAGGGACGTAGCCACCTGATCGCCTGCCTCCGCTGAGATTTCGACCAGATAATCTCCTCGTGGAAATGGTGCCAGTTGTAGATTTAGTTGATGAGTTCCAGTACCAGCCAGCTGTTCAATAGGCAATTCAAGCATCGAAAGTCCCTCTCGATTCAACAACTGTCCGGTGACAACAGCTGCCGTGTCTCCTGGGGTGTAAACCTCCACTCGAACCAACAGATGGTCTGTCCGTCTGAAGTGTCGGCTGGCACTCGGCAACGCCTCTGGATCTGACAAGAACTGCCTAAGCTCCAAAGCATTCTGGGCTCGCAAAACTGTCGGGGTACTCAAGGCAACATCAGGGCCTGTAAAATCTGGAACAGTCCATTGGTCGACCGCCCGATCCAACACATCGCCATATTCATCCTCAATAGCCACGTTGAGCTCAAGTGAACCTGGATCGGCTTCAAAGTCAGCACGAGGCAAGTTCCCACCAGAGCGTGCTGGGACTTCTCCCCTAAAATAGGCACTACTATCATTCATCGCCATCAGCATGACCTGAGAGGCAGACTCCCTACGCTGATCTCTACTTGCACCGACCGGTTCCCAAACGAAGGTCATTTTCGTCCGGCCATTGTTCCCCCGGCTAGCTCCAACCCAAGTTCTCACCAAACGACGATTCGTCGGTTCGGCCAAAGAAGCCAGCGCTATGTCAATAGCTCTCGGCCGCTCTCTCCTGGGTGGAGCCAAGACCCGCGCCGCGTTGGTCTCAGTTAATGCGTAGTAACCTTTACGGGCACGCACGTTTATATCGTCTCGCCTGACACGAACCTTGATTTCATGAAATTTACCATCGGTGGGAGCACCCGATGAAGTGTAACCAAGCAAGTAATACGAACTCTGATCCGCAACAATTTGAGCCAGGCCTGGCTGTACGTCGTTGCGATTCATAATCGCACGCCCATCGGTTTGATCAGCCAAGACATAGAGTGTGTCCTGCATATCGCGCATAATCCGCCTATCTGTCCGCATATCGATAACCGGATTGCTCATATCAAATTCCCCAGCGGCCAACCCACGAGGGTCCACCATATACAAACTCGTGTTGTTCTTGTTGGCTACGTCAGCCGCGTCCAGCAAGATCATCCGCATCGCTGAGGCCTCAAAGAATTGGTTGGTCTCCTCAAAAGGGTTTTCTCCAGCCAGTGGATTGTTCCGTTGGGGATTATAGGTGCCGACTGCCTGAGCATTATGCCGCATCTGGGGTGGCACATAGTTTGAATAACCTTCAGTCAGCACGATAGCTGATTTTCGCCCTTCACGCAGTCCTCCGAGATGGATCGACAAAGCCTTTAATGCAGACAAACTCACATCGTTACGAATCATCTCGACCGTAGTTGTGTCGTAGTGGGTGTATTGCTGCTCATAAAGGTTTTTGGGCTCATAGTTGTACTTTCGACCTTCGAATGACTGTAAAGCCCTCACAATCTGTGCGTGGTCCCTCGTAAGCCGGACATCACCAACTGGAGTTAGGGGATACATAACCGCCACTAAATCGGTAGGAGCAAGTTGGGTTTCCACAAATTCGACGAGTGGTGCAGTCATGCGAACCGCGTTGCCATATCGCACATGGTAATCGTCCAAGAAGAAAACAAAAATCCGTGAGTCCTCACGAGCTGCCTCTCGTTCCTCGTCAAATTCATTCCGAATACTGGACGGCGGCGGCAGATCCGGATCCGGAAGACCCGTAATTTGCACTAGCCTGAAAGACTCTATTTGTTGAGCGACATCGTCTTCAAAGATTTCGAAATCGTCCGCTGTTAGATCGAGTACTGGATTACCGTCATTATCCGTCACAATTGCATCAACTCGAACAAAGTTGATCTCTGAGCGAAACACTGGTGTCTGCTGCTGCTCATCAGCACTTACCGACGCCTGAGCCTCTGGCTGGTCAGCAGAGACTGGAACCTGAGGTGGTTGAGGAGCCTCTCTCGTGGTAGCAGGCGCGGGATTCAGAAAAATAAGAACCGACCAAAGTAATGACTGCCAGCAAACTTTCCGCATAGTGTGACGGCCTTGTCCAGTCTCTTGTAGGCTTGAAAACGGAATACAGGACATACTGGTCTTTCCTTACAATTTGCCTATGAGCGACACGATCCAAGGCAATGATACCACTTGGGTGGATGCACCCAAGCCACATCAAACTCGCTTAATAACCAGGGTTAACCTCGGACAATACAGCTCGAGAGCTGGCATAAATCCGCAAGTTCTTGCCCTATCAACCGTCATCAGCGAGACGTTCAAAAATCGGGCGAAGGCGTTTGAGCGTTTGCAGTGGCTCTTCGGGCAAAACTCGCGTTGCACCCACCACCGTCATAAAATTTGTGTCGCCAGTCCAACGTGGAACAAGATGGAGATGAAGATGCCAGGGCACACCAGCACCACCGGCATTCCCCAGGTTAATTCCAATGTTCATCCCATCTGGACGGTAGGCTTCGGCTAATGCGATTTCGGCACGACGTGCCATCATCATAAGTTCGGCCAGCTGCTCATGGGAAGCTTCGGCCAAAGCCGCCAAATGACGATTGGGAACCACCATGAGGTGGCCGCTGTTGTAAGGATAAAGGTTGAGAACCACGAAACAGGTCTCAGCCCTAGTGACAACAAGGGAGGCAGAACTGGTGTCGTCTCTAGCGTCGCAAAATATGCAATCGGCTTGCATGCCAGAGGACCCAGTCACGTAACTGAGCCTCCAAGGAGACCAGAGTCGCTCCACAATTAAGTTTACACCTCCTTGCTCACTTAGCCGAACCGAGTTGAAAGCAAACTTCGACCAACAAGCTATCTCAGGTAGAACGGTAGTCTCACTTAAGTTGGGGTCAGTGATCTGGTTCCCCCAGAATCAACCGGCACGATGGGTTTAGAAAGGCTCGATTCCGACTCCGGTGATGGCTTTCTATTGATTAGCTCTTTAAGCTCTTTACCTGGTTTAAAGTAGGGAACCTTCTTAGGGGGAACATCTACCCGGTCTCCGGTCTTTGGATTCCGCCCTTTTCTCGATTCGCGCTGGCGCAAGCGAAAACTTCCAAATCCACGCAGTTCTATCTTCTCGCCACGCCGGAGAGCCATGATTATGCTCTGAAACACAGTCTCGACTATGACCTCAGAATGCTTCTTGGTTAGTTCGGCAGTTCTTGACACTTCCTCAACGAGTGCCGCTTTCGTCATGCTCCCGCTTGATGCCAAGATTTCTCCCCTAACAGGCGATACAACCCGCTCACGTCAGGCCGAAATCTCGGCGTCACGGAGCCGGTCATGGCCACTTCCAGTCCAGAACTTGCAGCTGTCAGAAAAAGGGGCCCCAACACGCTGTCACATCAATCTCAAAACGGCGCCCAAGGGCTTCACCGCGGAACAGCCTGGGAAATCCAACACCCACTCCATCCCTATTGGCTCCCCTCCCAGTTGGTCCGTTTCATCCAGACTAGACCAAGAACCCTCTAGGTCTGATTCTTAAAGTGATCGCCCAGGGTAACCTCTGGCGAACCGGAAGACGAATCATACGACTCCCAGTCGGCCTCATAATCGTCCGACTTTAAGGCACGGATGCTAAGGCCGATTTTCCGTTCCTCAGGACTCAATTTGATGATTTTCATGCTCGTCACTTCGTCTACCTTCAACTCAACTTTGTCACGACCACCCTCATCATCAAACTCCGACACATGGATAAGCCCTTCGATGCCTTCAGCCAGTTCGACAAACGCACCAAAGTTGGTAATCCGGGCAACCTTACCCTCTACTACAGTCCCGACCTTGTGGTTCTCAAAAAATTCGTCCCAGATATCGGTAGATAATTGCTTCAACCCGAGCGACAACCTCTGATTATCAGGGTCGACACTAAGGACCATCGCCTCGATCTCTTCGCCCTTCTTCACAACCTCAGAGGGGTGCTTCAAACGCTTGCTCCACGAAATGTCCGAGATGTGAATGAGCCCGTCTATCCCCTCCTCGACCTCGACGAAAGCCCCGAATTCTGTCAGGTTACGAATGGTTCCGACCAAGCGCGACCCTATAGGATATTTCTCAGCCAACTGCTGCCACGGGTTCGACTCAATCTGCTTGAGCCCAAGAGAGATTCGACGAGCCTGAGGGTCAACTCCCAAGACCATCGACTCTACCGCATCTCCGACGTCTATCAATTTTGAAGGGTGCTTAATCCGCTTGCTCCATGACATCTCAGAAACGTGTATCAAACCCTCAACGCCAGGCTCGAGCTCTACAAAGGCACCATAGTCTGTCAGGCTTACAACCTTGCCGCTTAGACGTTGCCCAACTGCATAACGCTCCTCAACATCAGTCCATGGGTCAGGATGCAGTTGTTTGTACCCCAGTGATACGCGTTCGCTGGTCCGGTCGAACTTGAGCACCACGATATCAACTTCATCGTTCACCTTAAATTGCTCAGAAGGGTGTGCAGCCCGGCCCCAAGACATGTCGGTCACATGCAGCAACCCATCGAGCCCACCAAGGTCAATGAACGCACCATAATCAGTAATGTTCTTAACTATCCCTCGGAGTACCTTACCCTCCTCCAAGGTCTCTAAAGTGCGCTGCTTTTTCTCAGCATTCTCTTCTTCGAGAAGAGCTTTACGAGACAAAACTATGTTGCCTCGCTTCTTGTTCACCTTAATAACGCGCATCCGCAGTTCCTCACCACGCAGCGCGTCCAGGTTCCGAACCGGACGGACGTCCACCTGTGAACCAGGCAGGAAAGCTCTGACTCCAATGTCTACTGCTAATCCCCCCTTAATTCTTTCAATCACACGACCTATAACAACCTTTTGGTCCTCATAGGCCTTTTCAACTTCATCCCAAATCTTCATCTTTTCGGCCTTTTCGCGAGACAGAACGATATGGCCATCTCGGTCTTCAGTGCGTTCTAGCAACACGTCGACCGTATCTCCAGGATGAACGATACACTCACCGTTTTCATCGAAAAATTCTTGTATGGCAATCACGCCTTCGGACTTATAGCCAACATCGACCACAACATCCGACGATGACACCTTCAAGACCGTACCGGAAATAACCTCACCCTCGGCTATATTCCTGAAACTGCCTTCGTAGAGTTTGAGTAATTGCTCGTAATCTTCATCGGCACCATCGTCGTCTGCCCGATCTACCATGATCGTCATGTGATTAGGCCGCCCTGCTTTTTCCGCCGGATCAACCTTGTCGACGTCTTCTACATTTGCCATAAAACTCCGGAACCTCCTCTGAACACCTTCCCCGCCCGCGGCGATACCCTTAAGTTTCCCACAGGCTAAGGCTCTTCGTATGCGTTCACAGTTTCACGCGACCAGCAAGCTAGATCAACGAACCTACTCGCACGGTCACAATAGAAACACGCATACCCAACCCACGCAGCGACCTCGGCAGCACAGTCAAGACCACCTGTCGTCGATGCACTGATTGGCTATAAGGCTTAGATTCTACGCCTCTTATCCTCACTCGTCAAACTGAGACGCGGCACTCCCTAAAGCTTGTAATTTTCCAACCCTCAACACGGAGCTACTCAAACACCGCTACCGCACCAGATAAAATGTTTCGACATTCGACCAGCACTTGTCTCCCGAAGCAGCCACCATGACCGAAGTCTGGGCAGACTGCTCGGCCCACGCCCACCCACCGGCCGACTCAGCTACATCCTCGCTTGAAATGTTGTTGCACAATACCCAGCACCTTCTTGACGACACTGTCCAACGGGAGCCCCGTGGTATCCACCAACACAGCATCGTCGGCTATCTTGAGAGGAGAGCTACTCCGAGTTCGATCTGAATAATCCCGAGCCTCAAGAGCACTAGCCACATCAGACAGGGCAGCCGCAGCCACACCTACCCCATGAGCAGGGTCAGAGGCTCGACGCACAGCCCGCTCAGCAGGAGACGCGTCAAGGTAGACCTTCACGTCAGCGTTGGGGAATACTGTTGTCCCTATGTCTCGCCCTTCCATAACTAGTCCGCTAGCTCCCGCGTAGGATCTTTGGCGCCGTACAAGCACATCCCTAACGGCGGGTATTCTGGCCACACGAGCTGATGCGGCATCGATCTCGCTAGTGCGGATGGCACTCGTCACATTGTGACCACCAACGGTCACTGATTGATCCCCAAGAACCAATTCGACTCGTTCAGCTAACGCCAAGACTGCAGCTTCATCATCAAGGTCAAAACCTTCATGGAGAGCCATCCAAGCAATTGCCCTGTACATTGCTCCAGAGTCGACATAACGACAACCCAGCGCCTTGGCTATCGCTCGAGACACGCTGCCCTTGCCTGCACCAGACGGACCATCAATAGCTATGACCGGCTTTACAGATTTACAGGATTCCATTTACTCAACCCCTGACGGACTTAAATCCCCATTCGTCTCCTGTCACAGCTCACCTCGGGACACTCTCCGCAGCACGAAGCCCCTGGCCAACCGCCTCGCGAAGCGCAACTACTTCACCATTCGTGAGATCGCGGAACCGTCCAGGTGGAAGGGTCATGTCCTGAATAGGACCTATACGTATCCTTCGCAGTCGAACAACAGGGTGTCCGACAGCCCCACACATCTGCCGAACCTGTCTGTTTCGCCCTTCGGTAAGAGCAACCTGTAAAAGCGACTGATCTCCGCGTTGGCCCCGGCCCGCCGACATCACGGTAGCTTGAGCTGCCGAGTACAACCTTCCGTCAATCATCACCCCACGAGTGAGCCGTTTTAAGGTGCCGGCTCCCGGCACACCGCGTATACGAGCTTCATAGACCCGTTCCAGACCATGACGAGGATGTGTCACCCGGGCTGCCAACTCTCCATCGTTGGTCAGCAGCAGCAAACCTTCGCTGTCGTAATCCAATCGCCCAACAGGATAAACAGACTCACGAACACCTGGAACCAAATCCATAACGGTCGGACGATGCTGAGGATCACTGCGAGTGGTAACAAAGCCACGTGGCTTGTTTAGCAAGAGATAACGCCTCTTCACCTTTCGTGCAACACGACGGCCATCGACTCGTATGTCATCACCTTCTGGGTTTGCCCTGGCTCCTAAAGTTGAAATCACTGTTCCGTTCACAGTCACGCGGCCTTCAAGCATGAACCTCTCGGCCGCCCGCCTAGAAGCAACGCCGGCTGCCGCAATGATCTTTTGTATCCGGATTCCCTCTAGCTTAGGTTTCATCGCCATTTACAGCGGCTAAGGCAGCATGCACATCTCCTAGTGCACCTGCTCAGAAGAATCGGTTTCCTTCACTCCTTCGCCTTCAGATTCACCCTCAAATGGCAGCGATTCTGTTGTCGGCGAGGAAGCCGTTAGCGCAGCTGGGACTTCCATCCCCAGCGCTTCTGCCATCTCTTCCACCTTTGGAAGGTCATCGAGATCGCTCAACCCGAACACATTCAAGAACTCGCGGGTAGTAGCATAAAGGAAGGGACGACCAACTACCTGCTTGCGGCCAACAACTTTAACTAACTGACGCTCCAACAAGGTTCCCACCACACCCGAGGCATTGACCCCACGAATTTCAGCCACCTCTGCTCCAGTGATCGGTTGCTTGTAAGCAATAACTGCCAAGGTCTCGAGCGCTTGAACTGACAGGCGTTGCTTTGAATGCTCATGGAAGAGCCGACGCACCCATTCGTGCAAATCTGGCCTAGTACAAATTTGGTAGCCACCGGCCACCTCAACCATCTGCAAACCACCGCCCTGCCGATAGTCATCCCTTAGAGCTTCAATAGCCTTCTCAATATCTTCTTTCGGCTCTTCTTCGAGCAGCTGAAAGATAGTTTTAGGGGTCAGGGGATCCGGCGATGCGAAAATCAGGGCTTCAATAACAGGTTTCAAATCGTCGGACATAGCACTGGTCTCTCCAAAAGACGATAGGCAGGCAGAGTCGACGGGGTGCGTCTGCAACCTACCTCACTACTGGCCAGCGGGTTCTGGAAGACTGCGATCTTTAGACTAGCCAGCCGCCCCTTTTTCGCAAGACCTTCAGCGCCACGCAATAGCCATAAATTTGGCTGACAGCAAGAACGACGCATCACAAGACTACTCAACCACGTCGTCACTGCTTTCCTTAGCATCCCGTTTCGTATCCGCATACTCACTATCGAGACCCGGATCACCTAACGGTTTAGGTGCATCCTGAGGCCTATCTCGTAGGTACACTCGAATTGGACCGAATGAACTGGACTGAAATACCCGAATCATCTTTAATCGAATCATCTCCAGCAAAGCCAGAAAACTGGTGACCAGCTCACCCCGATTACGGTCATCGGCGAACAAATCTTCAAAACCGCAAGGGTTGGTTTTAATCAATAAATCGAGTAACTGCCTGGTCCGTGTCTCAATAGACACTTCTTCGCCAGGCAGCATCACCGGGTGCTCTTTAGCCCGTTTAATCACAGACTGAAACGCCTGCAAAAGCCCAAACAGATCAACCTCGAGCTCACGCTCAAAGGGTTCACCGGCAATAGCAGTCAGTCGTTCGTCTGACCTACTCCACTGTGCGTCCCTAACCGTCTGTCTCTCATGCAAGAGTTCGGCAGCAGCCTTGAATTTTTCGTGTTCAATCAACCGCTTGACAAGCTCGTCACGGGGGTCAGAGACCTCTTCTTCCTGTTCATCCTCTACATCAGCTCTCGGAACAAGAGTTCGCGCCTTGATTTGAATCAGCGTAGCTGCCATAACAAGAAACTCACCAGCTCCATCCAGATCAAGCTCTTTCATCAGCTCAAGATACTCGAGATACTGCTGGGTAATCAGAGCAATAGGAATATCGTAGATGTCTAGCTCACTCTTGCGGATCAGATGCAACAGTAGATCCAACGGCCCCTCGAAAATCTCGAGCTTGACCGGATAGTCTTCAAGAATGGATTCAAAAGCCTCTGGTCGGCCAGAGTCAGACATAGCTCAACTTCACAGCTTCACGGACCTCCCGAATAGTTTCCTGGGCAATCCGCCGAGCCCGACTGGAACCATCCATCAAAATCTCTCGCACTCGACCCGGTCGCTCCAACACCTCAGTCCGTCGTTCTCGTATTGGGTCAAGTACCGTGTTAATCGCTTGAACCAGCTTTTGCTTGACCTCGACATCTCCAACCCGCCCTGTTCTATAGCGCGACTTTAGGTCTTCCACTTCAGCTATATCTGAGTTAAAAGCATCGTGATACAGAAAAACCGGGTTACCCTCGACTGTGCCTGGAATGTCAGCACGGATCCTCTTCGGATCGGTATACATGCGCATGACTTTCTTTTTTACGGCATCGGCATCATCCGCCAAATCAATCGTGTTCCCATAACTCTTGCTCATCTTCCGATTATCTAGACCAGGCAGCCTCGGAAACGACGTGAGCAATGGCTGTGGTTCGGGAAACAATTCACCGAAAAACCCGTGAAACCTCCGGACTACCTCTCTATTCAGCTCCAAATGCGGAACCTGGTCATCTCCGACAGGCACATACTGGGCTTTGTAAATCACAACATCAGCACCCTGCAACAACGGATAACCCAAGAACCCTAGAGTCGATAAGTCCTTTTCTGCCAACTGCTCTATCTGTTCCTTGTAAGTAGGCACTCGCTCCAACCATGGGGTCGGCACCACCATCGACATCAGAAGGTACAGTTCAGCATGCTCCGGCACCAAAGATTGCACAAAGAGCGTGCTTCGGTCTGGGTCAACGCCCGCAGCGATCCAATCAGCTACATTGTCGTATGCGTAGTCGGTCAGAGCATCCGTTTGCGAATACTCGCTAGTCAGCGCGTGCCAGTCAGCTACAAAATACATACAGTCGTACTGGTCTTGTAACTCGGCCCACTGCCGTAAGGCTCCGACTAGGTGCCCGATGTGTAACCTACCCGTCGGCCGCATCCCTGAGACCACCCTTGGCTTCACGGTAATAACCACCTTGTGAGAACGATATAAGGTGGACGAATTAGAAAATCCACCAAGTCAGTCAACATGAGCAAAATCAGAATAGCAAACCCGTAGGGCCTAATAAACCGATCGTACCTGGTCGCCAGCGACTCAGGCAGTAAACCCACCAAAACATTCCCACCGTCCAGTGGTGGCACCGGCAGCATATTAAATACCGCTAAGAGCAAGTTTAATCGAACCAGCAGCCCAAGGCCTTGGGTTAACGGCTCCACCTGGGTTACCTCGGACGAACCGATTTGGTTTGGCATAGCACCCAGCAACAGTGACGCCGCTACCGCAAGCGCGAGGTTACTAGCCGGACCAGCAATGGCAACAATCCAGAAATCTCGTCGGCCATTCTTAAGGTTTCCCGTATTCACTGGAACCGGCTTCGCCCATCCGAAAACAAATCCACCGGGGGACATTGCCAATATCAACGGCAAGAAAACGGAGCCCACAGCATCAAGGTGAACCATGGGATTCAGCGAAACCCTCCCCAACAGCCTGGCCGTGGGGTCCCCACACCAGTCTGCGGCCAACGCGTGTGACATCTCGTGAATCGTCAAAGAAAACATCAAGACTGACAGCAGGACTAGTAGGTCACCAATGAAAGGCAAGGGCGTCCAGCATAATGGACTAGAACGGGGAAGGGCAAGTGCCCAAGTCAACGGCTAACAAAGAGCCACCTAACGTCGGCCTGTCGCAAAATGATTCAAGACGGCATCGGCAGCTTTGGCACCGACAACCGGAACCAATTCTTCTCGAGAGGCACGCCGGATGTTAGCCACACTACCAAGCTGGGTCAGCAGCGCTCGACGTCGAACCGCACCAACACCTGGTATATCCTGGAGTTCTGAGCGAAAATCCCTCCGTCGACGAGACCGCCGGTGATAGCTCAGCGCTACTCGGTGAGCCTCATCCCGTAGACGCTGCAACAACCTTAATGCAGCACTCCCCACCTCGAGAATTAGCGGGTCTGAAGAATCACGTGAGTAAACTAATTCTTCTTTTTTCGCAAGTCCGATCGCAACGAGATTTGACAACCCCAGTGACTCAAATGACTCATAAGCAGAAGACAGTTGTCCACTTCCGCCGTCAATGACAACCAATTCGGGAAGGGGGCCGCCCTCTTCCATCAACCGCCGGTAACGACGCCCGACAACCTCTCTCATTGCAGCGTAATCATCTAAGAGCCTTCCACTGATTTTCCCACCATCAAGATTTACAGGTTCCACCTTGTCATTAGCCTCTTTCTCTCGCCTATTCAGGGTCCCCAACGGAGACCTCTTGACCCCGCCCCAACCGACCCCGCGCAATCGGTACTTTCGATATTCCTTTGGACGCAACTGTCCATCCTCAGAAACTACCATCGCACCCACCGTTTCTGCTCCCTGGAGAGTCGAAATATCGAAACACTCTATTCGACGAGGAAGGACAGACAAGCCCAAGACTACTCTAAGTTCTTCCAATGCAACGGTAGCCGCTCTTGCCTCGTCACTAAAACGAGAACGATAAGCTAGTTCTGCGTTACGAGTGGCTAGATCCAGCAGGCGGCGCTTGTCCCCTCTCTTCGGTACAACAAGTCGAACCTTGCGACCGGCACTTTGTGTTAGCCAAGCCTCAAGCGGGCCTGGGTCCCTGACCTCAACGGGCACATGCACTTCTGGAGGTGGAACTCTCGTCTGATAGAACTGCTGAACCGCAGCCTCCAGTGTCTCAGAAACTGCAAGCTCATTGCCAGCAGGAAGGTCAGCCACAAGCTCAGACCGCTCAATAACCCGCCCACCACGCACTTGGAATACCTGGATTATCCCCCCCGCCGAACCAATCTTCATTCCAAAAGCATCGCGGTCACCAAGTCGAACCGTCGACATTTTTTGTTGACGGTTAAGAAGCGTCTCAATCGTTTTTACAGCATCATGTGTCTGGGCGGCGGCCTCGTACCGCAGGTCCTCTGACTCTGCCAACATGCGTCTCTTCAACTGACCAAGTAACTCATCATTACGGCCTTCAAGAAATAGCCGCGCATGCTCAACCGTTTCAGCATACTGTTCCTGAGTACACAATTCGTCGACGCAAGGAGCAACACACCGCTTGATGTCATATTCGAGACACGCTCGCCCACGGCGCCCATTTATAGCCTCATTACAAGAGCGGATTCCGAATAACTTATGAGTTAAGGTCATCGTCTTTCGCGCCAGAGCCGCTGGCAAGAACGGACCAGCGTAGGTGTGTCCATCCCGCTCTACACGACGAACCACAACCACGCGCGGAAAGCTTTCACCAGTCGTCAATTGCAAATAAGGGTAATTCTTGTCATCGCGCAGCAGAATATTAAAACGAGGACCTCGCTGCTTGATAAGGTGGCTCTCAAGCGCCAGAGCTTCTACTAGAGAATCTGTGACGATGACCTCTAATCGGGAAACCTTGTCAAGCAGAGCATCTGTTTTTGGACTAGTTCCTCGGGCCCCAAGATAACTACGAACCCTATCTCGCAATGACCGAGCTCGTCCGATATAGATCGTTGCCCCAGAATCGTCATAATAGAGATAAACACCAGGCTGTTCAGGCAGTTGCTTAATCTGAGCCTTGAGATCGTGAATCGGCATGGGCTACACTGATTTATTGGTGATGTAGAGGGTGCCAATTACGGACCCAGTTCGCTAATCCATTATAGCTTCCAGGATGACGTTCACAGGCGCAATCGGCACCGCTTGCATGTTCCCCCTCCGTGCCATCATCCGCGCGTGTGTGACACTTCGCATACACCCAAACATACTGACCCTCGTTGGAGTGGTCATCAATTTTTTGGCCGCTTGGCAGTTTGCTCAAGGTCGATTCATTCCTGCCGGCTTCATCATGCTGGTAGCGAACATTTTCGATTTCATAGACGGCAAAGTAGCTGAAGAAACCAACCTAGCTTCGCGATTTGGTGGGTTCTGGGATTCGGTCATGGACCGCTTCTCAGACCTGTCACTGTTTATCGGGGTAATGTATCTCTACTCCCAGCTTGGACGCACGGACTACGTGATGATCGCTGCCTTCGCAATGATGTTCTCGGTAATGACCAGTTACACGAGAGCCCGCGCAGAATCAATGATCGACAAGTGCAAGGTGGGGTTCATGGAAAGACCCGAGCGAATCGTCCTAGTGATGATCGGGGCGTTTACTAACAGAATGGGTGCCGTGCTCTGGGTGATCCTAATACTCTCTGTGGTCACTGTCCTAGACCGGATATATTTCACCTGGCAGGTTCTGAATTCTCAAGAAACAAACAAACGATGATCTTAAAAGACTTCGTTTCACTGCCGACCCGCGGGATTTGGCACGCTCTCTTTTGGACCTTCGACAGAGGCACCTGGCAATACGACCTCATGGTGATCGCTATTCTTGCATTCGTCTGGCTTACACCGCCACAGTGGCTCAACGATCCCACGGCCAGCGGACCTGGATTGATCGGGATATTGTTGGAAAGCCTGAGATAGAAAAACCCTTCAAGAGAGTTCCTCGGTCACTGGTTCTACACTCCCCCTACACCAATTCTCGTTCATCGGCGCCAAGGTCGAATCCCTTGTCAGTAAAGTCAATATCTTGGGCAGCGATCTTGTCTCGCAGAAACCTGCGCACCTCACCATAATGCTCGAAAGGGACATCAACACGACCAACAACGTTACGAACACGGTGTATCAGCACCAGAGTCAGGTTTTCATCCTCCCGCCAAGATAGACCACCAATCTGGGCATAGGGAACAAACCCTCTATCCGACCACACACCATCCCTATAGAACCCTTGGCCGATCTGAAAGCTGAGTGGTAAGGCGTAAGCGTAATAGATAAACATCATACCTTCGCCGAATGCATCGACCAATGGCCGCTGCTGGACGGCAATTTTTACGAACACCATCACCCCAAACAGCACTCCAAAACCAAGCAGCCACCCGTACGAAGATGGACGACGACGTGGCCAGGTCAGCACTGCAGATGAGCGGAGGCGCCAATACCGCAGAAAACGAACCAGGAGCCGAAGATTCGATGCCAGGAATCCGACACCCAGCAAGAAAACTGCGGTCGGCAAAACCGTCTCAAGGAAAATTGCAAGAAGACCTTCGGGAGCCATGAATCGAACCTCCCTCAACCCTGTAAGTCCTGTGTGGTCAAGCCCTCGATTGATACTCACCTGTCTCGGTATTTACTCGAACAGTGTCGTCGTTGCTAATAAACGGAGGGACTTGAATCACCAAACCAGTCTCGAGTGTCGCTGGCTTCAGTTGCGCACTAGCCGTCGCCCCCTTTATTGCAGGCGCCGTCTCTGCCACCTTGAGATCCACGGTTAGCGGCAGATTGAGACCAATGGCCTCATTCTCATACAGTGAAACTCTGATAGTAGCTTCCGGTAGCAGATAGTGGACCGACTCACCAAGAGTCTCAGCAGTTATTTCAACCTGTTCGAAGGTCTCCAAGTCCATGAAGTTGAAAGTGTCACCATCACGATAGGTAAACTGCATCTCCCTATCATCGAGAACAGCTCGCTCCACGACATCAACCGACCGAAACTTGTGATCGAGTAAACTGCCTGACTTGACATTACGCATACGTGACTGCACGAATGCCTTGCCCTTACCCGGTGTAAGATGCGTTACATCCATGACCCGATAAAGTTCGTCATTCAATTTAATCAGAGTCCCCTTACGGAGACGCGTCGCTTGAATAGATTCCATTCAGGACCAATTTCTCATTCTAGGATGAATTTTGTAGGACATTGCTGATTGTGCTAGAGAATATTCACGACCAGTCTCACCTCTACAGCTAGTTGGAGGACCCAGCTTTAATGACGTCCACTGCCACCTCAGTCAGGATGATGTCTCAGTCTCGAAGAGTACCATAGCAGTTGGACTGAGCCAACCAATGGCCTACCTCAGTCCCGCCCAGACGAATCCAAGCCGACCTGAACCCTGCTAGCTTCAAGGATCGGCTTAAGGTAACGCCCTGTGTGTGACCCTGGAGACTCCACAATTTCCTCAGGCGTACCTTCGGCAACGACCAGACCGCCATTTTCCCCTCCCTCCGGCCCTAGATCGATTATCCAATCTGCCGACTTAATAACGTCAAGATTGTGCTCTATGACCAAGAGGCTATTTCCAGCCTGAAGTAACTTACGAAAGGCTGACAGCAGTTTAGCTATGTCATCGAAATGTAGCCCCGTCGTAGGTTCGTCAAGTATGTATAAGGCACGCTCTGTCTTCTTTGACGAAAGATGAGAGGCTATCTTGATCCGCTGGGCCTCGCCCCCGGACAACGTCGTCGCCGGTTGCCCCAGCCGCAAATACCCCAGTCCTACCTCTTCTAATAACCGCAGGCGACGGACAACTCTTGGAGAAGTACTGAAAAATGATAGCGCTTCTCGAACTGTCATTTGAAGAACTGCATCAACACTTCGTCCCCGGTAAGTTACGTCGAGCACTTTCTTCTTGAAGCGACGACCATCACACTCGTCACAAGGCACGAAGACGTCAGCCAAAAACTGCATCTCAACGCGTATAACCCCTTCACCTTCGCACACATCACAGCGGCCACCAGCAATATTGAAAGAAAAATGACTGGCCGTGAGACCAGTGTCTCGGGCGGCCTTCGTTTTCGAAAATAGCTCCCTTATCGCATCGAACGCCTTTATGTAGGTAACAGGGTTCGAACGCGGTGTCCGCCCGATTGGCGTTTGGTCAACAAGGGTTACATCGGAGACCAGCTCTACCCCTTCTAGGTCATCGTGAACGCCTACGCGTTTGTCCCAGGCCCCTTTTCGGCGCTTTATGGCCGCATACAGCACATCATGCACAAGAGTCGACTTACCTGAGCCACTGACCCCTGTCACGCAAGTCAACATATTCATTGGGATCTCAACATCAATCCCTTGCAAATTGTGTTCGCGCGCTCCCGCTAGACGCAGCTTGGCCCCGCTGTGTTTGCGCCGTTTTGGTGAAACAGGAATCTCCAAATCTCCACGCAGATACTTCGCTGTCAATGACTGTGGGTCCTTCAATAACGCCTTGAAAGTGCCAGCATGAATGATCCGCCCTCCCTGTTCCCCCGCTCCCAACCCAAGGTCGACCACCATGTCCGCCATACGCATGGTGTCGGCGTCATGCTCGACAACCAAAACCGTATTACCCTGATCGCGCAGTTGCTGCAGGATAGCAATCAGCCGTTCATTATCACGGGGATGCAGTCCGATCGAAGGCTCATCAAGTACATAGAGTGTGCCTACTAATGACGACCCTAGTGCAGTAGCTAAGTTGATTCTCTGCGCCTCGCCACCGGACAGTGTTGAGGACAACCGATCCAACGTCAGATAGTCAAGGCCTACATTGCGCAGATAGGAAAGTCGGCGCCGGATCTCTGGGATGACACGCTCTGCCAACCCTTGTTCGTGCTTGGTCAGGACTAGGTGGTCGAAAACATCACCAGCCCGACCGATAGTGAGACCGCAGACTTCATCGATAGACATTCCTCCGACCAGAACGTCCCTCGCTTCACGACGCAACCTAGTTCCTTCACACTCGGCACAGATTACGTAACCACGATAACGACTAAGAAACACACGCACGTGCACCTTATATTTCTTGCGCTCTAGACGACTGAAGAACCCCTTGATGCCTGTATAGTCAGCTCCATTGCCTTCCACGACAAACTGGCGC
>CEUS01284581.1_pt1 | contig 17926 bp, 13 predicted proteins | sample 427031 | NCBI WGS metagenome assembly CEUS01 (sample SAMEA2622837, study PRJEB7988) | marine metagenome | biome: marine biome (ENVO:00000447); feature: marine epipelagic mixed layer (ENVO:xxxxxxxxx); material: "saline water (ENVO:00002010), including plankton (ENVO:xxxxxxxx)" | depth 140 m | reverse complement strand
ACTGGGAGCCGCAGGGGTTGACTTATTTATGCTTGAAACTTTCTGTTCGTTGAATGAACTTTTAATAGCGGTACGAGCAGTAAAGAGCGTACAAGACCTTCCAGTGGTGGCTCAATTCACAATGTCCGAAAAGAATGAGACGACGGATAGTGCTTCTCCTGAATTGTGTGCTAGGAAATTACAGGATGAAGGCGTGTCCGTTATAGGCCTCAATTGTGGGTCGGGTCCGGCTTCGATGCTTGAAATCACGAAAAGGATAGCATCAGTTGCTAAAAAACCTCTGTCGGTTCAGCCGAATGCGGGAATGCCCAGGCTTGTGGAGGGGCGGACGATGTATTTATCTTCGCCTAGTTACTTGGCATCCTATTCGAAAAGATTTGTTAATTGTGGAGCCCGTTTGGTTGGTGGTTGTTGTGGAACGACGCCTGTGCATATAAGTCAAATCAAGTCGGCCGTCTCTTGCGGTCAAACCGGTGACACGCTATAGTCACGGATGTCACGTAACTACTAAGGATTTTTATCATTGTTGAAAGAATCTGAACCCCAAAGAATTGACGATGGATTCCGGCCGTCTGAGTCAACGGGGCAGGCGTTGTCTGTGACAACAGTTGAGAATGATTTCGTGTCGGATGTATATCACCGGATCTCCTCATGGTATGACCTCTTTTTTGGTCCGACTCTTCACGCAGGTAGGTTAGAGGCTATACAAAAATTGCCAATTCAGAGTGGCGATGAAATTCTTGAAGTTGGAATTGGAACGGGTATCAATGCGGCTCTTTATCCTAAAGATTGTTCAGTAAAAGGTATTGATTTTTCTGCTGCGATGCTTCGGAAGGCAAGTAAAAGAATTTCGGCCAACCAGGTAAAGAATGTTGAACTGATCAAAATGGATGCGGCTGCTCTTGAGTTTGACGATGAGTCGTTCGACCTTGTTTATGCTCCTTATGTGATTAGTGTTGTAACGGATCCAATCAAGGTTGCTCGTGAAATGTATCGCGTGTGCCGGGTGGGTGGTCATATTGTAGTTCTCAATCATTTTAGAAGTGAACATCCAGTGCTTTCCAAGGCAGAAAAGGTGCTGTCGCCGCTTACGGTTCATATTGGTTTTCGGGCCGATCTTGATCTTTCCGGTTTTCTGTCGCAAGCGGACCTTAATCCTATCTCTGTTGAGAAAGTCAATATTCCAAAGATGTGGTCTCTCATTACAATTAGGAAGGATGCTTCGGTATAAGTTTCAATGCATGAGCGAGAATTTTTTGATGAAAAAACAGAGCTGAAGTCCGCTCTTTACTCGTGTTCGCGATGTCATTTTCGAGGCGAGTACAACGTGAAGTGGATAAGGCGGACTAGAAAGGTCAGGATTCCTGCTGGTGCAAGCGAAAGAGATCGAGCTCTTTTTTCAAAACTAAAGAATTACTTGGTTCGTGTTGACGACATGTTGGTCTGTCAGAAATGCCGGAAGCGCTTTGAAATTCCATCGCATCAAAGTTTGGCTTTTTTCTGAGCTTGCCCCTAGTTCTTGCCCGTATAGTTTATTTTAGGTGCTAAGACTGGATTAGTTTGTTTTTATGGATTGCCTGAACTATCTGTATGGTCGTCTATAATCAGTAAAATGCCTAGCATGGTTTGCATCCAAGATGAGCTATCAGGTTCTAGTGCCCATTTTATTATCTTTAATAAAATTTTTACCTGGTGTGTAGTTGCTATTCTATTGGGTCCCTTCGTTGGAGTTAACAAAGCGCAGGACCGAAGTTTTTACCGAGAGACAGCGGCCGCATTTGCACACGGGAAATTAGATGAGTTAAACGAACTTCTCACAGGCTATGAAGAAGCGGATCCTGATGTAGTCGCGGTTCGTGCACGTATGTTAGTACGTCGTGGTGCTTATAAAGACGCGGAACAGCTACTACGGAGCGTCTCTTCCAACCTTTCCAACGGCGCGGTAAAACTCGAGCTAGGTGTCCTGCTGACGTATTTAGGGCAAGATACGGAGGCTCGTAATTACTTAAATACGGTTCTTGATGATGGACTTAGAGCTGAAACTCCACTCGATCAGTATCGTGGTGCGATAAGTGCTGGGGTCTTAGGTAACTTTCGTCAGGCAAATCGGCTCTTTCGCTCCGCTGCAATGAGTGCTCCAGATGATCCCGCTATTCATACGGCTTGGGGAGAATTGTTTCTAGAAAAATATAATAGGGCGGATGCGCTACAGTCTTTTGCCGATGCTTTGGAACTTGATGATGAGTGGGTTCCGGCGCATATCGGGATGGCTCGAGTGCTTGTCGATGAAAATCCACCTTTGGCACGAATGTCAGTTGATAGAGCTCTTGAAATAGATCCAAATAGAGTCGAAGCGCATTTGTTTGTTGCGGAACTAGAACTGGGGGATAGAAATATTGATTTAGCTCGTACATCTATTGAGCACGCTCTTAATGTCAATCCTTTAAGTCTTGAGGCTAAGGCCTTGGTTGCGGCCATGGCGTATCTTGAAGACCGCGAAGATGATTTTAAAACTGCTGTGTCGAGCGCATTAGATGTTAATCCGCTGTACGGAGAGATTTTTCGTATTGCAGGATTACACGTGGCACGAGCATATCGGTTTGATGAGGCTGTGGCACTGACTCGACAGGCGGTAAATCTACAGCCCGGTAACAGCAGGGCTCATGCAGAGCTTGGTATGCATTTACTGCGGACTGGAGACGAGCCGGCTGCGCGGGTCGCTTTGGAAGAATCATTTAGGGAAGATCCGTTTGACGTTATCACCTTCAACCTTTTGGAGTTAATGGACACTCTCGATGAATTTGAGACTTTTGAGCGTGGGCAACTTATTGTTAGGTTGCATCCTAGCGAGGCTCCAATACTGAAAGATTACGTACTTACCCTCGCTCAAGAGGCCCTCGACAGGTTGTCTCAGAGATATAACGTTGAAGTTGAGGGACCCATTTTAATAGAAGTCTTTCCCCGACATGATGATTTTGCTGTAAGAAATCTTGGTTTACCTGGTATGATTGGTGCCCTCGGTGCATGTTTTGGGCGTGTTGTAACGCTTGACTCGCCTCGAGCGCGTCCCCCCGGTGATTTTAATTGGCGAGCTACTCTTTGGCATGAAATAGCACATGTAATTACGCTCCAAATGTCCAATCAACGTGTTCCTCGTTGGCTTACCGAAGGGATATCCGTTTACGAAGAGCAGAGGGAAAAGGCTGCTTGGGGGCGTGATCAGGAAATTAGTTTCGCCCAAGCACTAAATCGTGGTGAAGTGTTATCCCTTCGAGATCTGAATAGTGGTTTTTCAAAACCAGAAACTATTTCGCTTTCTTATTTCCAGGCATCTGTCTTGGTCGAGCATATCGTTGGATTTTACGGTGAGCCGGTGCTTCACGATCTGGTTAGATCTTATGCGAGTGGTTTTGAAACTGAAGAAGCTCTTATAAGTGTCGGACTCGACTTTGATAGTTTGCAGGTTAGTTTTGATAAGGCGATTAATGAGCGTTTCGGTGTTTTGAGAAATGCACTGCTTCCCATTGAGGAAAATATTGAAGAGATGAGCGCTGGTCTTGACCTTGGGCAACGTGTTGAAGTGTTGAGCACTCTTGCCGAAAAATATCCTGATCGATTCGAAGTTCAATTCGCGTTTGGAAAAGCACTTTATGGAGCGGGAAATCACGAGGCTGCTATTTCTGCGCTGGAGCATGCTTCTATGTTAGCTCCGATGGCAACAGGCATTGAAAGTCCACGAGGCGTAATTGCCGATATAGCTCAGAGTCAAGGAAATAACGAGCGAGCCATGCGTGAGCTTGAGGCTCTTCTTGAGTACGATCAAACTTCGTTAGAAGCTGCACGACAACTGGGCACCTTGGCAGAAGAATCGGGCGATCAGGAACGTTTACGATTGTCGTTTGATCGAATTATTGGTATTGATCCATTTGATCCGTTGCCACATATCGGGCTTGGGCGGATCGCAATGGCAGACGGGAACAGTGACAAAGCCATCTTAGAATTTAAGGTCGCATTGGCTGCTTCTCCGATTGATAGAGTCGCTCTCTACAGTGATCTAGCGAGAAGTTATTTAATGTCAGGGCAGTTCAGTGAAGCGAAAAAGGCTATATTGGGGGCTTTAGAGTTGGCTCCGACTTATGAACCTGCCCAAGAAATCTTATTAAGAATTATTGAAGAAGAGTCCTGAAAGCGTTTTAGGTTGCGCCTGGCGTTAGGACTGTTGTTTTGAAATCAACCTAATTAAAGTAAATTTCTTATATTCCATGTACTGCAAGAGTTGCCAAACAGAGATTGCAAATCAGGCGATTGTTTGTTTTCGTTGTGGGACCAGTACGAGTGAAATAAATATAGAGAATGTTAAACATGGTCGTTCCAGTAAAACGTTTCAAACGTCACTGATTCTAGTTCTGTTCTTATTGTTAGCAATTGGTTTGTTCGTCGGTTTGTCACTAAGTGGAGAAGTAGTACAGCCTGCGGTTTGGCTTATCTTAGTTGGCGCAGGTGTACTGCTTTCTTTTCGCCTAAAACTTTAAGCTTGATTTTTCTGAGCACCCTGCACTGCTGTCGATTTTAACAAAGAGTTCAATAATCGACTGTCATTTTGTATTGACAGGGTAGTTGCGTTCACTGGAACCCAGATAAATTTGACGAGGTCTTGCTATTTTCTGTTCTTTGTCGCAGATCATTTCTAGCCATTGGGCAACCCACCCCGGTGTTCTTCCGATTGCAAACAACACTGGGAACATATCGGGTTTAAATCCCATGGCTTCGTAAATTAATCCAGAATAGAAGTCGACATTCGGATATAACCTGCGTTTCACAAAATAATCGTCTTCAAGGGCAATACGCTCAAGTTCAAGAGCGATATCGAGAAGTGGATTTTTCCCGGTCTCTTCAAAAACTCGATAAGCTTGATCTTTAATCACTGTTGCACGTGGATCGTAGGCTTTATATACACGGTGACCAAATCCCATCAGACGTCCTTCACCGTTCTTTACCTGTTTTATGAACTCAGGTACTTTGTCGATTGATCCGATCTCTGTCAGCATGCGTAGCACCGCCTCGTTTGCTCCCCCGTGTAAAGGGCCGTACAGAGCTGCTGCCGCACCTGCTAATGAAGCAAACGGGTCAGCTTGGGAACTGCCGATACTTCGCATTGCACTGGTGCTGCAATTTTGTTCGTGATCAGCATGAAGGATAAATAAAACATCGAGTGCCCGTTCAAGGACTGGATTTGCTTTGTATGGTCTTTCGACGCGTTTCAGTAACATGCTGAGGAAATTCCCTGAAAATCCGAGTTGGCTGTCCGGGTAGATATAGGGTTGCCCGATACTGTGCCTGTACGCATATGCAGCGATAGTGGGAACTTTCGCGATTAACCGTGCTATCTGAGTTTGCCGCGTGTCTTCTTCAAAGATCCTTTTAGAATCGGAATAAAATGTGGACAGCGCACCCACGGTGCTAATTAAAATTCCCATCGGATGTGCATCGTAGCGAAATCCATCCATGAACCTTTTAATGTTTTCATGGAGCATGGCATGTTGACTTAATTCGTTCTCCCACGATTCAAGTTCGCTGGGAGTTGGAAGTTCACCTTTTAAAAGCAGGTAAGATGTTTCAACGAAAGAACTGTGTTCGGCGAGTTGTTCTATGGGGTAGCCCCGATAGCGGAGGATACCTTTGTCGCCATCAATAAAAGTTATACGACTTTTACATGAGGCAGTATTCAGAAATGCCGGATCATATGACAACATTCCAAACTCGTCAGGGTCGACTTTGATTTGACGCAAATCGAGTGCACGAATAGTGCCATCAGTAATTGGTAATTCGTAACTTTTACCTGTGCGGTTGTCTGTGATTGTTAGCGTATCAGCCATACTTTTTCTCTGCTTCCTTCGTTGCTACTTTAGTCGGTTGTTTCATCATTTTCAGGAATAGTCGCCACGAACGTTCCGGGCAAGCGGTAACGTCCGGTCATCCAGTCCTGAAGGTCAAGCATCTTGCATCGTTCAGAACAGAAAGGGTGCCACTTCGATTCACACAGCATTCGATCGCACCGAACACATTTATCGTCGAGACCTTCCATCGCGTTTCCATTAAAATTTTTTGACACTAGATTGTATCAGTGCTTGAGGATTTAGGGGCGCATCTATTAATTCTTGGTTTCCTATTGGCCCGTTACGTTCATTTTAAGAGCGTAGACTGAAGTCCTCGCTGTAATAAATAGAGTCATACCATCTTGGCCACCAAAAGTAACATTTGCAGGTGGTTCTGGTGTTGCAATTGACTCGATGGCTACTCCGTTCTTGGTATAAATCGTTATGTCCTGGCCAGTTAAGTAAAGATTACCCAATTCATCCATTGTCATGCCGTCAGACCCTTGAGGAGCAAATAGTTGTTTGTCAGTCAGGGTGCCATCTTTTTTTATTGAGTATACATAGGTTTGTCCGGCTCCGTGGTCTGCAACGTATAGTTTGTCATTCTCAAAGCTACCAATAATCCCGTTTGGTCGTTCTAAATCATTTGTAACTTGTAGAATCTGAGCTTCGTCAGGGGTAATGTAGTACACATGGTGTCCCGAAAGTTCCTGATCTTCCGTTGATCCGTACCTGGGATCACTAAAGTAGATTCCCCCATTCGGATCAATCCATAGGTCATTTGGACTGTTGAAACGTTTTCCTTCAAAATGACTAGCCAAAACTCTGGACTCCCCATTTTTGTCAGTGGAGGTAACTTGACGAGTTTTCATCTCGCAAACGACTAAGTTTCCTTCAGGATCAAAACGCAGACCGTTTGCTCGGCCGCTTGTCGATCGTATGGTAGAAACGCCTTTTTCAGGATTCCATTTAAGAATTCGCTCGGTGGGAATGTCTACGAAAAAAAGATTTCCTTCAGGATCAGCCACTGGACCCTCGACGAATTGAAATCCTCCCGCAACTTTTTCGATTCCTGCAGAAGTCGCAATTAGTGAGTTTTCTTGGGCTCGCAAGCCTGGTAGTAACAAAAGCAACGTTATTCCGATTGGCAGATATATTTTAAGCATATTCATTTAGTGAGTTATCCGAGTAAAGAATTATTTTTTATTCAAGCGATGATTGATTCTTGGTGGATTAGTTGTTGCCATACGTAGGTTTCGGCCTGTTCCATGTTCTTTCATGTTTTCTCGGCTCGAGAGGTCTTTGTCTTGAGTGCTTTTACGAGAAACCTGAAAACAAACATTACGTCCAAATATTTCCTGTAAGGGTCGTATATTTCGTTGGGCAGCCCATGCCTCTAATTCAGTGTCGCCATGAGAGGTTAAGTGGAACAAATAATCTTTTGGCCTGCAGGTGATTGAAATTTTCTGAATACTTTGTTGATGACTTCGGTCAAGTGATTCAGCGACTCGTAAAATTGCTCCCAGTGTTCTAACTTTACGTTTAAGAGGCGACGAAAGGCGATTAAATTCTGAATGTGAATTATTAGGTTTTCCTCGACGATGGTATCGAGCAGTAAGTGCCATTATTTCTATTTCTATAGGTTCAAAACCTCTAAGGTCTCCGTGTTTGATCAAATAGTAAGAGTGCTTATGATGTTTTCCGTAGCTGATATGCACTCCAATATCGTGCAACAGTGCCGCAACGTAAAGAAGTTCTCTTTCTTTTTCAGCTAATCCATGACTAATCCGGGTTTGATCAAAAATCGATAATGCCAGTGTCGCTACTTGTTCGGAGTGTTCCCTCCAGTAGTTGCAACGTTCTGCAAGTTCAACGGCACTGCGCAGTCGTATGTTGGGATGTTTTTCAATTATTGCGATGCGAGTCTTGTTTTTCTGAATGTAGTCAAGCGCCAAACCTTCACGTAAGGCGAAGTCGCAAAGTGTTATTTCGGTGGCTTTTATTTTTTTGAGGATTGTATCCAGCAAAATTATTCCAGATATGGCCAAGTCTGCTCGTCTAGGATCCAAGCCGGGAATTTGGAGACGTTCTGCTAAAGTCAACTTTGTTAGTGTGCGTCTAAGTTCACGAATTTGTTTTACGTCTATTCGCCGGTTCCTGAGGTCTTCAGGGCCGATGGCAAGATTCTTGCCAAGAGTAAGTGCTCCGAGACTAAGGATTGTTCCTGATGTGCCAATCAGACGGTCGTATCCGATTCGGTTTGCCTGCTCGATTGTTTCACCAATTTGATCGTTTACGTATTTAACCATTCTTCTGATGTCACGCTCAGAAATAGGATCACTATGTACAAATTGTTCAGTTAATCTAATAACTCCAATCTTTGAACTTTGAGCGAACTTAAGATCAGCGCTGGTTCCTAGGCTGATTTCGACACTTCCACCGCCGATGTCGAGAACGATAGCAGTCTGATCCGTGATATCAACCCCATAAATAGCTGCTCGATGAATCAAACGAGCCTCTTCACTTCCAGAAATGACGCGTGCTTGGATACCTGTATTTTTCTCAATTGCTGAAATAAATTTTCGGCCATTCTCAGCTTCACGGACAGCGCTTGTTGCCGAAGCAATTATTTCGTCAACGTTATGAGATTTGGCTAATTGCTTGAATTTTCCTAATACACCGAGTGCAGAGGTTACTGCTGTGTCAGTGAGTTTCCGTCGGCTGAATTCTCGAGAACCAAGTCGGACCATTTCTTTTTCTCGATCAATGACTTCAAAAGACTGATTTGAGCGGACCTGGACAATTATCATATGGATTGAATTTGATCCGATATCTATGGCTGCGATACGCATATCACTCTAAAAAGTAAAGTTTCTGTATGGTGGCCGTCCTTCACATCCTATCACGACGATTTCTTATTCAAATTTTTAGAAGTTTCGACCGATGCAGGTCTGAGTAGTGAAATTTTCCAGCTGAATATCTGAGCAGATGTTAGCGCCTTGAGGGACTAATGATCTGCTCGTTATCCACCTTGAACGAGCCATCCGACAACTGCACCCATTAATATCAACCAAGTTGAATTTGGATTCCAAACAATTAGGATAAGAGATGCCGTAATTACTAAAGCGAGTGTTGGAATATCAACTATAGTTGTAAGAAATAGTTGCCATGCCACAGCAGCCATTAATCCGAGCGATGCTACTACCAAACCGTCGAGTATGCCGCTGGCAATCGTTGATTCTCGGAGTTTAGACATTACCGGTTGTGTTAACGCAACAAAAACAAAACCAGGGCCAAAAATTCCGACCGTAGCGAGTATAGCACCGGGCCATCCTTCGAGGAGATATCCTATAAAGGTTGCTGTAGTAAAGACTGGTCCTGGGGTGAGCTGTCCTATTGTCACGGCATCAATTAATTCTTGTTCGGTAAGCCAGCCCCATCGTTCTGTGAGGTCGGCTCGTAGAAATGCTAGGAGAACATAGCCGCTTCCAAAGAGAATTGAGCCTGTTTTTAGAAAAAATAGCGTAAGTCTTGTAAGAGTCACCGGAACAGTTTGCACGGTTGTGATGAGGGTATTTGATAGTAATGTTGTGCTCGCAAGTGCGAAAAGTAATCCAGTAATGAAGCCGCTCCATTTAATGCGTGTTGAAACAACAAGGATCGCAGCGGCTCCAAGAAGTAAAAGTTCGTTAATGCCTGCAATGGACAGCCCAGTAATGGAGACGCCGAGAATTAGAAGAAATTTGTTTCTTAATGCCGTTTTGCTTAACTTCAAAACGGCTTGAACGATAATGGCGATGATAATAGGACTGACCCCGTACATAAGCCATCCTAATTGCGGGGTTTGGCTATAGCGCACGTATGCCCACGCCATTGTTCCGACTATCACAGCGGCCGGAACAATAAAGCAAAGTCCCGATAATAAAAGTCCCCACAGTTTGCCTTTTTTTAATCCGATATGAATTGCTAATTCTGTGGAATTCGGACCAGGAATAAGATGTGTTGCCGCAAGTAGGTCTAAGAACTCTGTATCGGTAAGCCAGCCCTTCCGGTCGACAACTTCGCTACGCATCATCGCAATGTGCGCGGCAGGTCCACCAAAGGCTGTGATGCCAAGTTTTAGAAAAAGCGACGAAAGCTCTAGGATGGTCCGTTTTTTTGTCACGAGTAGTCTCTTAATCTTAATCTCACATTATGTAGATACGAATGCAGTGCGTGTAGGTTATGCTATAGATTAAATTTGTGCTTGATTCTTCTCTAAAAATTTTTTAGCGGAATGATGAAACATACCAATAAGGTATTTCAAAAAAAGACCCCTAGGATTGTCTGTTGTTGTCTTGTCTTCTTGTGTGTGTTGATTCACATGGCGGCTGCGATTCAGGCACAGCAAGTTCTTCCTGACGTCGGAAAATTCGGTCCTCAGGTTGGAGAGTCTGTTCCTGATTTTTTGCTACCGGATCAACATGGTATGGTGCGCGATCTCAATTCCATATTGGGACAGAACGGAGCCTTGATAGTGTTCAGTCGTTCTGTCCGCTGGTGACCTTACTGCAAAACGCAGCTCGTGGAGCTGCAAAGCCGATATGGTGCGTTGCAATCTGAGGGAATAGGTTTAGTAGCAATTTTCTATGATGATCAAAATGCCATACAAGCATTCACTGAAAAATGGGGGATCCAATTTCCTGTGTTATCTGATGTTGGCTCGAAGGTTATTCAGAGTTACAACATTCATAATAGAGAAGTGACTCCAGACACTGCTTTTGGTGACATTCGTCTTTATGGGATTCCTTATCCTGGTACCTTTGTTGTAGATCGTGAACGTAATGTTGTCAGTCGTTTTTTTGAAAAAAGTTATCAAGAACGCGTAACTACGTCGAGTATGTTACGTAGATCAGGTGTATTGCTTGGTTCATTTCAAGCACAGAGTGAAACAAGCCACATAAGCGTGATCTCATCTGTAAGTGACGATATTGTGGCACCGGGAAATCGTTTCGCGCTTATTGTTACGGTATCTCCAAAATCGAACATGCATGTCTATGCACCCGGAGACCATTCATATCGTATTGTTCGCCTTTCTATCGATAAACCAGAATTTTTAAGAATACATGAATCGGTGTACCCATCTTCAGAGATTTACTACTACGAGCCTTTGGATGAGTCCGTTCCTGTTTATCAACAGCCTTTTGATCTTGTTCAGGAAGTTACGATTCCCATGAATGATGATATTGAAAAACTAGCATCCACACCGGGCGAAAGTTTGGTCATAGAAGGGACTTTAGAATACCAAGCTTGCGATGACGAAGTTTGCTATCTTCCGACACAAATACCACTTTCATGGGAACTCTCTTGGAGAGCGCTTGTTCAATAACTGTAAAGAATTGTGTGAAAGTTATTGCTAGGAGAGAGACGTCTTGTCCAAGTTCTGCTCAGAGCACTAAATATTTTTGAGGCTTGAAACATTAGTTAAGGCGTAAATTGCAACTACAATGAGTATTACGCCATTGACGCTGATGACAGTTTGTGCCGACGTTAGGGTTATTAAATATCCGCTCAGTAAGCCTCCCAAAGGCATTCCTCCTCGCTGCGCCATGAGATAGATGCTAATGACTCGTCCGCGCAATTCGTTTGGTGCTGCTAGTTGAACAAGTGAGCTCATCAGTGAAAATACTACTAACAACGAAGCTCCAGCTAAATATAGGATTAAATAACTAAATATTGAAAATGGAAGTAGCGTAAAAGTTGTCACAAGGCCTCCAAAAATCATTAAGACAAGTAATAATGTGCGCCCCATGTTTTCAAATGTTCCAAGCCAAGCGATTATTAGAGCTCCGGTTACAGCTCCTGCCCCTAGAGACGTCATCATCCAGCTCAGATGTGTGGCGTTGTCTGCGAAGACTGGAAGAAAAGATCGGAGTGGTATCCCGAATGTTGTCGTAGATAGGGCGATTACTGTTAGCCAGAGTAGAACGCGTTGTTGGTGCACATAAGAAAGACCGTGTTTAAGTTCGGTGATCATCCGTTTGCGTCCGTTGAAAGGAGGTCGAGGTAGCTTCATGAACCCGAGTACAATGATAACGAGGATAAAAGAGGCTCCGTTTAGTCCAAAGCAAGCGACCATGCCGAGTGATGCAAGCACAATCCCTCCTATTAGTGGTCCTAGCGTCTGTGCCAAGTTAAATTGAATCGAATTTAGAGCTATTGCATTCGGTACGATTGCTCGTGGAACAAGAGTTGGAATTAGAGACTGAAATGCTGGTCCACCAAAAGCCTGTGCGACGCCAGTCATAAATGACAAAGCGAGGATGTATTTAATTTCTACGAGGTCAAGTATTACAAGACTGGTTAGCGTCAGTGCGCAAATCATTTGTAGGGTTTGGGAAGCCATTAGCAGGTGACGTCGATCGTACCGATCAGCGATAACGCCTCCAATGAGAGTGAAAAGCAGTAGTGGCAGTTCGCCGACAAAGGTGTCGAGTCCTAGATAGAATGCTGAGCCTGTTAGCGTCAGAATGAGCCACTGTTGTGCAAATCGCTGCATCCACGTTCCTATTGCAGAAATAAACGCGCCGAGCCAAAGATTACGAAAGTTTGTGGATGAAAATGCTGCAGCTAAACGTGAAAAGATACGGATACTCAGGGAAGATTGTGTTATTTCGTAAGAAATAGGATTTGTCTTGCCTTTAGCTATATCTGATACCTGTTTAGCCACAAGAATAAAGATAATTTGGTGCTCAAGTGAGTTAGCGTAATGGTTCTTTCGATAGCTTAACAGTTCTCGCCATGTTGCTTCTTAAGGTTTTGCAGGTTATCATGGGCGAAGAAAAAGCGAATGAATAAATATTTAGATCAACTTGAAACACTACTCTGTGAAAAAAAACTTAGCGGAACTGTGTCGCTAGGGCTTCCTTCGTGTCCGAATATTCAGGCCAAAACTGGCTTGAAGATACTTGACAAACACTTGAACGGGGGATTTCCAAGAGGGCATCTTTCCGAAATTATCGGGCCGAAGTCATCCGGAAGATCCAGCATCATGTGTGCTGCGTTAGCTGCAGCTACGAAGAGAGGGGAGATTGTTGCACTTATTGATGCAGTTGACTCTTTCGATCCTGTTTCCGGACAAGCTGCTGGAATTGAGTTGAATCGCATGTTGTGGGTACGCGGCCAAGATATTTCCCATCTCCATGCAGAACGGATGATAGAACGCGCTATTAAATCTGCAGAATTAGTTTGTCGAGCAGGTCAATTCGGCCTTGTAGTAGTTGATGTTGCAGATGCTCTACCGATTGAACTCCGCAGAGTTCCGTCGCGTGCATGGATGAGGCTGGCGCGTGCTATTGAAGCGAGCAAGACTGTTGGGTTGCTCGTCGGACCTGTTTCAATGAGGCGAAGTTCGACTGGGTTCTCAGTTGTATTGACACCGACTAAGCAGTTCTTTCGATGGTCGGCAACAGATACACAAAGAAACCTTTTTAAAGGTCTTGAGTTTGATGTCGAGGTTGTATCAACACGACAGCCGGTTACAGTGTTTCGTGTGCGTACGGAATGTTAGTTTATGTACACCTGCTTGTATCTCGATCGAAATTTAAGTAAACGTTCCGACCAATATTCAACTAGTGCACTAATTCGGTTGGCTCAAGATTACTCTCCACGGATCGAACTGTATGGACCTTGTCTTGTAATGATGGACATGTATGGGATGAATCAACTTTATAAAACGCCGCAAGAAATTGGTATGACTCTCCGACGTGCAGCTGCCGATCGTGGTCTTGTGGTGAGGGTTGCAGTTTCGGCTACTCAGACAGCAGCGTTGTTAATTACACAGGCAAGAAGTGGGCTCACAATTGTTCCAGTAGGTTCGGAAGCTGCGGTGCTTGGTCCTTTACCTGTGACTGTTTTGAGGAAACTGGCTCAAGTGCAGAATAGCAATTCAGACGAAAATAATAAGAGACAAAAACGATATCAAAGAGACTTGCATGTGGTGCGAGCAGCCATGAGTGTTCCAGTAGGAGTGTGTTTATCAACAATACAACGATGGGGAATTAAAACACTTGGCGAACTTGCGGCATTACCAGCCCAACAATTATTTGGCCGATTAGGTTCTATTGGAAGGGTTTTGCAGCGCATTGCGCGTGGCCAGGATGAAGGTCCTCTTGTATGCAAACAGGGACGTGACTTAGTTGAGCAGGCGGTAACATTTGATTGGCCAATTGATCGGCTCGAATTGTTGTCGTTTGAATTAGGGCGATTGCTTCATTTGTTATGTGAAACGCTTGAATATCGTGGTGAGTGTGCTGGTGCAGTACATATTCAACTAATTTTGGTTTCGGGTGAGAAATACAAGCGTAGTTTACGATTTGCCACGCCTTTAAGAGATGCACAGAAATTGTGCACACTGATATTACTTGATCTCGAAACAAATCAACTTCCAGAAGGTATTAATGGTATGACGGTGAAAATTGACCCGGTGCCGAATCGTAAGTTGCAGTATTCATTGTTCACTCCTGCAGTGCCATCCCCAGAAATTTTGTCGATTTTGGTGGCAAGGTTAAGAGTTTTAGTTGGTGCTGGCCGGTGTGGAGTTGCGGAGTTGGTCAATTCCCATTATCCCGGTGCTTTTAAAATGCAGGAATTTAGACCGAAATTATTTGAAGAGAAGGATGGAAAACACTGTGAGGATAAAGAAGCAGTATTACGTCTTTTGCCCGCAGTCATTCGCCGGTTTCGCATGCCAGTTCGTGCTCATGTCACGGTCGGGAAACTTTCAGGAAAGCCAGTTTCTTTAATAGTGAAAAAGCAACGAGTGGCATCGGGACGAATAGTTGCAAGTTCAGGACCATGGAGAAGTTCTGGCAATTGGTGGGAAGGTGACACACGTAATGTTTCCAGAGATCGAGACCATGACATTGCTTCGCATCCGTGGAATAGAGACGAATGGGATGTTGTATTGAGTGGAGGCAGTGTGTATCGACTTTTTAGAGACCGCTTAGCGGACAAATGGTTTGTAGAAGGAGTGATGGATTGAAAAAGATAGCTTGAGTGTGTCCTTCCGCTTGAACGTCTTTCTTGTCAAGTTGTTGCGTATGAACGTGGTTAATTTAATTTATGTATATTGAATTGCATACTTCTTCTTCTTTTTCATTTCTTGACGGAGCTTCTTCTCCTGAGGCTTTAGTTGAATGTGCGGCGGCACTGGATTATCAGGCCCTTGGGTTGCTTGATAGGGATGGAGTGTATGGCATTCCACGCTTCCACAAAGCAGCTGTTGCAGCCGGTATTAAACCCATCATTGGTAGCGAGTTGTCGATGCGGATTGACAGCGGTCATTCCGGAAAGACTGGCAAGTCTGAACAGGGGTGTGCATGGAAGTTACCTGTACTGGTCGAAACGAAAAAGGGATACAAAAATCTTTGTCGTCTTATTACCCATATGAAATTAGGAACTACTCAGGATCAAGATGGTCTTTCACTTGAGGATTTTGAGGGTCGCACTTCTGGGTTGGTGGCCTTGGTGGGGCGTCAAGTGTTGAGAGGGGATCGGTATGGTGTTGGTGGATTGGTTGGACGTCTGGTCGGAATATTTGGGCAAGAGAATGTTTATCTTGAAGTCCAGCGACATTTGTTGCGTGACGAAGAACATGACAATCAAGCTTTATTAACACTGGCATCGGCTTATCGCGTTCCTATTGTGGCCACTAATGGAGTGAGGTTTGCTCGTGCATCAGATCGGCCACTTTATGATTTGGTTACTTGTATTCGACACAAAACAACACTTGCGCGAGCAGGGAATCGTCTTCTTCGGAATGCCGAGCGGCACCTCAAGTCTTCGACTGTAATGGAAAAATTATTTAGCGATTTACCTTCAGCGATACGTACAACACATGAATTGTCTGAGCGTCTCAATTACACGATGAGAGATTTGGAATATGGATTTCCAGATTATCCTGTTCCATCTGGTGAAACAGTTGGATCGTTCTTGTGCAAAATAACCGAGGTTGGAGCACGTGAACGGTATCGTTCATATGATGAACGAGTTCGAAAGCAAATTTCTCGTGAATTAAATCTCATTAATAAATTAAACCTTGGTGGATATTTTCTCATCGTTTGGGACATTGTGAATTTTTGTCGCCAGCATGGAATTGTGGTGCAAGGACGAGGTTCAGCGGCAAATAGCGCTGTTTGCTATAGCCTTGGGATTACAGCAGTAGATCCGATTGGGATGGAGTTGCTCTTTGAGCGTTTTTTATCTGAAGAACGCGGAGAGTGGCCTGACATTGATCTTGATCTTCCAAGTGGCGAACGGCGTGAGCGGGTTATTCAATACGTTTATAAGCGCTATGGGAAGTTCGGTGCGGGTATGACTGCCAATGTCATTACATATCGCGGACGAAATGCAGCTCGGGATGTCGGGAAAGTGTTATCAATTGATCAGGATCAAATTGATCGATTGGCAAAGATAATGCCCCGCGTTGACCAAGCAGACCTGTGTAAAAGTTTTTCAAAATGCATTGGTAATACAGGCATTGATCCAAAACAGCCAAACCTCAATTTGTTTGGTGAGCTATGGGTGCGCCTGCAAAATTTACCACGTCATATCGGACAGCATTCTGGCGGAATGGTGATTTGTCGTGGGCGCTTGGATGAAGTGGTTCCTCTAGAAGAGGCCAGTATGCCAAATCGTGTTGTTGTCCAATGGGATAAGGATGACTGCGCGGAGATGGGAATTGTAAAAGTAGATCTGCTTGGGTTAGGGATACTGTCAGTTATTGAAGACTCACTTGCGATTATTAATACGACCAGTCATCAGGTTGATTTAGCGCATCTTCCCGCTGATGATCCGATGGTTTATCAGATGTTGCAGGCAGCTGATACTGTAGGAGTGTTTCAGGTTGAATCCCGTGCGCAAATGGCTACTTTGCCACGTATGCGACCTGAACGGTTTTACGATCTTGTTGTGGAGGTTGCTATTATTCGACCAGGTCCTATCGTGGGTAAGATGGTGCACCCGTACCTTAAGCGCCGCTCCGGGAAAGAGCCGGTAACGTATCCCCACCCGCTACTAAAGCCCATATTGCAACGCACGTTGGGAGTGCCGCTTTTTCAGGAACAACTGCTGCGCATTGCGATGGTTGCCGCTGGTTTCACAGGAGGTGAGGCAGAGGAACTCCGGCGTGCATTTGGTAATAAACGTTCGAAGCGACGCTTAAAAGAAATTGAAGTGAAATTACGTTTAGGAATGCGCAAGAAGGGCATAGATGGTTATGTTGCAGACGAAATTATCAGATCAATAACATCTTTTGCTTTATATGGGTTTCCTGAATCACATGCGGCGAGCTTTGCATTATTGGTGTACGCCAGTGCATATCTGAAGGCACACTACCCCGCAGCTTTCTATACGGCATTACTCAACAATCAGCCAATGGGTTTTTATAGTCCGGCCACACTTGTGAAGGATGCCCAGCGTCGTGGAATTCGCTTTTCTGAAATCGATGTGCAGGTTTCTGATTGGAATTGTAAAGTAGACATCGATGGGGCGATTCGACTCGGTTTAAGGTATGTGATTGGATTGCGTAAAGCAGTAGGACTCAAGATTGAATCGAGTAAGAATATGGTTCAGCCTTCGGATAATGTTAACGAGAAACAGCGGTTCTATTCTCTTGATGACTTTGTCTCTCAGGCCGATGTGCGTCGTGACGAACTAGTAACTTTGGCAGAAATTGGTGCGCTTAATATGTTCGGGTATGACCGTCGTGCAGCATTATGGCAAATAGAACACGCAATCAAAATGAAAGGACAACTCTTTTCTGGATCAGTGGTAGGACCGTCAGAGTCTCCATTGCCGAAAATGATGCTGAGTGAACGCACGGCAGCTGATTACGAAGGAACAGGCTTGACGATTGGCCCTCATTCGGTATCGCTGCAGCGCAGCGCACTTGCGGTGCGCGGTGTGTTGCGCGCTGTTGATTTGTTGCGTACGCGTAATGGTCGACGTGTCAGAGTGGCGGGTGCAGTCATTACTAGGCAGCGACCTGCAACCGCAAAAGGTTTTGTATT
>CEUS01281472.1_pt1 | contig 17929 bp, 18 predicted proteins | sample 427031 | NCBI WGS metagenome assembly CEUS01 (sample SAMEA2622837, study PRJEB7988) | marine metagenome | biome: marine biome (ENVO:00000447); feature: marine epipelagic mixed layer (ENVO:xxxxxxxxx); material: "saline water (ENVO:00002010), including plankton (ENVO:xxxxxxxx)" | depth 140 m | reverse complement strand
GTAATCAACATGGCCATCTATACTCAATACCGCCGCGTGGTTGCCAATTAGTTCTACCGCTATAGAAGAATCCGAATCAACAACAATTGCAGATTGTGACAAAGGGTGCGATGCTACTGCTTTAATTATTGAATAAGGAGAAGTTGGTGGTAAAACTGGACCACCCGCGGCCAAGTTGTATGCTGTGCTGCCCGTCGCAGTTGCTACCAACAACCCGTCACCGCTAAAAGCAAACATTCTCGTGTCATCAACATCCACGCTAATTTGTATGGTTCTAGCTGCACCACCACGACTTATTGTAACTTCGTTCATAGCATGCCAATTTGATCCATCCACGGACGCTTCCAGCATAGATCTTTGTTCAATCCAACCTTTGCCGTCAATAATTTCGTTTAAATGTCCCAGCGCTTCGGAGCCATCAAGCTCCGTCAAGAATCCCAAGCTGCCGGCATTAATGCCTAATATTGGTACATCCCACGCTGCGGTCTCACGGGTGACTCGTAGAAGCGTTCCATCACCACCTACGCTTATTATCAATTGTGTTTCAGGCAAATCTTTTTGGTTCAAGTCTTCTTGCCAAGAAGAGAGTGACCAAACCTGCTTGCCCAAACCAGATATATGCTCCTCGATGGTTCTAGCCAAAGCTGTCGCCTGTTCAATTTGCGATTGATACAATATTCCTATGCAATCCACGTTACTACCTACCAGAATAGTTCTTACAATAGGTAGTATATCAACGAATCACCCTAAGGTTTAGCAAAAAAACACTTAGATAAGCATATGAACGGTAAAGTTCTACTTTTTTACGATTTGTATTAGTACCCCACCCGCGCTCGCTGGATGGATCCAAGCCTCTTCTTCGGTGACTCTGCCAACCCTTTTTAGACCATTACCTTCAACAAAATCTATAGCAGACTTTACATCTTCAGTTTCTAAAGAAATATGATGCATAGTTCCATGTGATTTACCGCCATACTTTTCAAGAAATCTAGCAGTTCCTGATGACACATCTTGAGGTGAAACAGCGACGATCTCTCCTGAATTTTTCCCCAGAGGTATATTTAGGATCCTAACATTTTCATTTTCAATAAATTTTCCACCTTTTAGAGTTGGTGATCTGAGAGTATCTACTCTCAACCCAATTATGTTACACCAAAAATGTCTCGCTTTTTCTAAATCATCAGTCACAATCCCTATATGATGCATACCAGTAAAAACACCTGCCCCTTGGTAATTATCTCCAACGTTATGATTTTCCGTTCTCCATATCTCCAGCAGAATTCCTAAACAATCTTTAGGGTGAAAAAAAGTAACTTCACGCCAAGGTTCTCTTTCTTGCTCTTCAGGAGACTCTAATTGCGTTAACCCAGATGCTCTCAAATGAGCCACATCATCAGGTACGTTATCTGAATGTAAGCAAATATGATGAAGTGCCCCGACTCCACCACGGCTCTGGACGAACCGGTGAGTACCACCAGGAGTGGTACCATCAGACGGTGGCGCGTTTAACTCTAACTCCATCCCACCAATCGGTACATCCAAGATATCCGTTGGATCAGGGCCTCTTTGCAGATTACCATCTGGTAATGGGGATCTCGTTTCATCAACAAGCAAACCTAACCCTTTAACAAAAACATCTTGCGCTATTCCCAAATCTTTGATAGCAATACCAGCATGATGAATACGATCAAACATAAGAAATCTCTCCTAATAAATTAGAGTTTATTGACTATTCAAATATAAGTGTTAGGAATTATCTAAGATTCGTCCCTAACTAACTCTATTAGTATCCCAGAAGCCGATTTGGGATGTATCCACGCTTCATCATTGGTAGCTTTACCAATCAATTGGAGACCATGCGATTCCAACCTTTCAGCAGCCGCTTTAACATCCCTTGTACCTAAAGCCATATGATGCATAGTACCGCCCGCGCGCGCACCATATTTTTCCATAAATTTTGCTGTTCCACTTTTACCATCGTTAGGGTGAACGCAGGTTATCTCACTATTGCCGATGGGGATATCTAAAACGTTTACATTCTCATCTTTAATGAACCTTCCACCCTTTCGAATAGAAGACTGAATTGTGTCTACTCTTAACCCGATGGTGTTAGTCCAAAATTGCCTTGAACGTTCGAGATCTGAAGTCACTAAACCCAGGTGATGCATTTTAGTAAAAACACCTTCCCCTTGATAATTATCTCCTACCCTATGGTTATCGGGAGGCCAAATTTCCAATAAAATACCTTCACAGTCTCGAGGATGGAAAAAGGCCACTGTGTTCCACGGTTCGTTTGATTCGAGTTGCTCCGGAGAAGCTGCGATTTGTGTAAGGCCTGAAGCACGTAAGTGCGCTACATCGTCCGCAATATTATCAGAATGCAAGCAAACATGATGCAAAGCTCCAACCCCTGATCTAGATTCAACAAACCTGTGGACGCCTCCACCTGGTGCAGCTGCGGCATTTAGTTCTATTTCACAATCCCCTATGGGAATATCCAGGATATCTGTCGGATCAGCACCTCTCTGTTTCCTTCCTCCGGGATATGGTGAGCGAGTATCATCCACTCTTAATCCCAAAGCGTCGGCAAAAATTTTCTTGGCTGCATCCAAATCTGCAACAGCGAGCCCTGCATGGTGAAGTCTATCGAACATCCTGTCCTCCTAATAAATAATTTATTACTAAAAATAACCTTGGAAACTAATCACTATAAGCATACCCGATTACCAACAAACTATCGATACCGTCCAAGCAAAATATTCCTGTCGCTATCCAAGCGAGAGAATAGCCTGTTCTGCAAAATCATAAATCCAAAACGGTATTATCCCTAACAATATTACGGATGCTGCTGAAAAGATTAATGGGCTGCTAGTTAGAATATTATTTCTAGGCTCAGATACATCGGTTGTATTTTGGTTCCCTTTAAACATTAATCTCACCGGGCGTAGATAGTAATAAGCGGAAAGAAAACTATTCATCACTCCCGCCAACGCAAGCCACCAATATCCGTTTTCTAGAGCTGCAAAAAATATGTATACTTTCCCGAAAAATAAACCTGTAGGTGGCAACCCTGTGAGCGAGATTAAACTTATCGTTAGGCCAACAGCTACCAAGGGTGATCTACTACCTAGCCCCTCGAGATCTGATATTTTTTCATGATCAGAAGATATTAGAGCTATTGCTACAAATGCAGCCAGGTTTGTTACTGAGTAAGCTGCTAAGTAAAAAAGGATACTTGCGCCCGATAGTTGTATTGCACCCGGGATCCCTATTAACGATAAAGAAATAAGCAAATAGCCAGCATGAGCTATGGAGCTGTAACCCAACATTCTCATTAAATTTGTTTGAGATATTGCTACCAAGTTACCGTAAACCATCGATGCGACGGATAAACAAATTACAATCGTACTCCAATTAATTATATCCAATTGTTCGCCAAAAACGGCGTAGAAAAATCTTAATACGAGACCAAATCCTACTGCTTTTGAAGCGACCGATAAATACGCAACGGTTGTAACAGGAGCCGATTGATAAACATCTGGAACCCAAGTATGAAATGGAAAGCTGGCTATCTTAAAAGAGAGTCCTGCCAAAATCAATAATGCACCTAGAATTGCCAAAAGTTTTGTATTTCCTTCAAAAATATTAGGAACTGCCAAGGCGATATCAACGAAAAATGTACTTCCTGTTAATCCGAAAATAAAACTCATCCCGTAAAGCAAAACACAGGTCGCAATAGCGCTAAGTAACAAAAATTTCAGAGCCGATTCAAGGGATCGCGTTTCTTTCGATAAAGCTGTTAGGGCGATAAAAGCAAACCCTTGGATCTCTAGCACAATTACTATTGAAATGAATTCAGTCAACGAAGGAAGCAATATCATACCCAAAGCAGCAAACATAGTTAGTGAATAATACTCACCTTGAAAAGTTTTTAGCTTAGTTGCGTAACTACTGGAAGCAAATAACACTATTAAAGTAGCGGAAAGAACCAGACCTTTAAGAAAAAGTGCAAAACTATCTATTACATAAATACCAGCAAAACTATATCCGGACGCTTGATTTATCGCCAAGAGGGCAACGCACAATAAAGCAATCGCGGTTCCCCCAGAACACGCGAACGCAAGTATCTTCTTTTTGTCAGTTATTAAGTCTAAGAATATAGCGGCAATAGCTGTTACTACCATTATAATCTCGGGTGCAATATGTATAAAATTTATATCCATTGATAAAATTTAACCACCTATTATCGGCTTGATTGAGCTGTTAATTATATTAAGGATGAATGAAGGATAAACACCAACTAGAAAAATAGGAATCGCCAAAAGAATCATCGCAGTAGTATCAATTTTTGTCGCATCCGTAACTCGATTAAACCTGTCTTTAGGTTCCCGAAACAAAACGCGTTCGAATGTCCATAGAATGTACCCTGCCGTAAGAACGATACCAAACATGGCAACTGCAGTTGCCTCTGGGTTTACTGAGAAACTACCCAAAAATACGGTGACTTCAGCGGCGAACCCACTAAGAAAGGGCAAGCCCAAACTTGCTAAGCCTCCGAATACAAGCATACTCCCTATCTTAGGAATTGACGGCATTAATCCTCCCAAATCTGGTATATGCCTGGTTCCTGATTCTTCGTACAAAAGACCAACTGTCAAAAATAGCAAAGCTGTGATGGTGCCGTGGGCAACCATTTGAAGAGCTGACCCGCTAACACCTATTATATTTGTGGAAGCAACCCCCAGAAGAACAAGCCCCATATGGCTAATACTGGAATAAGCAATAACTCTTTTCAAATCGGTCTGACGGAAAACTAATATGGCACCATAAATAACGCTAAAACCAGCTAGCATTGCAAGCCAAGGAGCCCATTTGTCTGAAACATTGGGAAACATCGCAAGGTTCATCCTAATTAGACCATAACCACCCATTTTTAATAATATTCCCGCCAATAATATGCTGACAGGTGTTGGAGCATCTGTATGGGCATCAGGCAACCAAGTATGGAAAGGCCAAGCTGGGAGTTTAATTAGAAAACCGATAAGGAACATTACATATATAACATCTAGACTAAGAAAACCTGGTTCTAGGGTTCCCGCCGCTCCTGCCGCGATAATTCCTTGAATGTCAAAAGTCCCCACGGCAAACCTTACTGCCAAAATTCCAATAAGCATAAATCCGCTTCCAAGGAGGGTATAAAGAACAAATTTCATTGCAGAGTATTCTTTATTTCCTGAACCCCATATACTGATCAAGAGATACATGGGAACCAGCTCAATTTCCCAAAACAAGAAAAAGAAAAGCAGATCACTCGACATAAATACACCAAGAACGCCGGTAATCAATATTAGTAGCCAAAAATGATATTCTTTAATTCTTTGCTTTATCCTCCACGATGCTAAAACAGCAACAACTGTCAACAAGTTTGTGAGACTGACTAAAGCCAAACTTAAACCATCCAACCTTAATCCAAAGACTGCATTAATATATGGAACTAAGGGGCTTACTCCATATTCACCAAGGCTCCACGACAACCCGGGCCCCGACCATAAAATTTCTTTCCCCAATAAAATAGACAGAGATAATAGCAAGTTAATTAGTGCCACCGAAAGCGCTATATACCTAATATTTACAGAGTCTTTCTGAACAAAAAATAACAGAAATGCACCCATTGCCGGCAAAAACAATGTCAGTAAAAGGACGATGGACGGATTCTGGTCGAAAAACACAGATCTACACTCCCAACTCTATAAAATATAAGGCGAGCATGAAAACCACACCTGTAGAAAATAGGGCCATATAAAATTGGATATTACCTGACTGCAATCGCGCCAAAGGCTTTCCAATATTGCGACCAAAAAATCCAACTAAATTCACAGAAGAATCAATCACTCCTGAATCAAATTTTGATTCCAGAAAATTTGCAAGTTTACCATAAAATAATCGGCTCACTATAACGTTTTCATAAATATAATCAATGTAGTATTTTTCCCTAAGCAACCTATGTAAAAAGGTTATATTAAATCGCTGGATAAACTGGTCTCCATTAAGCGAATACAGTGCCAACGCAATCATAAACCCGGATAAACTGGCACCAAAACCAAGAAGTGCAATCTCTAAATGGATTGATTCATGTACAGCCCCTAAAGATCCTAAAATGTTTGTAAAACCATGATACCAAGGAGCATTAACGATCCAAGAAGCAATCCCAAGAAAGGCCAAAATTGCCATTGGAGCTATCATTGAAAAAGGAGACTCATGTTTCGCAGGAAATATTTCCATTTCATCATTATTTATCTCATCTAACATCACACGGTTTTTATCAGTAAACGTTAAAAAATACGCTCTGAAAATATAAAGGGATGTCAAGAAAGCACCTGTTATCAGCAAAAAGAATATAGGCAATGAAAGAGCTGAATTTGAGTAGAAGGCGGCACTAATTATTTCATCTTTACTCCAAAAACCTGAAAACGGAGGCAATCCAGCAAGGCTAATAGAGCCCACCAGGAACAATATGTGAGTCCAGGGCATCGATTTTCTCAGTGATACCATATTTTTCATCTCAAATGTGCCAGTTGCGTGATTTAGAGATCCTGCCCCAAGAAAAAGTAAAGCCTTGAAAAAAGCATGGTTGAATAAATGGAAAATCGCTGGTCCAATAGCACCAAAACCTAACGCCACAAACATATACCCAAGCTGGCTAATCGTCGAGTACGCTAAGACCCTTTTGATATCCGTCATTACTAGCGCCATGGATGCAGCAAAGACGACGGTAAAACCACCAATGATTGTGATAACTGTGGGTCCGTAGTCTGATGCGCTAATCATAGGCATGAACCTTGCTACCAAAAATACCCCTGCTACTACCATCGTCGCAGCATGAATCAAGGCACTCACTGGAGTAGGGCCTTCCATAGCGTCTGGAAGCCACGTATGGAACGGAAACTGTGCACTCTTACCAGCGGCACCCGCAAAAATGCCTAGGCTAATAAAAGTTAGCAAAGTACCATTAATAGAAGGTGCGTTACTCAATAGATCAAGCCCCCCACTAAAATCATATAGAACGAAAGTGACAACCCCTTCATTTGAGAAAGTAGCAAATATCGCCACTATTGAGAGAAGGAAAAACAGATCACCGATCCTCGTTATAATAAAAGCTTTCTTTGCTGCTGCTGCTGCTGCTGGGCGGTGGAACCAAAATCCTATTAATAAATATGAGCAAAGGCCCACTATTTCCCATGATGCATAAATAAGTATCAGACTATTAGCTGAAACAAGTAGCAGCATTGCTGAAGTAAAGAGACCCATGAAACAGTAGTACCTCAGGTAGCCAGTGTCGTTTTTCATGTAGCCATGAGAATATATTTGTACCAATAGACTGACACCTGATATAACGACAAGCATTATTGCTGTTAGGCCATCAATCAACAACCCGAACCCCAATTGCAATTTACCTATGGAGACCAGTTCATAGAGTGGCATGGGAAGTGGGCCATTAATTGGAAGAGAACTAATTATATGCCAACAGATTAATACAGCTCCAATGAAAGATAATCCCACAGCTCCAACTACAAAAAATGATGCAAAACGGCTCTGATAACCAGCTAATGGCGCCACCAACAGCAAATTAACCAGTGCTGCGATTAATGGCAATGAAACAGTGGTCCAGCCTAATAATTCATAAACCGCCAACTAGACTTTCCTCTCTATCTCTTCAGCAACATGTTCTCGAGCTCTAGGAACACATATTCGATACTCGGCAAACTCATCTCCCCAGTGTTCAATTTTGTCCGGTAATATCCTAGTAGGCAAACCTTCCCCTTCATATAGATCTTTCCACATGTTAGCTGCTGTCAGCCCTCGAACCCTTTTAAATTCCACCCACATTTACTGCACCTCTACCATTTCAATAAATCCAAGTCAGATGAGTTAATACTGCTTTTTTTATAAAAAATGACTAGCAGAATTGCCAGCGCTATCGCAACTTCGACCGCAGCTATAGTGAATATGAATAAAACAAAAATATGGCCCACCATTTCGGTAGGTAACAAAAATCTGGAAAAGGCGACTAAAGACAAATTTATACCATTAAGCATCAGTTCTATAGACATCAAAATAATAACCACGTTTCTTTTTGAAAGTGATCCGAGTAATCCTATGCTAAAAAGGGCAGCAGATAATATTAAATAATGTTCTAAACCAATCATCTTATGTCTCTCTTGCCACAACCAACGCAGCTATGGTTGCTACCAGTAACAGTATCCCTGCAAGTTCAAAAGGAAGCAAAAATTCCCTAAATAGTATATCTCCTAAATACGTTCCTTCTTTATCTGAACTACCAACCATCGGTAAAAAAACATTTCCAAGTTCGACCTCACTCCAACGTTCTCTCGTCATTGCGTAAGAAATTCCCAAAAAACTAACCAGGCTAATAAGAATCGCCACAGGTGTTAAACGATTAGCCGTGCTAGCACGATTAATCTGAGCGGTAAGCATTACTGCAAACAGAATAAGCACTGATATACCCCCAACGTAAATCATGAATTGCGCTGCGGCTAAGAAATCCGCGTCGAGCAATATGTATACGATTGCTACCCCAGCAAGAGATGCAACTAAACCGAGTGCAGCTATGAAAATATTAGGAACCATGACTACCACCATAGCCCCAACCAAAATTACAGCCGCTGCAACCGCAAATACTAAAGTGACCATCTACCAGCCTCATGCTCGTCCAATTCTTCTTCCCCTTGATACCCAATCTCTTCCAGTTGAGGTCGAAATTGCGTTTGTGGCTTTTTAGCGCCTTCCCTTAATTGGTTCGTGGTTATAACAAGGTCTTCACGTACATAATCGGCCCTTTCAAAATCACCTCCCATATGCAGTGCATCATATGGGCATGCCTCTACGCAAAGAGCGCAGAACATACATCTACCGGTATCAATATCAAACACATCAATCTGGTAATCACTACCCACCTGCTGGTGGGGTTCGGGGTGAGTCACTATCCTTATAATCCCAAGAGGACACGCCTTAGCACAAGTAGAACAGCCTGTGCACCTTTCTTCGTACCAAACAAAATTATTCCCTCTAAACCTTGGAGACGTATTAAGTTTTTCCTCAGGATATTGAGTTGTAAATGTAGGTCTTAATAGATACTTAAGAGTTATGATAAGCCCCCTGATTGCACCAACACCAAATATACGCATTTTAATTTCCTCCTCTTATATCTAATCCACGGGCTTTTAGCTCATTATCAAACCGTCCTAATCCTTTAATTAACGGTAAAACAAGTAACAAAGCAACAAATAAAACTATGTTAATAATCGCGATAATAGCCAACGGCTGTAATCCAAGAAGGGTTCCCGATTTCAAATCAAACAGTGATTGAACCAACAAGATTTCACCAGCAGTAATGATTATATTTAGCGTCGCTAATGGAAACATAACTTTCCACGCTATCGCTAAAATCTGGTCTATCCTTACTCGCGGCCAAGTGCCTCTAAACCAAAAAAACAGGAATAGAATAATTGATGTTTTAGCCATCAGAATGAGGAATCCACCGACTCCCGGTTCCAAACGGCCTAAAAACAATATGGCGATTACAAGTGACCACCCAAATGCAGCCAGGTATTCGGTACCATAAATCAAAGCAAATTTTGTTCCTGAATATTCTGTATGGAACCCAGCAACAATTTCCGAGTCTGCTTCATTTAAATCAAAGGGGGTGCGATTAAGTTCTGCAGCCACGGAGAATAAAACAATAACGAAAGCGAGTGGTTGGACCAAAATAAATGGGATTTCTTGGGCTCCTGTGATTTGGTTGAGATTGAGCGAACCGGCCAATAACACTACTACGCAAATAGAAAGCACCAAAGGTACTTCATAACTTACTAATTGAGCAACTCCTCGGACAGCTCCATATAACGAATACTTGCTATTTGAAGCCCATCCAGCAGCAAAGACTCCAAGCGACCCTAAAGACGTGATCGCGACAACGTAAAATATGCCTATATCCAAATCAGCAATCGTAAAACCAGGAAGAATGGGTATTACCGCAAACATTAATAGGACTGGTGCCATAATCAAGATAGGTGCTAAGGAAAAAACGTTTCTGTTAGCCAAGGTAGGAATCAGATCTTCCTTGGTTATAAGTTTAATTAAATCAGCAAAGCCCTGCAGAATCCCGAAAGGGCCTACCCGATTAGGTCCAATACGATTTTGCATTCGTGCAACAAGTCGCCTTTCCACAAACGTCAACATGGTTGTAACAACCAATAGGAAATTAACTAATATAAATAGTCCGATAAAAAAATTGATTCCGCTAAAAATGTTTAGGGACCCGTAGTAGACGATAGGCTCCTTAATAATATAGACCAATAAAAAAACGGGGGTCAATAATATAAGTACTGCTATGTTAAATAATCTTGTTTGCATTTTAACGATCCACTTCGCCCACGTTTATATCTAGAGTCCCAAAATTTACAATAATATCAGCGAGTTTCCAACCAACACATAGTTCTCTTAAAACGGTCAAGTTAATGAATGAAGGCGATCTAATACCCATTCTATATGGCGCAATGGTTCCATCACTTACAAGATAAAAGCCAAGTTCACCTTTAGGTGCCTCTACCATTCCGTAGGCTTCTCCTTCAGGAGGGCGAACAAAAAAGTCTGTATCAGTCCTATACGGTCCCTGAGGTAAATCATCGATACATTGCCGGATAATGCGGACAGATTGTTTCATTTCCTCAATGCGTACAACCAATCGATCCCAATTATCACCTCTTTCTCCAAGAGGAACTTCAAAATCCATTTGATCATAAATTTCGTATGGATCTTTCTTCCGTAGATCCCAATCAACACCGCTAGCCCTTAGGTTAGGACCAGTAACAGAGCAATTAATTGCCCGCTCACCTGTTAAGGGCGCAACCCCAACCATCCTACTTAGTATGATTTCGTTACCCAAAAGTAAATTCTCGTACTCCTCAATCTTCTTTTCGAAATCATCAAGGAATTCATTTATAGATTTTTCAAAACCAATCGGTAAATCGTGAGAAACTCCCCCAAGTCTCATATAACTGAAAGTTATTCGTGCACCACAAACCATCTCAAAAAGATCGAGAATTTTTTCTCTCTCTCTAAACATGTGCATCAATGGAGTAATCCACGCCCCTAAATCATTGATCAAAAAACCGATACCCATAAGATGGCTTGCAATCCTCATTAATTCCACCATTGTTACTCTCAGGTATCTTGCCCTTTCAGGTGGAGCAATTTCAGTAAGCTTTTCAAGCGCCGTAATGTACGCCAAGTTATTTGACATACCAGCTAGATAATCCAACCTATCTGTTAATGTTATAACCTGAGTATAGCTCCGCTCTTCTGCTAACTTAGAACTACCTCTATGGAGATAACCAAATATTGGCTCGACATCTATTACTTCCTCTCCATCTAATAAGGTACGCAATCTGAACACTCCATGGGTGCTCGGATGTTGAGGTCCCAGGTTCAGTAAAACTGACTCGGTTCCATCAATATTTTTTTCTGACTCATTCATAAATTCATCCTGATAGTTCACAAAAAATCTTTTCTCAGTGGGTGACCAGGAAAGCCTTCCCAAAGAAATACTCTTTTCATATTAGGGTGGTCAGTGAACTCGACTCCCATCAAGTCGTAGATCTCCCTTTCTTGTAAGTTAGCACCTTCCCAAACATCTACCACGGATGGCAGCTCTAGGGTATCTCTCCCCCACAACCGAACTTTAAAAGTTAGGGATTGATTTTTTTGCAAAGATAATAACGCGTACCTCAACTCGAAATGATCAATATAATCCACACAATCTAGGTACCTAAGCATATCCATTTTAAACTGAGGATCATCCCTAAAAAACACACAGATTTCCGGTAACCTATCAGCATTTATATATAAATGCTGGTCGCCGTCTAAGTCGATCGCATCTTTAAATTGATCCACCAATAACGGAATTATGTATTCCTTAGTTAATTCAAGGGTCATTTTTCTAACAATTTCTTCTGCGCAGGATTATTATCTCTCACCACAGAATCCCTTTTTATTTTCTCTTGTAGTTTCATTAATCCGTAAAGCAAAGCATCTGGTCTTGGCGGGCAACCCGGTATATACACATCTACGGGAACTATCCGATTAACACCAGGCACCACACTATAGGATTGGAAGTATGGACCTCCACTAGTCGCGCAAACTCCCATCGAAATAACCCATTTAGGATTAGGCATTTGCTCATACACTCGTCTTACTGCTGGAGCCATCTTCCATGTGACCGTACCCGACACAATCATTAGATCTGCCTGCCTAGGTGAAGCCCTAAAAATTTCCATTCCGAATCGTGCTTGATCAAATCTCGGCATCACTGCGCCAATCATTTCAAAAGCACAGCAAGCTAAACCCAAAGTGACAGGCCAAACTGAATTAGATCTTCCCCAATCTAGTAATGCATCTAATGAAGTAACCATTAAATTTCTCTCCAGCCCTTCGGGAACTTCTATAGGTTCATCAACATGTTGCTCTCCGGCAAGAGCTCGAATTTTTTCGATCTCGATTCCTTCTTCAACATCCAGTTGATCAGTAGTCACCGTAAGCGGGATACCATATGGGGAGGTATCATTAATTGAAGAGTTGTCTATTTCCATTCTAAAGCCTCTTTCTTCCACTCATACAAAAAGCCAATTAATACCAGTATAAGAAAAGGAAGCATCGCTAAGTAAGTTTCAAAACCAAGGTTCAGAAACCTTGCCGCCCAGGGGAAAATAAACAAAACTTCCACATCAAAAATTAAAAATAAAAGAGCAAAAAGGTAAAACCTAAAATTAAACTGCACCCGCGCTGTACCAAGCGGCACCATTCCAGATTCATAAGCCGCCCCTCTCGACACAATTTCTTCGGAATCAGGAATGTTAGGTCTCACCCTAATTTTTGAAAATATGTAGGAAAGAAAAATCAGAGATGCGGGGACTAGAAATGCAGCCACAGCCATAAATAGAATACCCCAGTATTTAGCGGTTTCTGCCATCACTGCATGACCTCCTTATTCAATCAAATCAACCAAACATACAGCCTATGTTTCTCTAACACATATTCATTAGTGAAATTTTGCACAATCAACTAACCAATTCATTATACCTAAAATATAGAAATATTGCCTGATTTCACCAACTTAGCTACGCTAACAAAGGAATAAGACGATCTCAGCTAAATTAAACTAGTTATATACGTAACTTATGTAATTAAGTGTTTCTGTCTTCGGAAACCATCTTCAACAGCAGTAGATCTATTAAACTCCCTTGTGAATATTTATCGGGTTCACTTCTTACGGCAAGATCTAGATTAACTACTTCTCTATGCATTTTCATTAATTGATTCATCGAAAAGGATCTACTTTGTTGAACTGATTTATTGACAGCAAAATCGCTCCTTGTCCCCATATACGATTTGAATTTTGATTGAGGTACTTTTCTATCAACTAAATCTTTGACTAATATTAATCGTCTAAGTTGAGAAGCTAAAAGCAGAATAAACTCAATAGAATCCGTACCGCTGTCCAATAAATGTTGAAAACTCAGCCTTGCACTGTTGTAATTTTTACTAAATATCTGGTCTACAATCCTGAAAATATTTTCGTCTCTTTCATAATTGACATGAAGCTTAACGGCACTTAAATCAATCACCTTTTCGTTATGTTTGTATAAGCTCAATTTTTCTATTTCAGACTCAAGAGAACGAAGATTATTACCACAATAATCTATTAATAAAGATAAAGCGTCGTCATGAATCGCAACATCTCTTTCGTTAGCAGCTCTAACTGCCCAGTTTCTTAAAGACACACCCCTTAGGGGTATAAACTCTTTTGAATGGGCTTTTTTCTCGAGAAGTTTTAGCATAGGATTAGCCGACCTAAGTTTCCCATCGATAAGGACGAGATAGTTACTATCTGGAATATTTTCGACAACCGATTCGATCTGGCTCCACTGACCAAAATCGGTTTTATTAGATTTATCAAACATAGTTAACAAACCTTCTAAAATGATAACCCTGCTCGAAGCTAAGAATGGAACCGCTTGAACCATGCTCAATACTTGGTCGACATTTGCGTCTTTAGCATTAAGAGATACGGTATTCATGTTAATCATTTCTTCGTCGCCCAAAGATTTTTGGAAATCTTTAAAGGCAGTGTCTCTTAAATAAGAATCTTCGCCAAAAAATATGTACAGCATATCCTCATTGCCCAATTATTTTGTTTAACATGAGATTACCATTGAATCATTTCATAGGCCACAATAGAATTAGTCGAAATCAAAAAATGCTCGGTCACACTGGCTGGAGACAATATGGCAGAACCTGGGACAACTAAAAGGCCGATCAAAGATAATCCAGATGATTGGGTGATCGTTTGCGAGGCGTGCTTAACAAGTCACTCAAGCGAAGCAAGTTACTGCAGTTATTGCTGGAAAGATGTGAGTTCAATAGAACCACTAACAAAACCAGAATCGTTGATCTACGTAAGAAACAGTAAAAGAAAACGCAGTATCAGAAAATGGGCTAAACGAGGCGCGCTATATTTTATGATGTTATCTTTGGTCGGGTTATACTTCTTCGATCGAAGTGCGCCTCCAGGATTACTATTGGACCAACCTCTCTCTAATATCTCTTTGTCACAAGGAACAGGAGTTTGGAGTACGCCCAGAGGTGGGAACGACGGAATCGGCAGTTTTCAAGATAATCAACCACCGCCTGAAGGACAAATCCGTTGGGAAAATAAAGTAGCAACCCAGATACTCTCATCTCCTTCTACCGACGGAAAAATGGTTTTTATTACCACTTATGATAAAGAAGTATTAGCACTTAATTCTTATGATGGATCCGTGATATGGCGAGTTAAAACAACTGGGCCTATGGATTCCTCAGTAACTATAGGGGAAGAACAAATATACGTGGCATATCGTAATGGAATACTTTCTTCCCTTGATAAAAAGACAGGTAGTGAAAACTGGTCCAAAGACCTAGACGACCATATATTTTCCTGGGTCGTTGTCGAAGACGGCATGATATTTGCCCTTACCAGGGAAGGAATAATTTCTAGTCTCGATGCTTCAACTGGAGCCACTAGGTGGACGATAGATTCAAATGTTCAATTCCTAGCACCCCCCACCATCAAAGACGGTATTTTAGTAGCTCCAGGTTTGAAAAGACGTATATTTTCTATAGAGGCAAGGACAGGGCAAACAAATCTCACCTATCTAAGTAGAAATGCTATTGTAGGCAGTGCTGCGATTAGTGGCAATATAGCTATTCTTGGTGGCCTTGATAGACACGTAAGGGCAATTGATATCACGAAGAAGACAAAACCGATGGAAAAGACTGTTTTGGGAGTTTGGTCACAGTTCTTTCTTTGGAACATGGCTCCTTTTCCGCCGGCACAAAGTGGAACCGTTTGGACGAAAAACGTGGGACACGAGATTTCGAACGCCCCAGCAATCTCTGGAAACAGGGTTATTGTTACTACAAAAGATGAGGTAATTATGGCGCTCGCACTTTCAAACGGTGATGAAATATGGAAAATATCATTAGACCCTGGTGAGGTGGCTAGCTCTCCCACAATTGTAAATTCAACTTTCTTTGTTACAACCAATACTGGTTACCTCAAAGCTTTTGAAGTAGATACCGGTAATCTACTCTGGAAATTAGAAATGGACTCGGAAGGAACAAATAGTATCGCGTACTCAAAAGGCGAACTGTATGTTAGCACCCGAGATGGCACAATTTACGGAGTTAAGTAGTCACTATGGGATTCACCTGCGGCCTTGTCGGCCTCCCCAATACGGGGAAATCAACTATATTTGGCGCCTTGACACGCACCAAAGCTCAGTCAGGAAATTATGCGTTCACCACCATCGAACCTAATAACGGTATCGTACCTGTTCCTGATAAGCGTATGGATACCATCACCCAATACGTTAAGACCAAAAAAGTTGTTCTAACGACCATGGAATTTATCGACATCGCCGGACTCATAAAGGGTGCATCCAAGGGAGAGGGTCTGGGCAATAAATTTCTAGGTCACATCCGAGAAGTCGATGCTATTGCCCATGTGGTCCGCTGTTTCGAGGATTCTAATATCCCTCATGTCAGCGACATCATCGACCCGGTGTCCGATATCAGCACCATCAACACCGAACTGATGATCGCCGACTTAGAATCCCTGGACCGAAGAAAAACCAAAATTGTAAAACTGGCTAGATCCGGAGACAAAGAAGCTCTCATGCAAATGGAAGTGCTCAACAAACTGTCAGAGGCTCTCAATCAAAACCAACCCGCACGAAGTATCACTGATTTCAATGACGAACAGAAAGAGTACCTAAAAAGCTTAACTCTTTTGAGTGCCAAGCCGGTTCTGTATATCTGCAACGTGATGGACCCTGGCGACACAGAAAACGAACTGGTTCAAAAAGTCAAAAAAATTGCCAAAGAGGATGGTTCATCTGTCGTAGCTCTTGCAGCAAAAATTGAAGGTGAAATTATGGAAATAGAAGACCCCGAGGAGCGTCAAATGTTTATGGAAGAAATGGGGCTCAACCAAACCGGACTCGACCTCATGATCTCCGCCGGATATGGACTGCTCGACCTCGCCACCTACTTCACGGCAGGAGAACAAGAAAACAGGGCCTGGACCATCCCACGAAATGCCACAGCCCCGCAAGCTGCGGGAGTGATCCATACCGATTTCGAAAAAGGCTTCATCCGCGCGGAAGTTTATAGTCTCGAAGACCTAGTGAAGTATGAATCCGAAGCAGCCATTAAAGACGCGGGTAAACTAAGAGTGGAAGGAAAAGAATATGTTGTCAAAGATGGTGACATCATGCATTTCCGTTTTAACGTTAAGTAAAGATCAGTTTGCAGTTAAGTGGTTAAATCGTTTAAAGTTTACCCAATTTGAACTAACTGGACCTTGATTCACAACACGATTTTATTCGCGGGATTTTTAGGCGTCAAATGAATTCTAAACAACACGAGATCTCCCTGTATGTGCATATTCCATTCTGCACATTCAAATGTTTTTACTGTGATTTCAATACCTACGCCGGATTAGAAGCACTTATACCGGATTATATCAATGGGCTTAACAGAGAAATTACTCGCTGGGGACAAGCACTTACTAGTAACCAATTACGCAATCAACAAATTATAGTTAAATCTGTGTTTTTTGGAGGGGGTACACCATCTCTTCTAAGCGGAAACCAAATTAACAGCATAATGCACACGATCAGCAACAATTTCCATCTTATGGATAACCTTGAAATAACTTTAGAAGCAAACCCTGAAAGTATTGAATCAGACAAAGTGTCCGATTACCGTTTGGCGGGAATAAATAGAGTGAGCATAGGTGGGCAAAGTACTAAAGACTCTGAATTGGCTATGTTAGGTAGGTTACATAACACAACAGAATTGATTAAAGCTCTCAATGAAGTCCAAACAGCAAAAATAGAAAATATCAACATTGATTTCATGTACAACCTTCCAGGACAAACCAGTGAAGATTGGGAAAGTACTTTATCATCCGCTGCGAATTTCGGAGTAGATCACTTATCACTCTACGCTTTAACGATTGAAGAAAATACACCTTTCCATTCTGCTATAAATAAAGGTGAATTACCAAAACCAGATGATGATATCGGAGCTTCGATGTATGAAAAAGCGCAAGAACAATTAACAGAATCAGGATATATCCAATACGAAATTTCAAACTGGTCCAAACCTAATAAATCCAGCGTACATAATTTACATTACTGGGAAAACGGTGATTTTATAGGCTTCGGTCCAGGTGCATTCTCACACTTAGGCAAAGCGCGTTTTTCCAACATAAAACAACCAAGAGAATATCTAAAAGAAATACTTC
>CEUS01047930.1_pt1 | contig 17941 bp, 18 predicted proteins | sample 427031 | NCBI WGS metagenome assembly CEUS01 (sample SAMEA2622837, study PRJEB7988) | marine metagenome | biome: marine biome (ENVO:00000447); feature: marine epipelagic mixed layer (ENVO:xxxxxxxxx); material: "saline water (ENVO:00002010), including plankton (ENVO:xxxxxxxx)" | depth 140 m | reverse complement strand
CTTAAGATCGAAAGACTTAATGATAAAGAAGGAAAAACTGTAGAATTTAAAAACGTCCTTTTTTTAAATGACGATAAAACTTCTGAAATAGGCAATCCAAATATTCAAGGGGCAAAAGTAGAAGCCACAATTTTAAAAAATACAAAAAATAAAACTATTTTAGTTTTTAAAAAAAGAAGAAGAAAAAATTCAAGAAAAAAATATGGTCACAGGCAGCCTATCTCTTTAATTAGAATAACAAAAATTTTCTCTAAAGCTGGTAAGTTAATTGCTGAAGCTGCACCACAAAAAGTAAAAACAAAAGAGGTAGTAAAAGGTGAAAAAGAAAGAGAAAGACAAATAATTGAAGCTAAAAAAACAAAGGAAGAAAAAGATAAAAAAATTAAAAAATCAGTAAAAAAAATAGAAGCAAAACAAAAAAAACCTACTGATAATATTGAAAAAAAAGAAATTAAAAAGAAACCTTTAACAACCAAAAAAAAGTGATAATATTAAAATAAGAGTTTAAAACATGGCAACAAAAAAAGCAGGTGGATCTTCAAGGAATGGACGAGATAGTGCAGGTAGACGTCTTGGAGTAAAGATGTATGGTGGGCAGTCAGTGATGCCAGGAAATATTATCGTTAGGCAAAGAGGTACAAGAATTCATCCTGGGGAACACGTAGGCATGGGTAAAGATCATTCAATATTTTCTTTAATTAAAGGAAAAGTACAATTCAAAACAACAAAATTAAACAGAACATTTGTATCTGTTATTCCCAACTAATTATCAAACTTCAAATTTTTTATTGAGGTTTTTCTATGAAATTTTTAGATCAAGCAAAAATATATGTTAAAGCAGGTGATGGTGGCTCAGGTGCTGCTAGTTTTAGAAGAGAAAAGTTTATTGAATTTGGTGGTCCTGATGGAGGAGATGGAGGATCCGGCGGATCTATAGTTTTTATTGCTGACAGAAATTTAAATACATTAATTGATTTTAGATATCAGCAACATTTTAAAGCTGAGAGGGGTGAAAATGGTAAAGGAAAGAAAAAAACTGGAAAAAGTGGAAAAAATTTAATTTTAAAAGTTCCTGTTGGAACACAAATTTTCGAAGAAGATAATAATACTTTAATTGAAGATCTTAATAAATCCGAACAAAGGATAACTATAGCTAAAGGGGGTAAGGGAGGCTTGGGAAATGTAAGATTTAAAAGCTCTACCAACCGCGCTCCTAGAAAAAAAACAGATGGTAATAAAGGAGAAAATCTTTGGATTTGGTTACAACTTAAAGTAATAGCGGATGTAGGTATAATTGGAATGCCTAATGCAGGTAAATCAAGTTTATTATCTATTTTAACTAGCGCAAAACCTAAAATTGCAAACTATCCATTCACAACAATTAATCCTAACCTTGGTGTTGTTACTTATGATGACAAAGAAATTACTCTAGCAGATATTCCTGGTTTGATAGAAGGCGCGCATGAAGGTGTAGGTTTAGGCGATAAGTTTCTAAGACATATTGAACGTTGTAAAAATTTACTACATTTAATTGATATAACTGAAGAAAATATTTTTAAAAATTATTTTGAGGTTAGAAATGAACTTTCAAAATACGACAAAAAGCTTTTGAATAAAAGGGAAATGATAGTATTTAACAAAATTGATATGATGAATGAAAGAGAAATAGACAAAAAAGTAAAAGATTTTAATAAAAAAATTAACAAAAAAATCCACTTAATATCTACAATAAGAAATAAAGATTTGAAAACTATAAAGGGTTTATTGATTAATTATGTACATAGAAAAATCAAAAAAAATAGTAATTAAAATTGGATCCTCAATTTTAGTTGACAAAAAAGGAAAACCGAAAAAAATTTGGCTTGAAAAATTTGCTGAAGATATAAAACTTCTATTAAGAAAAAACAAGCAGGTGGTGATTGTTTCGTCCGGAGCAATTGCATTAGGTTGTGAATATCTTAAAATTAAAAAAAATGGTCTAAAAGTTGATAAAAGTCAAGCTGTTGCCTCTATAGGTCAAATTGAGTTAATGAATTTCTACAAAAAAAATTTTGATAAAAAAAAAGTAAAAATTTCCCAAATATTACTTACATTAGATGATACTGAGCAAAGAAGAAGATCGATAAATGCAAGAAGAACTATTGATAACTTGCTATTAATGGGAATAGTACCAATTGTTAATGAAAATGACACCACAGCTACAACTGAAATAAAATATGGTGATAACGATAGGCTGGCAGCAAGAGTATCTCAAATAATAAGTGCTGATTGTTTAATTTTGCTATCTGATGTTGATGGCCTTTACACAGATAACCCAAAAAAAAATAAAGATACGAAATTAATTAAAATTGTTAAAACTATAGATGATGATATCAAAAAGTATGCGACCAAGGCGGAAAATTTATATGGATCAGGAGGTATGAAAACAAAAATTGATGCTGCTAAAATTTGTCAATTATCAGGATGTTATATGGCTATAGCAAACGGCAATCATAATAACCCGATTAAGAAAATGCTTAAAAATCAAAAATGCACTTGGTTTTTACCGAAAATATCCAAGCTCGATGCTAGAAAACAATGGATAATAGGATCTGTTGCTCCTAAAGGAGAAGTTGTTATTGATCAAGGTGCCGTTAACGCTATTAAAAACGGAAAAAGTTTATTACCAGCTGGAGTTAAAAAAATTAAAGGTATTTTTGATAAGGGTGACCATATTTTAGTTAAGGATCAAAATAGTATTGAATGTGCTAGAGGTCTAACATCTTTTTCCTCAATAGAAATTGAAAAAATAAAAGGTTCTCATAGTAGTAAAATAAAAAATATATTAGGATATTCCAGCAGAGAAGAGATTATTCACAAGGACGATCTAGTAAAAGTATAATAATGCTTAAAAATTTATACATGAAAAAAATAGGAGAAAAAGCTAAATTTGCTTCTGCTAACTTGTCTAATTTAAATGTAAATAAGAAAAATTCAGTTTTAAAACAATTTAATCATTATTTAAAAAATAATAAAAAGTTAATTTTACATGCAAATAAAAAAGATTTAACGATAGCCAAATCTAAAAAAATAGAAAATAGCATGATTGAAAGACTTAGATTAAGTAATAAAAAAATTTCCCAAATAATAAATTCGATAGAAAAAATAATAAAATTTAAAGATCCTGTAGGAAGAATTTTGTCTTCTTGGCGAAGACCAAACGGATTAGTAATAAAAAAATTATCTATACCAATTGGAGTTATTGGCGTTATCTACGAAAGTAGACCAAATGTTACTTCTGATGTCTCTGCTTTATGTTTTAAAAGTGGAAATGTGGTAATTTTACGTGGAGGATCAGAAGCATTTCACTCTAATAAAATATTAGTTAAACTCTTTAAGCGAGCTCTGAAAAATAAGAAATGTGATGAAAATTGTGTTCAATTTATAGAAGATAAAAATAGAATTCATGTTAATTATCTTTTATCTCGTATGGAAAATTATGTAGATTTAATCATACCTCGAGGAGGTAAAAATCTAGTTAAAAAGGTTCTAAAAAAATCATCAGTTCCATTTATCGGCCACTATGAAGGTTTGTGTCATGTATTTGTAGATAAAGATGCAGATTTAAATACATCAATAAAAATTGTAAAAAATTCAAAAATGAGAAATGTAAGTATTTGTGGAGCTGCTGAGACTTTATTAATAGATAAAAAATGTTTAAAAACTCATTGTAAACCTATTTTGGATCAATTGATTAAGATGGGTTGTAAAATAATAGGTGACAAAAAAATAAAAAAATTTATTTCTGGAAGAATGAAAATTGCTACAAAAAAAGACTGGCAAACTGAATATCTTTCTTCGATAATTTCCGTAAAAAGCGTAAATGGAGTTTCAGAAGCTGTTGATCATATAAATAAGTATGGCTCTTATCACACAGACACTATAGTGACAAAAAATAAAAAAACAGCCAACAAATTTCTCTCTAATGTAAAGAGTTCCATAGCTATTCATAATGCTTCAACTCAATTTGCTGATGGTGGAGAATTTGGTTTTGGCGCTGAAGTAGGAATTTCAACAAGCAAACTGCATCCTCGTGGTCCGGTTGGTCTTGAACAACTAACTACTTATAAATATATTTTGCAAGGAAAAGGTCAAACTAGGAAATAATTTTTTGAAAAAAAAAAATAAAAAAAAAAGTATTAAAGTTGGAATTTTGGGAGGCACTTTTGATCCGCCGCACGTGGGACATTTACACATTTCTAAAATTGCATTAAAAAAACTTAAATTGAATTACATCATGTGGCTAATAACTAAACAAAATCCATTAAAAGCAAAGCCATATTTAAGTACTCCCATTAGAATAATGCTGGCAAAAGATTTAATAAAAAATCAAAAAAAAATATCAGTAAAGTATCTAGATAATTTAATAAAATCTAATAATACATTTGACTTGCTAAATTATTTAAAAAAAAAAAATAATAAAATAGAACTATTTTTTCTTATTGGGGCTGATAACCTTATAGATTTTCACAAATGGAAAAAATGGTCAAAAATTCCAAGCCTTGCTAAAGTAGTTGTTTTTGCAAGAGCCAATTATTCCTCTAAAGCTCTTAATTCTATTGCGGCAAAAAGACTCGGTAAAAATGACCTCTTATACATTAATTCAAAAAAAATGAATATTTCTTCTTCATTAATTAGAAAATTTTGATAACATAATTTTTCATGCAGGTAAAAGAAATCAATTTATTAAAAAAACAAATAGAAAATATTTTGATCGATAATAAAGCTATGGATATAAAATCTATAAACCTAAAAAATAAAACCTCAATCGCTGATTTTATGATAATTGCAAGCGGAAATTCCTCAAGGCATATACAGGCATTGTCAGAAATATTATTGAATGAATTAAAAAAAAAAGGAATAAATAATTGCCGAATGGAAGGAAGGAATAGCAATGAATGGAAACTAATAGATGCGATTGATATAATAGTTCATATATTTCATCCTGAAAAAAGAAAATTCTATAATTTAGAAAGTATGTGGTCGGAATTAATACCAAAAGAAAGATTAATAATATGAAAAAAATTTTAATTATTTTACATATTATTTTATTTTTTTTCATCAATACTGCAAAATCTCAAAATATTGACGAACTATATGAAAAAATTGATTTATTTAGTGAGGTATTAGAAAAAATTAATGAAGAATATGTTGATGAAATCGATCAGTCTGAAGTAATGGAATCCGCTATTAACGGAGTACTCCAATCACTAGATCCTTATTCAGCATACATGAATCCAAAAATTTTTAATGAAATGCAAACAGAAACTAAAGGTGAGTTTGGTGGCTTAGGAATTGAAGTTAGTATGGAAGGTGGGGTAGTTAAAGTCATTACACCAATTGATGATACGCCCGCCGCCGATGCTGGCGTAAAAGCTGGAGATTACATTGTTAAAGTTGATGGAGAACAAATACAGGGAAAAACACTAATGGAAGCTGTAAATTTAATGAGAGGGCCAGTAGGTTCATCGGTAGAAATAACTATAAGAAGAAAAGGGCTAAAAAAAGCAGTAAATTATAAAATTACTAGAGAAATTATAGAAATCAAATCGGTAAGTGCAGAATTAATTGATAACCAAATAGGCTACTTAAGATTAAGAGCGTTCAATGAAAATACCGACACACAGCTAAAAAATAAAATTTCTGAACTAGAAAAAGAAAAAAAATTGTTAGGATATATTTTTGATCTTCGAAATAATCCTGGAGGACTTTTGTCTCAAGCTGTAAAAATTTCTGATTTTTTTCTTAATGACGGCGAAATAGTTTCAACAAAAGGAAGAAAAAATAATGAAAATAGAAAGTTTTTTGCTAAAAAAGGTGATCATATTAATGGAAAACCTTTAATTGTTTTAATTAACAATGGATCAGCTTCAGCGTCAGAAATAGTTGCAGGAGCTTTACAAGATCAAAAAAGAGCAGTTTTGTTAGGTGAAAATACCTATGGAAAAGGTTCAGTCCAATCAATTATACCTTTGCGAAATAGAGGTGCAATAAGATTAACAATATCTAAATATTACTTACCATCGGGTAAATCAATTTCTCAAGTTGGTGTTTCTCCCGATATTTTAGTTGAAGAAGAAGGTGAAGAATTTTCCATTAATACTGATACCGATAATCAATTAAATTATGCTGTTAAACTTTTTAGTGGTTAAAAATTAATCAAAACAAATGAATGATTTACCTTTACGACTAGGTGTGGGAGTAGTTTTGCTAAATGATGAAAACAAAGTCTTCGTCGGTAGAAGAATAGATAACCCTAAAAACTTTTGGCAAATGCCTCAGGGAGGAGTTAACGAAAAAGAAAATTTATTAGATGCAGCAAAAAGAGAGCTAGAAGAAGAAACTAGTATAAAATCTGTAAAATTTTTAGGTAAAACAAATGGATGGCTTCAATATTATTTGCCAAAAAATCTTTTAGGGAAAATTTGGGAAGGAAAGTATGGTGGACAAAAGCAAAAATGGTTTTTTATGAAATTTTTAGGAAATAACGACGAAATTAATGTAAAAACGCAAAAACCAGAATTTTTGGACTGGAAGTGGATAGTATCAACAGAATTACCAAAAATTGCAGTAGAATTTAAGATAGAGATATACAAAAAGTTGGCTGATGAAATTGAGCTTAACTACAAAAAAAATTAGTTTCTTATTTCTCTAATTGTATCAAGTTTATGATTAAGTATGTACCTATCATGATCTGTTATATCTTTTTTTAACAGTTCATTTTCAATATTCTTATTTAAACTATCTAAAAAATCTTTTGACAAATTTTTAATATTTGTAGCTGAAGCTGAAAGAACTATTAAACTGTCATTAAAAAACTCTACTGTGCCATCTTGTACAAAAAATTCTTCAACTTTATTATCCTTTTTTTCTACCTTAACAATTCCTGGTCGCAAAAAGGTAATAATTGAAATGTGATTTTTTAATATACTCATATCACCTTCGTATGAAGGTAATTTGGCCATTTTTACTTCGTCAGAAAAAACTATTTTTTCTGGACTTATTATCTCTAATTTAAAATTTTCTTCCATTATGAAGCCGCATCTTTCGCCATCTTTTCTGCTTTTGCCACAGCTTCTTCAATTGTACCGACCATATAAAAAGCTGCCTCGGGTAAATGGTCATATTCTCCTTTACAAATTGCATCAAAGCCTTTGATTGTTGCTTCTAGATCTACAAGTTTTCCTGGTGAACCTGTAAAAACTTCAGCAACAAAAAATGGTTGGGATAAAAATCTTTGAATTTTTCTTGCTCTTGCGACAGTTAATTTATCCTCTTCAGAAAGTTCATCCATACCAAGAATTGCAATTATATCTTGCAACGACTTATAAGTTTGCAATATTTTTTGAACTTCTCTTGCAACTTTATAATGTTCTTCCCCAACTATTCTTGGATCTAATATTCTAGAAGTCGAATCTAGTGGATCTACCGCTGGATATATTCCTAGTTCGGCAATTTGTCGAGATAATACTGTTGTAGCATCTAAATGTGCAAAAGAGGTAGCTGGTGCTGGGTCTGTCAAATCATCCGCAGGTACATATATTGCTTGTACTGAAGTAATAGATCCTTTGTTAGTAGTTGTAATTCTCTCTTGTAAATTTCCCATATCAGTAGCTAAAGTTGGTTGGTAACCCACTGCAGACGGTATTCTTCCTAACAAAGCAGAAACTTCTGACCCAGCTTGAGTAAATCTAAATATATTATCCACGAAAAAAAGAACGTCTTGCCCTTCTTTATCTCTAAAATATTCTGCAACTGTTAAACCTGTAAGGCCTACTCTTGCTCTAGCACCTGGTGGTTCATTCATTTGTCCATAAACTAAAGCTGCTTTAGATCCTTTTCCGTTAGGCTTAATTACACCTGATTCTATCATTTCATGATATAAATCATTTCCTTCTCTAGTTCTTTCCCCAACTCCAGCAAAAACTGAAAAACCTCCATGCGCTTTTGCAATATTATTAATTAACTCCATTATGATTACAGTTTTACCAACTCCCGCACCTCCAAAAAGTCCTATTTTTCCGCCTTTAGAATATGGAGCTAAAAGATCCACAACTTTAATTCCTGTCACTAATATTTCTGTTTCTGTTGATTGGTCTGTAAATTTTGGAGCTGGTCTATGAATCGGCCAACTCTCTTTCGTAGACACTTTACCCTTCTGATCAATCGGCTCACCAATAACATTAATAATTCTTCCCAAAGTTTCTGGTCCAACTGGTACTTTAATTGGTGAGTTAGTATTTGTAACTTGATCCCCCCTTTTAAGGCCTTCAGTGCTATCCATTGCAATAGTTCTTACGGATGTTTCTCCTAAATGTTGAGCAACTTCCAACACGAGTCTACTTCCTGAGTTATCACATTCTAGCGCAGTTAATATTTCTGGTAGTTGGTTTTCAAATTGAACATCAACAACTGCTCCAATAACCTGTGTAATCTTTCCAATTTTATCACTCATATTTATAAACTTTCCGCTCCAGATATGATTTCAATAAGTTCTTTAGTAATAGCTGCTTGCCTACTTCTATTATAAGTAATTGTTAATTTATCTACCAAGTCTCCTGCATTCCTAGTAGCATTATCCATTGCCGTCATTCTTGATCCTTGTTCGCTTGCAGCATTTTCGAGAAAGGCTTTAAAAATCTGAGTTGAAATATTGCGAGGTAATAAATCATTTAATATTTCATTTTCTTCAGGCTCAAATTCATAAAAATTTTCAGTTTCTTGTTTTTCATTTTTTTTCGCAGCTATTATTGGAATAATCTGTTGCGATTGAGGGGTTTGGGTTATAACATTTTTAAATTTATTATAAAATATACTGCATACATCAAACTGTGAATCATTAAATAATTTTATTATTTTTTGACCTATTTCATCCGCTTCTTTATATGTAAGTTTTTTTAAATTTTTATAACTAACTTTTTCAATTATAAATTTTTCATAAATTCGTTTTAATTGTTCATGTCCTTTAGAACCAACAGTAAAAATTTTGACTGTTTTTCCAGCATTGATATTTTTTTCAATATAATTTTTTGCTTTTCTACATATATTTGTATTAAATCCACCGCAAAGACCTCGATCGGCAGTAATTACAACGCATAAATGAACATGGTCTTTTCCGGTGCCAACTAGAAATTTAGAAGCATTACTTTTGTCTGTAATAGAATTGCTTAAATTAAGAATTATATTATTCATTTTTTCGGAGAATGGTCTACCTTTTTCAGCATTTTCCTGTGCTTTCCTTAATTTAGCAGAAGCTACCATTTTCATAGCTTTGGTAATTTTTTGAGTAGACTTAACACTTGATATTCTTTTTTTTAAATCATCTAAACTTGGCATAAATTTTATTTTTTATTTTTTTTTTTAAAATTTTCTATGATTGATTTTAGTTTGATTTCTGTTTCTTCTTCTAATTTTCCAGTACTGTTTATTGCATCAATTACCTCTGGACTTGTAGATTTAATTTCTTCATAAATATTTTTTTCTAAATTTTTTATTTCATTTAACTCAACATCATCTAAAAATCCCCTCACTCCTGAAAAAACAGCTATTACTTGTTCTGCAACGGTCATTGGGGAATATTGATTTTGTTTTAATAGTTCCGTTAGCTTTGAGCCTCGATTTAAAAGTTTTTGAGTAGCTGCATCAAGATCTGATCCGAATTGAGCAAATGCTGCCATTTCTCTATATTGTGCTAATTCTAATTTTATTGAGCCAGCAACTTTTTTCATCGCCTTAGTTTGGGCAGCAGAACCAACTCTTGATACCGAAAGTCCAACATTTACTGCTGGTCTTATACCTTGATTAAACAATTCAGTTTCTAAAAAAATTTGCCCATCGGTAATTGAAATAACGTTTGTAGGAATAAAAGCTGATACATCACCAGCTTGAGTTTCTATTATAGGTAAAGCTGTTAAAGAACCTCCACCTTTTTCATCATTAAGTTTAGCTGCCCTTTCAAGCAATCTACTATGTAAATAAAATACATCTCCAGGATAAGCTTCTCTTCCAGGTGGTCGCCTCAACAAAAGTGACATTTGTCTATACGCCACCGCCTGCTTGGACAAGTCATCATAAATTATTAATGCATGCATTCCATTATCTCTAAAATATTCACCCATTGTACAGCCAGTGTAAGGTGCTAAAAATTGAAGTGGAGCTGGATCTGAAGCAGTCGCAGAAACTATTGTTGTATATTCCATTGCTCCAGCATCTTCTAAAGATTTAACAATCTGTGCTACTGTCGATCTTTTTTGTCCTATAGCAACATAAATACAATAAAGTTTATCTTTTTCTTCTCCTGATTTATTTATTTCTTTTTGGTTTATAATTGTATCAATAGCAACTGCTGTTTTCCCGGTTTGCCTATCCCCAATAATTAATTCTCTCTGACCTCTGCCTATAGGAATTAAACTATCAATAGCCTTTAGACCAGTTTGCATTGGTTGATTTACAGATTGTCTTGGTATAATGCCTGGCGCTTTTACCTCTACTCTTTTTCTTTCAAGTTTTTTATCCAAATCACCTTTGCCGTCTATTGGATTACCTAAAGCATCAACTACCCTTCCTAATAAATTTTTACCTACCGGAGTATCTACAATGGCCCCGGTTCTTTTAACTATGTCTCCTTCTTTTATTGATCTATCGTCACCAAAAATAACCACTCCTACATTATCTTTTTCTAAATTTAGAGCCATGCCTTTTATATTGTTGTTAAATTCGACCATCTCACCCGCTTGCACATTATCTAGACCATAAACTCTAGCGATACCATCTCCGACCGAAAGGACTTGCCCGACTTCTGACACCTCGGCCTTTTCGCCGAATTTTTTGATTTGTTCTTTTAAAATTTTTGTTACTTCTGACGGATTAATCTGCATATTACACCTCTATCATATTTTTTTCTAATTTTTTTAACTTAGTTTTAACCGAAGTATCAACCATCACGCTTCCGACTTGAACAATTAAACCAGCTATTAATTCTGGGTCATGTTTATAATTTACATTTAATTCAGATTTAAAATTTTCAGATAATTCTTTTTGTATTTCTTTTTGTTCTTCGATAGATAATTTCTTTGAAGATATTAATTTAGCTTTTAATTCTCCTTTACTATTTGATATTAGGTTTAAAAAACTCTCTATAATTTTGTTTAAAAAAAACAACCTATTTTTTAATGCAATAAATCCTAAAAAATTTTTTAAAGTTTTTGAAAAATTGTTTTTATCAGCTATAGAAAACATAACATTCATTTTATCTTCTTTTTTTACAGTAGGACTTGAAATCACTTCCTTAAAATTTAAATTTTCTTTTAGTAATTTTTCTAAACCTTTAATCTCTTCTTCCACTTTATCCAATTCTGAATTTTCTTTGGAAAGCTCATATAAAGCTAAAGAATAACTTTGTGAAGTTGAATTTGAGAATGTAGATTTTGAACTCAATTTGTGCTCCTAAAAGACTCGTTTTGTATGAGATTATTGGAATAAATTCAACATTTTCTATTGTAACTTTTTGTCTTTATAAAGACTGATAATCCCTTGATTAACTGAAATTAATTGGATCAACATCAACCTCTAGTTTTATTCCAGGTACTATTTTTATTTTATTTAACGTCTTAGACAAATATTTCTGTATAAATAAATTTTTTGGATATCTTATTAAGATTCTACACCTGTATTTTTTATTTAGCTTAACAATTGGCGCAAGAACAGGGCCCAAAATATTCACTTCTTTTATTTTTGGAATTTTTAATTTAACACTAAGTGCAAATTTCATAATTAAATGCTCATTTTTTCCAGATATAATTAACGATATAAGACGATAAAACGGCGGAAGCTTTTTATCTTTTCTCAATAAAAGTTCTTTGCACAAAAAAGCTTGTGGATTATTTTTTGATATATTTAAAAGAATTTCATCTTTAGGTGTATATGTTTGAAAATAAATACCTGATTTACCACCTTCTCTTCCGGCTCGACCACTTAACTGATTATACAGCTGAATATTTTTCTCGGCTGATCTAAGATCGTATCCATGAGATGAAAAATCACCATCCACCACAACTATGCAATTTAGTTTTGGAAAGTGAAATCCCTTCGATAGTAATTGTGTTCCAATTAAAATATCTATTTTTTTTTCTTCTACATTTTTAAAAAGTAAATGTGCTGATTTATTTTTTTTTAGTGTATCGCTAGAAAATATCTCTATTTTTTTTTTGGGATAAATTTCTTTTAACTCAGTGTAAATTCTCTCTACTCCAGGTCCACAAAATACAAAATCACATTTTTTATTATCTTTACATTTTTTTGATAATGAAGACCTATACCCACAATAATGACAAAGTAGCCTGTTTAATTTTTTGTGAAAATTTAAATTAACTGAACAATTTGGGCATTGGAATTTATTTTTACATTTTTTACAAATTACAAACGGAGCATACCCTCTTCTGTTTAAAAAAAATAATACTTGATCTCCATTCTGCAAATATTGATCAACTGTTCTGATAGTCTTATTTGCTATCCAACAATTTTTTTTTAAATTTTCAGTATGCAAATCAATAATTTTAACTTTTGGCAATGATGCTTCCCTATATCTTTTATCTAATTTAGTTACATAGTATTTTTTATTTACAATATTATTATATGTTTCTACTGATGGTATTGATGTCACTAAATTTATTGGAATATTTTCTAATGAAGCTCTTGTTATAGCCATGTCTCTAGCGTTGTAAGAAACTCCTTCATCTTGTTTGTAGGATACGTCATGTTCCTCATCCACTATAATGATTCCTAAATTTTTAAATGGAAGAAATAAAGATGATCGAGCCCCCAAAACTATATTAATTTTTCCTTCTGATATACCTTTCCAAATTATCGATTTATTTTTTTTGGAGATACCTGAATGCCAAATTGCTGGTTCTGCTCCGAAAAATTCTTTAAATCTTCTGCTGAATTGATTTGTTAAAGCTATTTCTGGAAGAAGTATTAAAGCTTGAAAGCCTTTGTTAACGATATCTTTAATTCTTTCAAAGTAGACCAAAGTTTTACCTGATCCAGTAACGCCCTCTAGGACTGTAACATTATAATTATTTCCAATTTTTCTAATATAGGACAACGCCTTTTTTTGATCTTTATTTAATAAAAAATTTTTTTCTTCTTTTTTTATCTGAAATTTTTGAAATTCTTCTTTAAAAGATTTTTCAACAACATCTTTATTTAGCATGCACATTTTTAAAGACATACCTAAAGGAACTAAATTATACTTTGAAAACCATGAAATAAATTCAATCATAGAAGGATTCAAATTTTTTACATTTAATTTTTTTAAAATTTTTTTTATTTTAAATTTCTTTTCTGTTTCTTGTTGATAATTCCAAACTACACCTGTTATCTCGTTAGTTCCAAAGGGTGCTTTTACAAAATCTCCGGGATTCAATTTTTCATTAATTTCACTTTTATATGTAAAAGGATAGTCAAAAATTTTTGGGAAGAGAACCGGTATTTTCATTTTATTAATATTTTTTTTCTAAGTCTTAATGGAATATTTTGATCAAGTATTTCTTTTAATTCAGAAAAAAATTTCGCTTCCATTCTCATACCAAGCAATTTCCAAGTATAAGGAATAAGCTTCATATATCTCTTTTTTTTGTCTCTAATAAAAAGTCTCGAAAAAATACCTATTATTTTCATATTTCTTTGAATGGATAAAACATTAAAATCATGTAAAAATTTATCTGATTGAATTCTATAAGTCTTACTAGTTTTTTTTAAATAATATTCATAAATTTGTTTCTTTAATTTTTTAGAAGTTTTAATTCTTACATCATCTACTAGAGAAACAAGATCATAAGCAGGGTTTCCAATGATAGCATCTTGGTTATCTATAACACCTATCTTTTTTTTGACTTTCATAAGATTTTGAACATGAAAATCTCTATGTACAAAATGAATATTAGGAAAATTTAAACTTTTGTAAATTTTTGAGAGAATTTTTCTTACTCTTTTTTTAATTTTCAAAACTTTTTTCTTTTTAAATAATAATGGTAAATACCAATCAAAAAATAAATCTGATTCACGGTGTAAATTGTTTACTGAGTACTTTTCTATGACATGAGATTTGCCAATAATATTATTAATTTTTGATTTTACTTTTATTTTCTGAATTTTTAAAAGTAAATCTACAAGTTTTACATATGTATTTAATTTTTTTTTTTGGTTTAATAATATTTTATAAAAAGATTGATCACCGAAATCCTCAATTACAATAATTCCCTTTTCTAAGTTGTAAGAATAAAGTTTAGGGCTTAAAATATAATTTTGTCTTAAAAATTTGTTTACTGCAGTGTAAGCAATTAAATTTTTATATTTTTCTTTCTCAGCAAATATTATGATTCTTTTATTTTTATTTAATATTAATCTATAAAATTTTCTAAAAGAAGCATCCTCAACAATGTTTGTAAATTTATATTTCATTAAATTTATAATTTTTCCATTTTCCTAGGCCAAAAATTTTAACTTTTCTAAAGTCTTTTTGCTTGGAATATTGAAAGAAAATATCAATTCTATTTTTTGGCTTTTTTTTTATTGACTCCGGCCATTCTACAATTGTAACGTATTTTTTTGCGTTTTCAAACATACCTAACTCTAAAATATCTTTATAATTTTTTATTCTATACAAATCGTAATGATAAATTTTTAAAGCTCCAATTTTATAATCATAAACTATATTGAAAGTCGGACTTAATATATCACTTTTTTTAATTCCTTTCTTAGCTTCAAGATGATTAACTAAAAATCGTACAAATGTAGTTTTTCCGACTCCAATTTCGCCATAAAGAAAAATTATATTGCCAACTTTTATAATCTGCGAAATTTTCTTTGAAAGATTTCTTATATCTTTTAATGAATAAAATTCCATTTAACTACTAACAGTTAGTAGCGATAACTATCCGGTTTAAATGGTCCTTGAGTACCAACACTAATATATTCAGCTTGATCTTTTGAAAGTTTTGTTAATTTAGCTCCAACTTTTTTTAGATGTAACATGGCAACTTTTTCATCTAAATGCTTAGGTAAAACGTAAACTTTATTTTTATATTTATCAGAATTATTCCACAGTTCAATTTGGGCTATTACTTGATTAGTGAATGAAGCGCTCATAACAAAACTTGGATGGCCTGTAGCACAACCTAAATTAACTAGTCTACCTTCAGCTAAAAGTAATATTCTTTTTTTATCTGGAAACTCTATTTCATGAACTTGAGGTTTAATTTCTGTCCATTTATAATTTTTTAAAGCTTCTACTTGGATTTCGTTATCAAAATGCCCAATGTTACAAAGTATTGAGCGATCTTTCATTTTTCTCATGTGATCAGCCGTTACAATGTCTTTATTTCCAGTAGCTGTAACTACAATATCTGCATTACTTATAGCTTCATCCATCAACACTACTTCGTAACCTTCCATTGCTGCCTGTAAAGCACAAATAGGATCAGCTTCGGTAACCATCACTCTAGCCCCACTTTGTCTTAATGAAGCAGCGCTTCCTTTTCCCACATCGCCAAATCCTGCAACTATTGCAGTTTTACCTGACATCATAACATCAGTCGCTCTTTTAATGCCGTCAACTAAACTTTCTCTACAACCATACAAATTATCAAATTTAGATTTGGTTACAGAATCGTTTACATTGATTGCTGGAATCAAAAGTGTTTTTTCTGATTCCATTTTTTTTAAGGCTTTAATACCTGTTGTAGTTTCTTCTGATACGCCCTTAACTGATTTAAGGAGATCTTTATAACTTTTATGCATTAAAGCTGTTAGATCTCCACCATCATCTAATAACATATTTGGTTTCCAATCTTTTTTACCTTCAATGGTTTGCTTTATACACCACCAATATTCTTCTTCGGTTTCCCCTTTCCAGGCATAAACTGGAACACCTTTTTTAGCAATGGCAGCAGCTGCATGGTCCTGTGTAGAAAAAATATTGCAAGATGACCATCTAACATCAGCTCCTAACTCTACGAGAGTTTCAATCAAAACTGCAGTTTGTATTGTCATATGCAAACAGCCAAGAATTCTTGCACCTTTTAGAGGATTTTTACCCTTATACTCTTTACGTAATGCCATTAAACCAGGCATTTCAGTTTCGGCAATTGAAATTTCTTTTCTTCCAAAATCTGCCTGGCTAATATCTTTTACTTTAAAATCTTGTGACATAATCTGCACCTATCTAACAAATAAATTTAAAATTATCAACTATTGCTGAGTAATAATTATTTATAAATTGGGAGGCTTACCTCGATTCTTGCTCCTTTTTTATTTCCTGATTGATTTGAGGCTAAAATTGAACCTCCATGAAGCTCGATAATATTTTTTACTATGTTTAATCCTAATCCGGAATGTTCACCAAACTTTTCTGGTCTATTGCTATAAAATCTGTTAAAAACTTTATCAATATTTTTTTCATCAAATCCTGGCCCTTGATCTTCAATAACTAATTGAACATTTTCTTTTCTGCCACTAAATTTAACTAATATTTCACTATTAGGAGGACTAAAAGAGACTGCATTGTCCAAAAGATTAGCAACAATTTGTTCTAGTTTACTTTCAACCCCTAAAACATTTAATTTAGATCCATTAAGATTAATATTACTAATTTTAATTTTAATATTTTTATTTAAGTTTGATAGATCGTTATTAAAATCTTCTACTACGGAATTAACTACTTCTGATAAATCAATTTTTGACATTTTTGCTCTCGATAGAGAAGCTTCATCCTTTAACATTTGTGAATAATCTGTAATTAATCTTTCAATTCTTTCTACATCGTGACTTATAACTTTTATAAGTTTTGTTCTTTTGTCATTTTCAGAAGTATTTTCTAAAACCTCAGATGCACTTTTTAAAGAAGTAAGTGGATTTCTTATTTCATGGGCTAGATCATTAGAAAAAGTCTCAGCTATATTAATTCTTTTATAAAGATTCTCGGTCATTTCATTTAAAGATCTCGATAATTGTCCAACCTCATCCTTTCTAAGTAAATATTTTTCGTGTTTACCTATTTTTTCATCTTTTTCCCTAATAGCTTTTGTATAAAGGACCAGTGATCTTATAGGTTTTAAAATATATTTATTTAAAAAAACTGAAAAAATAAAAATTACTAAAGCAATAGAAAGAACAGTTCTTATTATAAAATTTTTTCTTTCGGTTACTGCAATTAGTATGTCGTTAGCAATTTCGGAAACAACAATATAACCTTTTACTTCTTCATCTGATTTTACAGCATCAACTGTTATAACATAAAAATTATTATTAAATATTTCATTAGTTACCAATTTATTGGTATTATTTTTTTCAAAATATTTTTTAACATAATTTTCTGTATTTAAATTTTTTGTTTGTATATTTTTTGATTTAGATTCTAAATTTAGATTTTCATCTGATTTATCAATTGATGATTCTTGAATATTTTCACTTTTAATAAAAGCATTTTGTGCCAAATCTAGAGTGTCTGTATCTGCCAATAAATTAAAATTTAAGTCATATAGTTGAACGCGATCTAAATTTTGAAATAAGAATCTTGTAGATAATAAAAAATCTATAGCACTTTCTTTAGTAAATTCTATATTTAGTCTATTTATATGATCTGAGGTATTATTTATAATTTTTTCGTGTTGGTTAGATCTACTTTTAATTAGGTTAGGTTTTATAGCATTAAGATATAAAAAAGTAAAAATACCCAAAACTAAAAAAACTATCAAATTAAATACTAAAAATTTTCTAAGAATTGAACTTGAGCTAAAAAAATTTGATTTCATTAACTAATATTCCATCTATAACCGCTGCCGTAACGAGTTTCGATTGCAGAAAAATTTTGATCTACTTTTTTAAATTTTTTTCTAATTCT
>CEUS01280621.1_pt1 | contig 17974 bp, 18 predicted proteins | sample 427031 | NCBI WGS metagenome assembly CEUS01 (sample SAMEA2622837, study PRJEB7988) | marine metagenome | biome: marine biome (ENVO:00000447); feature: marine epipelagic mixed layer (ENVO:xxxxxxxxx); material: "saline water (ENVO:00002010), including plankton (ENVO:xxxxxxxx)" | depth 140 m | reverse complement strand
ATAAGTAAAGATAATAGTGATAATGTTATTTTAACTTTTATATAATTAATATTTTCAACTAAATAATAAATTGTTAATGCTGGAATTATACAAAAATAAGGAATCATCCATAATACATGTCTTAAACCATCGTATAATGAAAATGGAATGAAAAACAAAAGTATAAAAGGGAAAGCTATTATTGATGATATTAAAGTTAACTTATAATTAAAAAGAAAAAATTTTTTTTTAAAAAAATCACCTGATTTAAAAAAAATAATTAAAAAAATTATATACGTAAATAGCAAATATTCAGGTGATTTATATATTAAATTAATAAGTAAATATGATTTTGGAATTTCTCTATAAATAAAATAATCTCCGTTTACTAATGTATAAGGTAGGCTTCTCCAGAAATCTCCAATAACCCAATCTATAAATATTGTAAAAGGTAAAATAAATATATTTGGATGTGTATCTATCCAAAATATGACAAGCAAAAAGTAGAATATTACAAAACCTTTTAAAAGATCTATAAAAAATTTCTTTTTATTAAAAGTTTTTTTTGTAATTTTCTTTAGTAAAAAAATATCAATTATAAGAAATATAATTACTGGAAGCAAAGTTCCTAAAAAATATAAATTTATTCCAGTTCCTACAGCTGAAAGTACAGCTATAAAATTTATGTATATATTAGCCTTGTTACTTTCATGTTGTTTTTTAATGTATTGAAGGCATAAATAAAAAATCCAAACATGACAAAAAGCTATAATAGTATCTTTGCTATTAAAACCCATGTGTCCAAAAAAGATTGGATAGAAAAATAATACTAAAAAAACAATTTTTCCTACACTTTCATTAAATAACTCCTTGCTTAGTTTTTTTATTCCAACAATTGCACTTAATGAAAAAATTAAATTTATTAAATGGCTGGCCTCAATTTGATATTTGATTGGAAATATTTGTATTAATAAAAATTTGAATGAATAGTATATTGGTGAATAGTATTCACGTTGAAATAAATCCTCTTCTATCCTACCCAATGAAAATAAATAATTTAAAGCAATTTCACCTTGCTTTATTAGAAATCCTTCATCCCAAGCTTTCCCAATAGTAAATGCACAATAAATCGAAAATATAATTAAAAACAAAAATACAATTTTTTGCTTTGCTTTAATCATCGATTTTACAGAGATCGTTATTTTTCAATTTCTTGAAATTCGTTTTTAATTTTTAAATAAAATTTATAAAGAAGGACTTTATCTTTATCATTCAAAATCTTATCTTTGCGAAGACCATTTTCTATTTCTAATCTTATTTTATCTTTAACTAGCTCAACATTTTCTTTATCATTTAATGATAGTAATTTGTTAATATTTTCGAGTTTGTCTGCTAATATTAAGTTATAAGTAACGTTTAATATAACTATTACGGCAAACGTAATACCAATTAATTTAATAAAAAAAAATTTTAATTCACCTTGGTTTTTGCTGCTGCTCATAGAAATTAGAATTAAAACATATTATATATTATAACCATTTAGGAAAAGGAAGACCCTTTTCTTGTAAAAAAGATTTGTTAAACATTTTAGAGTTATACCTGTCAGATTTATCACAAAGTATCGTAACTATTGTTTTGCCTGGACCTAATTCTTTTCCAAGTCTTATAGAGCCAGCAATATTAACTCCACAACTTGTTCCTAAGCTTAAACCTTCATTATGGATTAAATTGTAGAGGATTGGTAACGATTCTTTATCATCTATTGAATAAGCATCATCAATTTTTGCTTCCGCAAAATTTGCGGTTATCCTGCTTGATCCAATTCCTTCAGTAATTGATCCACCTTCACTTTTCAACTCTCCTTTCTTAATGTAATTATAAAGTGCTGAACCTGTTGGATCAGATAAATAAATTTTAACATTCTTATTTTTTTCTTTTAGATAGTTGCTAACACCACTAATTGTTCCACCTGTACCTGATGCACAAACAAAACCATCTATTTTTCCATCTGTCTGTTCCCAAATTTCTGGACCAGTAGTTTCATAATGACCTTTTAAATTTGCTGTATTATCAAATTGGTTAGCCCAAACTACGCCTTTGTTATTACTTGATTTTAATTCTTGGGCAAGTCTTCCTGCTACCTTTACATAATTACCATCGTCTTTATAAGGTTTTGGGGGAACTAATCTTAAATCAGCTCCTATGTTTTTTAATGCATCTTTTTTTTCTTGAGTTTGATTATCATTCATAACGATAATGGTTTTATATCCAACAGAATTTCCAATAAGACACAAACCAATACCAGTATTTCCCGCTGTTCCCTCAACTATAGTACCACCTTTTGAAATTAATTTTTTTTTCTCGGCATCTTTAATTAATGCAAGTGCCGCCCTATCTTTAACTGAGCCACCAGGGTTTAAATATTCTGCTTTCCCATAAATATTACAGCCAGTTAACTCTGAAGCCATTTTTAATTTAATTAATGGAGTATTTCCTATTCCCTCTACGAAGTTATCTTGATAATTTTTCATATATATTTATTCATCAATATTTTTTGTTATACCATAAGGTTTAAATTCTTTTGTGGTTGTGCCAATATTTTTTGCAGGTATGCCTACCATAACAGCATTTTCAGGGACATTTTTTGTCACAACAGCATTTGCTCCTATCTTTGCATTTTTTCCAACAAATACAGGACCTAATATTTGTGCTCCTGAACCAACTACAACATTATCATTTAAAGTCGGATGTCTTTTTATGTCCCGTTGACTGTTGGAGTCAACGCTAGGAGAAATTCCTCCTAGTGTAACGCTATGATATATTGTTACATTATTTCCAATTTCGGATGTTTCTCCAATCACAACACCCATGCCATGGTCGATAAATAAATTTTTTCCTATTTTAGCTTTAGGATGTATTTCAATACCTGTCAAAAATCTTGAAAATTGTGAAATCACTCTTGCAAATAAATCAAATTTAGCCACACAAAAGAAATTTGCTATCCTGTGAAATAATATAGCCTTAACTCCAGGGTAAGTTAATATTATACTCAGCTTTGACTTCGCAGCAGGATCTCTATTAATTATAGATTCTAAAAATTCTTTCATGATTATTTAAATGAGTTGATTTAAATGATCAATTAGTTGTTACAGCAGCAACTAATTGACTCAGGTAAGCATGAACAAGTCTTGCTACCGTCACAATTACATACATCGCAGTTACAGTTCTTACAGTTACAAGATTTATTGTTACAAGTCATGCTATTTACATAATTACTAAATTTTTAGTTATAATACAATTATAAAATTAATTTTTAATCAAAATTAATTCTTTCTTTTTCATAAACTAAAGGAATTTTTCTTGCATGTGTAAATATACTTAAAATATATTCACCAAGGAGTCCAAGAAGAAACATTTGAAAACCACCAAAACCAAAAATACCAATTATGATTGGGGCCATACCAAGTTCAAATGAATCCCAAAATAAAATTTTGTAAATAAAAAAAACTATTGCTACTAAGATTGAGATTAAACTTAAAACAAAACCAAATAATGTAAATATTCTTAAAGGTAATTTTGAATGTTTGATAATACCATTGATTGCATAATCATATAAACTTAGGAAAGATGTAGAAGTTTCGCCATACTTTCTCTTTGGTTGGTCGAAATTTATTGTAATATATTTATACCCTAGTTCTAATAACAACCCTCTAAAATATGGGTAAGGGTCTTCAAGTTTTCTAAGGTCATTAATAACCCTTTTGTCAAAAAGTCCTGCGCCAGTTGTATTTTGAGTTAAGTCTATTTCAGAAATTTTATTAATCAGCTTATAGAAAAGAGATCTGACATTTTTCATAAAAAAAGATTCTTGGGATGAGTTTTTCTTTGCCAAGACAATTTTAAAACCTTTTTTCCATTGTTCAATATATTTAGGAATTAGAGTAGTGGGATCTTGAAAATCAGCGCTCATATAAATACAAGCATCTCCTGTTGCTTGGAATATTCCATGCATATGCGACCTGATTGGTCCAAAATTCTTTCTATTTAAAATAACTTTTATTTTTTTATCTTTGTCAGCTAATTTTCTTAAAATTGATTCTGTTTTATCTGTAGAAGCATTATCAATTATTATATGCTCATAATCTAAGCCTATACTATCCATTTCTTTTTTTACTTCATTGCACAAAAACTCAATGTTTTTTTCTTCATTAAATGTCGGAGTTACTATTGATATCTTAGTCATATTTTTTAAAAAACTTTTTAATTTTGTTACATATATATTCTATCTGTTTAAAAGATAAATTCACTCCACTTGGAAGATTAATTACAGATTTGCTTAAAATAGATGCATTTTTTGTAATTTTTTTATTTACTCCCCAAATAGGATACTCGCTTATAGCAGGAAAGATTGGTCTAGAGTCAATTTTATTAGCTTTTAAATACTTTATTAAATTATTTCTATTTATCTTTTTAAAATCAATGATTCTTAAACTCGTCATCCAATAAATACTTTTACAATTTTTAATTTCTTCATTTAAAAATATCTTTTTGCCTAATAACGGTTTAAGGCCTTTTTTATATAATTTAAAAATCTTTCTTTTGCTTGCAATTAACTCCTCCACTCTTTCTAGTTGCGCTAAAGTAAAAGCAGCTTGAAGACTTGACATTTTATATTTTAAACCTGGTCCATCTATCCAAAAAGTTTTTTTTTCATTTCTACCAAAATCCCATATTTTTTTTGCTTTTTTATACAAGTCGTAATTATTAGTAAGCAAGATTCCACCTTCCCCACTTACAACTAATTTTGCTCCCTGGAAACTAAATGCTGAAAAATCTCCAAAGCTTCCACATTTTTTTTTCATATATTTAGCTCCAATTGCTGGCGCTGCATCTTCTATGAGTTTTAGATTATTTTTTTTTGCAATAGCTTTTATCTCTTTCATTTTAGCGGGGTGGCCATAAAGGTGTACTGCTATAATTGCCTTGGTTTTTTTTGTAATTAATTTATTTATCTGATCTGGTGAAATATTCCAATCATCCATATCAACATCAGCAAAAATAGGTTTAGCACCAACAAATTTAACAACACTTGCAGTTGCTACCCAAGTAATATTAGGAACAATTACTTCATCACCTTTTTTAATTCCTAATGCTTTTAATGCAATGTGCAAAGCTCCTGTGCAGCTTGAAGTTGGTATTGCATAATTTACACCAATAAATTTAGAAAAAGACTTAGATAATCTATTTAAATAATAATCACTATTTTCATTCCAACCAGACATAGCAGCATCAAGGGTATAAACCAACTCTCTTGGAGAGACAGAGGGTCCGGCTGTTAAAATCATTTTCTTAAAATTGCTTTTCTTATTATGGAATTTTATTTTTATGTAATTTTCTTTGGAAGATCGATTAAAGTAAGTAATTTTTCCATTAATTGATTTATAAGATATATTTTTCATTTACCATTAGATAATTTTATTTTTATAAAATATTTTTTTTTATTCTCTTTAAAATAAATAAAACTTTTGTTGTAAAAGCTTCGAGATTTAATTAGATTTATTAAATTTCTGAGTGTATATTTTTTGTTTAGATTAATTTCGTCGTACTTATTGACTGCTTTCTTATTATAAAAGTGACGAGTTTTTCTTTGTGTTTTTGGTTTAATTTTGCTGTTTATTATTTTCATATAATTTGATTTAAACAAATTATATATTTCCTGTTGCGCTTTTAAATATAAATCCGTTGAATCAACAAAACCTTTTAAGAAAATTCTTTTTTGCTTCCAAATTTTACCAGAATCTATATTATTATTGATTTGATGTAAGGAAACACCATATTTCATTTTTCTATTTAATATAGCATGTACATGTGGATACCACCCACGACCATAAGGTAAATAAGAGGGATGAAAATTTATTGAATTATTAAATTTTTTAAATAATTTTTTATTTACTAAAAACGGCCAATACACGAGGATTATAAAATCGAATTTATTCTCTTTTTTAAGATTATTTTCAAAACTTTTTTTATTTGCTACAAATTTAAATTTTTTTTCCCTAATTTTTTTTGATGTATAACAGCTGATTAATAATTTTTTATTCCTTTTTAATAAAGATAGTACTTTTAACCCTAGATTATTTGAAATTAGTAATAGAATTTTTTTTTTATTCATAAAATTTTGATATTTTTATATATTCTTGTTCGTTTGCTACAAAATCTTTTATCTTAGTCTTAAGACTTTTTATCTTAATTTTTAATTTTGATTTTGTATCAGATTCCTTAATCCAAGATCCAAAGCCACCATCTTCCAGATGGTCTTCGTAAGTTATAATCTCCTTAATATTTTTAAAATATTTTATTTGTTTTTTTTTATGCTTCATGCCCCATAATGGAATTGAGTATAAATTATAATCCTTGTACTTTTTATTATTGAACTCTTTCTCAGCAATGCTTAAACCTAAACCTGTGGCAAGTAATGTTTTTTTGCTTTTACTTTTATTGTGAATTAAATTCCATTTCCCTGGTCTAACATTTGGTTCTTTAGTATTTATATTTTTTGGCAAACTTTTAGGCACTCTTAGATACGAAGGTTGAGGATTCTGTATTAAATATTTAACACAACTTTTCATTTCAAAAGCATCGCCTGGAGATGCAATTAACATGTTAGGCATTGATCTTATTAAGGAATAATCTTGAATTGCTTGATGAGAATATCCCAAATTTCCATAACCTACTCCACCACCTATTGACACAATTGTTACTGGAAAATTATGATAATCAACATCATTTCTTATTTGCTCAGCACATCTGAAAGTTGAAAAATTTGCTATAGAGTAAACAAAAACATGAAAACCTTCTGAAGCAATTCCACTAGCAACACCTAACATATTTTGCTCTGCAACACCTAGATTATAAAATCTATCTTTAAATTTTTTTGCAAAAGGTTCAACCACAGAATACCCAAGATCACCTACTAATAAAAAAATTTTTTTATTTTTCTCTGCAGCTCTTACAAGTTCTTTAATAAATATATTTCTCATTAATTAATTTCTTTTAAGGCCTTATTTAATTGATTTTTGTTAGGAGATTTATAATGCCACTCAATTGTATTTTCCATAAAGCTAACTCCTTTCCCTTTAATTGTATTGGCTATTATAAATTTTGGTTTTAATTTAGATTTTTTCTTAAGCTTTGCTCTTAGAGATTTGTGATTGTGTCCATTAACATTTATGACATTTAAATTAAAAGACTGCATTTTTTTAATCAAAGGCTCAAGTTGTATAGTTTTTTCAACTCTATCAAGACTCTGTATTTTATTATAATCGAGAATAATTGTGAGATTTTTTAAATTATGATGAGCGGCAAATAAAATTGATTCCCAAGTAGAGCCTTCGTTTAATTCACCATCACTAATTATTACAAAAATTTTTCTATTACTGTTGATATTTTTAAATAGTAAAGCCTTACCAACAGCGAAACTTATACCATGACCCAGAGATCCTGTAGAAAATTCAACTCCAGGAACATGGTGGCTAGCATGGGCCATTAACTTCGTATAATTTTTCCCATAACTGCTTAAATATTTTTTAGAAAAAAAATTCATTTCACCTAAAACACAATATAAAGCTAGGCAAGCATGTCCCTTACTTAAAACAAATACATCCCTATTCTTATCTTTTGCTGACTTGATTTTTAATATACTGCAATAAAGTACACTTAAAATATCCACTATAGATAATGCGCTAGCAATATGAGCTGATTTAGCTTTGTGAGTTAATAGCAAAATATTTTTTCTAACTTCTTTTGATACCTTCTCAGAATTTAATTTTTTCTTTAGTTTCATCAAAAAATTAATCAAATGTGTTTTTAATAGTTTTTACTATATATAATAATTCTTCTTGGCCAAGAGCAGGAAAAACTCCAACCCAAAAAGTATTTTTCATTACATAATCAGTATTAGTTAAACTTCCAGAAATTTTAAAAACTTTATTTAGGTAAGCTGGTTGTTTTGTCAAATTACCTGAAAAAAGAAGTCTAGTGCCAATCTTTTTTTCATATAATTTACTTATAAGGCGATTTCTATCTACTTTTGAATTTTCTTTTAAAGTTATAGGAAAACCAAACCACGAAGGATCAGAATCTTTTTCTTCGGCAGGTAAAATAATATTATCTTCAAGATCAGCAAGATTTTTTTTTAAAAATTTAAAATTATCTTTTCTTTTTTTTATAAAATGATTCAGTTTATCTATTTGACCAAGACCACAAGCTGCCTGCATATCAGTAATTTTCATATTAAACCCAACATGGGAATAAATGTATTTATGATCATATCCGAAAGGAAGTTTTCCTAACTGCCACTTAAATCTTTTTTTGCATGTATTTTCTAAACCCGGCTCACAATAACAATCTCTTCCCCAATCCCTAAAAGACTCTGCAATTCTCTTTATTCTGAAGCTATTTGTGAAAACGGCGCCGCCTTCTCCCATGGTTATGTGATGCGCTGGGTAAAAACTTAATGTGGCTAAATCACCAAATGTTCCAGTGTGTTTTCCTTTGTATTTTGACCCTAAAGCGTCACAATTATCTTCGATCAACCATAGGTTATATTTTTTGCAAATTTGCAAAACTTTTTCTAAATTAAAAGGATTTCCAAGAGTGTGGGCTATCATTATTGCCTTGGTTTTGTTTGAAATTGCACTTTCAATTAATTCTTCATTAATATTATAAGTCGGGATCTTAATATCTACGAAAACAGGAATCGCACCATTTTGAATAATTGGGTTTACTGTAGTTGGAAATCCCGCTGCTACAGTAATAACTTCATCACCAGGCTTTATTGCTCTTTCTTTATGTAGATGAGAAGTAAGAGATGAAAAAGCAATCAAATTTGCTGATGATCCTGAATTCACTGTAATTAATTGTTTTGTACCTAAAAAATTTGCAAGTTTATTCTGAAAATTTCTATTAAATCTTCCTGAAGTTAACCATCCATCTAATGAGGCAGCAATCATGTTTTTTATTTCTTTAGAATTAATTACTTTTCCTGTGCATGGTATAGTTGTTTTTCCAGGTATAAACTTATCTTTTTTAAATTTTATTTTATAAAAATTATCTACTAGTTTGTTAATACTTGAACTGATTGTTTTAAGGTTTTCCTTTTTCATTAAGTGTTTTTTATAAACTCCTTTATTTGATTTTCACAAACTGTTCTAGGATTTATTGTTTTAACTTTGTTGTGCCAATCTAAAATTTCATTTAAAGATTTTTCCAAAGACCATTTTGGGTACCATTTAAGAAATTTTTTAGCTTTAAAATTGCTTAATCGTAAAAAACTCGTTTCCGGTTTAAAAATTTTGCTTTTTACCTTAACAACTTTTATTTTCATATTTAAATTTTTAGCAAAAAATTTTGCAATATATTTTACTGATTTACAGTTTGATATATTCGGTCCAAAATTCCAATTTTGTTTTACATTTATAATTTTTTTTTCATTTTTATATAACTTTTCGGCTAAAATAAGATAACCATTTAATGGTTCTAATACATGTTGCCAAGGTCTAACCGAACTTGGGCTTCTCAAAATAATCTTTTTTAATCTTTTAGCAAAAGAGAGTATATCTGGTATCAATCTGTCTTGAGAATAGTCTCCACCTCCTATAACATTTCCCGCTCTAACAGTTGCTAATCTTTGTTTATTGTTACTCTTAAAAAAAGAATCCATATAACTAGAAAACAAATATTCACAACTAACTTTTGATGAACTGTAAGGATCAACCCCTCCAAGTGTATCCGTCTCTTTAAAAATTTTAGTTTTACTAACATCATAAACTTTATCTGTTGTTATAATTATTGTTGATTTTATATTTTTATTCTTTCTGACAATTTCCAATATATTTAAAGTACCCAAGATATTAGTTTCAAAAGTTTCCTTTGGTTCTATATAAGAATGTCTAACAAGCGGTTGAGCAGCTAAATGAAATATTATATCTGCTTTTGATTTTTTAATTTCTTTGCTTAATTTTTGATAATTTCTAACATCTGCAAAAATTGACTTTTCCAATATAGAGTCAATTTTAGCAAGTTTATATAAACTAGGATTCGTTTTTGGTTTTAATGCGTAACCTGTAATTTTGGCTCCAAGTATTTTTAAAAAAATACATAACCAACTTCCTTTAAAACCTGTATGCCCAGTTACAAATACTTTTTTTCCTCTCCAAAAATTATTTCTTAAAGAATTATCCATTTTTAATTACTATCAGCTAAAAATATAACTTTCAATTACCGAGCTTTATTTACAATATTTTATACAAAAAAATATGTTTTGAGTTATTGCATTTATAACAGATCATTTTTAAATCTTTATGTGTAATAGGAATTCTAGAAATAACATAATCTGCTCCTAAAATTTTTCCATACTTAAAATCTAACATTAGATTATTTTCATCATTATAATATGCATAGACTCTGCTGCCCCAATTATCATAGTAATTTTTTAATTCATAATTATTTTCAAGTTCTCTTTCGATTAGTTTTCTAAATTTATGCTTATATTCTAGCGGGTACACGGTATGATAACCGTCTATTGTTTTTATATCATTCATTACGGCTATCATTGGATCTAAACCGACAGACATTACTCGCGAATCTCCTATATAATTCTTAATAAATTCATAATCTTGAAACTTATAATAATTGTCAAAAGTTTCATTTATCGAACTATAGAAATCTATATCATTTTTTTGATAATTTTTTTTTTCAATAATAATTTTTATAACTTTAAAATAGTTTTTCGATAAAATATTTGCTTTTGCTTCGTTAAACTTATTTATATTCATATTTTTCATCAAAAAATATTCAGTAACTACTGGTAATGAAGTCTTAAGTTGCAAGGAAAATAAAGAAATCACAGAAACGAAATAAAGTAAAATTTTTAGATTTTTATACTTTGATTTAGAAATATAAAGAATAAACAATAAAGAAAGAGCTAATGGTAAAATTCTATTTACACGAGTAAAAGAAAATCCTTTTAAAGCTTCTAGGGGTCCAATGAAAATATTATCAATAAAATTATAACTAAAAAATTGCTCTAATAAAGAAATAAAAATAATAAATAGTAAAATTGATTTAATATTTTTCTCACTAGAAAAAATTGAGAAAATTAACAATAAGGTAAATAAAAAAATTAAAGGGATCTTGAAAAAAAAGAATGGGTTTTCATAGCCAAAAATTAGAAAGAGGTTTTTTAATGATTCATATAATGAAATAAAATCAATTCTCATTATAAATTCTTCTCTATGAATTGGGGCTGATAAAAAAGTTCCCATTATTAAATGTATATTAGTTAAAATTAATGAAATAAAAATTATGGAAAAAATTTGTATATAAACATTTGTATTATTTTTTTTCTTGATCAAGAAAGATAATGGTATTAAAAAAAATAAAGCAAAAAAATCCTGTATCAATGAACTGTTTAAGCCAATGAACAATACTAAAATAATATGTTTTATCTTCAGTGTATTTTTATTAACTAGTAAATATAAAATGTATGGTAAAAAAGGTATGGCAAGACCAAACGGTATTTTTAAATGTATTATTGTTGAATACAAAATAGCGCCAAGGGCACTTTCAAATTTTGAAACTTTTAAAGATTTTCCTAGAAGATAAAATGCAAAATAAGCTGATAATGTTAATAAAATATCATTTGTAAAATAAAATAATTTATCATTTAAAATATAATGCAATAAATTTAATGGGTGAAATAATCTCTCTAGGTAAAACCACTGTATTTCACCAGACAAAAAATATCCCACACTACTGAAATCACCTTTATAAATTTTAGCTATTATGTGATCATAAACAACGAAACTATCAAAAATATCGTTAGGATTTACAATTACTTGACCAACTGTAATTAAAGGAAAGATATAGTAAATTAATAAAATGAATAAAAAAAAAAGATGAAAATAGTTTTTTTTAATCATTAGATAAACAGTCTTTTAAGTTTTAATGCTTTTTTTAAAAAAATTTTTGAACTCATGTTTAATAAACTATTGTTAGTAAATTCAAACGCCTCTTCAAATGAAATAATCTTTTTTTGATTCTTTTCTATAAATCTTTCAAAATCTAAAAAATCATTGTCGTTAAAATAATTTAAATGTATTTGCAACGTTTGAAATCCAAAAGGTAAAATATATAAGCTATAAAAAAGTTGAGGAAAAAAAAGAACTCCATCTTCATGATAAGGAGCGATACCATAACCATCTACTATTGATCTAATTCCATGAGTCTTGCATGCTTTTATAGTGTTTTTATCAAAAGTATGATTGGGTGCAAAAAAAGTCTTAATTTCAATATTTTGTTTATTAAATATTTTTATACCAGAATCTACTCTTTCTAGTTGGACATCATAAGACAAATTAGCAAATTCTGTTTTTCCTCCAAATCCTAAATAATCATTTTTGCAATTTTCTTCGTAAAGGTGTTGGTAGCCGTGCATAGCTATCTCCCATCCTTTTTTTTTAAGATTTTTAACCTCTTCCCAAAAGTCAAATTTACATTCAGGATAATTTTTTAACTCTTTATCTTCATTTTTTGGAATAACTCCAATTACTGGTTTAATATTATATTTTTCAAAAAGACTTTTAACTTTTGACATCATCTCCCAATTCATATTTGGAGCTATATCATCAAGTCTTATTATCAACTTACAATCAAAAATATTTTTTTTCATAACCTTAGTAATTTTTTTATCATGAAAAAAGTTTTTTGGATATAATGATGTTGATCTATAGATTTAATAATTAGTTTACTTTTAAGAAAAATAAATAAAATTGTTCCCTTAAAACTATTTAATTGTAAATGATTAAATAGTTGACTTTTACTATTACACCAACTTTTTTTATATTTTTCATCCCCAAGTGTAAAATCAAAAATTTTAAGTTTGTTAGCAATTGACCATTTTATTAAATTTTCAATCAATAATCTTCCTGGTGAATATTTGGCTAAATTTTTTGCATTCATAGAAGGAATCAGATAATAAAATCTATTTTTATAAACAATACCCCAATGTGCTGCTATTATTTGATCGTCTAATTTAATATAAGAAATATGTGTTTCTATTTTTTTATTTTTTAATCCTTCAAAAGCCTTGTAAAAATTTATATCTTTTTCTTCAAAAATTTCTTTGATTCCTAAAGATTTAAGGTGATCATTCTTCTGATTAAATATTTCATCTATAAAGGTAACTTTTTCATTTGAGTTTGGAATAATCTTAAAACTTAAATTACCCATCTTATTTAGAACTTTTTCACTTCTCGTATTTTGCATTCTAAATTTTTTCTTAAGTGTTAATTCAGAATAACTTTCCCACGATTCAGGCAAAAGGATTTTGTGTATATAACTATCTTTATGATTGCTTAAGAATTGCACAAAGGGGTTTTTCTTAACTACTACTTCTAGAGGTTGTTTATTAAAAAGTATTATATCAAATTCAGGTAAGGAATTTTTAATTTGCTTCCATAATTTAATAAATTTTTCTTTTGATAAATCAAAATCCTTACTTATTATAGGTGAAAAATAATCAGAGTGATTTCCTCCCAGCCATTGCAAAATTTTTATATTGTATTTTGTTGTAATTTCTAATGGCAAGATAAATAAAATTTTATCTTCATGAAAGACTACTACGACACAAATATTATTTGTATCAAAATTTTTAAAAATCTTTATCCAAGTTTCAAACCATTCGTAACTTTGAAAGCAGTAATTATAAGACTCGACTTCAAATTGATCCCAATATTTTTTTAATTCATCATTGGGTTTAGAGTAAATTTGAATTTTGTATTCCATTACGAATTTTGTCTTTAACAGTGCCTATGCATACATTTTTCGAACAAACTTAAAGCCAGATTTCTTTATAGCTTTATTGCTAGATGCGTTATTTGATTGCGTATAAATAACTAACTTTTTGTTCTTATATTTATAACGGATTAATTTTAGTAATAAAGTATAATAGCCTTTTCTTCTTACATTGTGAGGAGTTTCAAAATCAAACAGTAAATATTGCTTCTTTAAAATAATATTTTTCTGGATCTCTGAAATTGACCATTCTCTACCATAATAAATCCATCCTGAGCTTAAAAATTCTTTATTATTTACCAATACTAAGAAATTAATACCCTTTCTAAATCTCTCAAGCTTAAATTGATATTTTTCGAAATATTCATTTATATTCAGCTTATTTATTCCTTTTTTAGATTTTAAAACTATTAATTTAATTCCCTTTTTTCTCAGAATTTTTTTTTTGCCAATAGAGCTTTCATACCAATTTATAGAAATAAAATTTTTTTTAATAAAATCATAAAAGTATTTAACTACTTCATAAAAATAATTTCTATCCTTTGTTTTCATTTTATTTGTTTTTTAATTTGTTCTAATTTTATTTTTTTGTTTAAACTGTTATTTCTGTCATATAAAAGTGTGAATTTTAAATTTTTATTAATCTTTACCTTGACACTTTTAACGTTTCTTACTTCAATGTTATCAGCAACAGCACTTATCGGTCTTTTTGTAATATCGATATTTTTTATAAATATAGTTGATGATGAATTTATAATTTTACCCTTCCATCTTCTTGGTCTGAATGGACTTATAGGTGTCAAAGCTATTTTTTTTGAATCTAAACTCAGTATTGGTCCATGCACAGATAAATTATAAGCAGTGCTGCCTGCTGGCGTTGAGACTAAAATACCATCAGAAATTAATTTTTTCATCAATAGGTTTTTTCCATTTTTAATTTGCAAAGATGCTGTTTGTCTACTTTGTCTTAACAATGAAATTTCATTAATTGCTATGGCTGATTTTTTTTTATTATTTTTTGTAATTGCTGTCATTTCTAGTGGTGAAATTGTTACTTTTTTTGAATTTGTTATAGTTTTAATTAAATTATTTTTTTTGTACTTATTCATTAAAAAACCAAAAGTTCCCATATTTATTCCGTAGAAAGGTTTGTTATATTTTTGATATTTTTTTAAAGTTTGCAGCATAAATCCATCGCCACCCAGAACTATAATTACTTTTGATGCTTTAGGAGAATAATTTTTATATCTTTTTGAAAATATTTTTTTTAATTTTTTATTTTCTTTTGTGTTATCAAAGGTAAAATGGAACTTATTCATTTATTTTTCTATATCAAACCACTCAACATATTTATCTACATTTTCTTTTAAAAACAAAGGCATTTGATCAATGGATATAGTTTTTAACTTAAATTCTTTAGAAAATTTATAATCAGTAGTTTTTGCTTTGTGATCATATTCTATTACTTTTCTTTTAACTAAATCTTCAATATTAGAAAGATTTATTTTTGAAAGTTTAAACTCATGATGATCTTCAGAATTTGTTAGTTTAATCTCCATATCTTTTGGTGACATTAATCGAGAAAAATGCCAACCCCCATCATCAATTATCATTAAATCCATATATTTATTTTTTGAAAAAAAAGTATCAAATCTATAGAAAGGATACTTTCTTGTTTTAATCTCTCTTAGTTCGCTAAAAGATTTTAAATATTTTTTCTTACAACCTTTTGTTCCATACCAATCAGCTCGATCACAATACAAATTAAATTTATAATAAAATAATTTTTGCTTAAAAATAATGATCTTATTTTTATTATTTTTTGCATCAAAATTTGCAAAATTTGGAATTTCATCATTATCACTATAAAAAATATAATCCTCGTCTTGAGCTTCTTCTAATCCTAAAAATAAATTATTTCTTTGGTGAGCAATTCTTTTTATAGCATTGGATCTTATATTTTGCTCGTTTTCAACTTTAGAATTATTTTTTATATCATAAATTAAATTTTCTGGCTCATTATCAACTACTACATAAATGATTTTTTTTTTAAATTCCTTGAATCTATTATAATTAAAATTTAATGATTTTTTTTGTCCGCTATGGGAATATTTAGCTTCGGTAATAACAAATTTGTCAACAAATTCGTTTAGTACATTAAATCTAATTTCTAGCATTAAATTTTCATTGAAAAACGTTGTGCAATCAAAAATTTTCATATGATTTTAGTTTAATTAAAATATTTATTTTTATCAATTTTAGGTTATAAAGGTCAAAATTAAAAATTCTTGATATAATGGTAAAATACATAAATTTATTAAATGTTAAAAAAAGTTTAAACAACTTTAATCGTCAAAAACCTTTTCCGTTTGCTATTGTTGACAACTTTTTTAAAAAAAATATAGCAAAACAATTAGAAAAAGAATTTCCTGTATACAATAGTAAAAATCTGCACGAATACAACAATTATTGTGAAATAAAAAAATCTTCTAATAATTGGAACTTATTTCCTCCTTTAACTTACAAAATTTTTACTGAATTAAGTTCAGAAAAGATAATAAATTTAATCTCTAAAAAAACAAAAATACCAAAAATATTTCCCGACTACGGTCTTAATGGTGGTGGGTGGCATATGATGAATAGCAAGGGAAGATTAAATCCTCATCTTGATTATTCTATGCATCCAAAGATAAATGCTCAAAGGAAAATAAATTTAATTATATTTTTATCTGAAGGTTGGAAGAAAAACTGGGGAGGAGAAACAAGTTTCTTTTCAAGAAATCATCAACAAAAAAAAATGCCTGGTGCATTAATGAAAAAAATATATCCTAAATTTAATAGAGCAATCCTTTTTGATACTTCTAAAACAAGTTGGCATGCTGTTGAACCAATAAAAATTAAAAAAATAAGAAAAAGTATTGCGGTTTATTATTTAATTCCAGTAAAGAAAAATAAACGCAATATGAGACAGAAAGCTTTATATGCGCCAACAAAAAAACAAATTGGGAGTAAACAAGTTTTAAAATTTATCAAGTTAAGATCAAACCCAAAATTATTTGCAAAAGTTTACAAAACTAAATAAAGATAATTAATTTTTGGTGCCCTCGGCCAGACTCGAACTGGCACTCCCAAATGGGCAAGGATTTTAAGTCCTTTGTGTCTACCGATTTCACCACGAGGGCATATTTAAATAATTTATAAAATTACTTTTTATAATTTAGCAAGTAATTAAGCAACTAAAAATAATTTTTAATCAGCTATTAAAATATTTTTTGACAAATATATGGCTATTTAAGCCTGACCATTTTTTTATATACTTTCTCTTTTTCAGAAATTTATAAATATGAGTTTTTTTCAATTTCTCATTTTTTTCTAATAGTTCAATCTCGATGCAAATAATTGATGGGTAATATTTTTTAAAATTTAATGACTTTAAAACTTTTAATTCATAACCTTGAACATCAATATTAAGTAGATCTATTTTTTTACCATTAAACTTTGATTTATCTAATATGTAATTTAACTTATGCGCTCTAATCTTTTTTTTAAAATATTTAATTTTCTTTTTTTTAAAATGAAAATCTAAAAATTTATTACTCGCTGTTGCTAACTGATCATAACTTTTCCCATAGTAAAAATTAATCATTTCTTTTTTATTTGATATAGCAAAATTATAATTTTCATCTTTTGGTCTAAGAAAATTAAATAAATCTATTGAAAATTTACTAGGATCAATATTTATACCACTCCAACCTTTTTGAAAAAGTAACAAAGTATTACTCGCTTTAATTGGATGGTAAGCCCCAACATCAACATAAAAACCGTTATTAATATTCTTTAAAAATTTATCTAAGATCTTATCTTCTCCCTCGGAAGAATAGCTGTCTCTTTTAATATGATATTTTTGTCTTATGTAAATATTATGAAATATTTTAAATATTTTAGGTAAATTCATTAATTATAAAAAATTGTTTTTAAAACCATAATGTTTATAACTATGATAATAATAAGATATGAAACATTTAAATTCATTAAATATAATATATTTAAATACAACAGAAAAGGGTCCCTCAGGTGGAGGAAAGACTATTTATTATCATTCAAATTTAATTAATAAATTAAATATAAATAAAGTTACTTC
>CEUS01118599.1_pt1 | contig 17981 bp, 19 predicted proteins | sample 427031 | NCBI WGS metagenome assembly CEUS01 (sample SAMEA2622837, study PRJEB7988) | marine metagenome | biome: marine biome (ENVO:00000447); feature: marine epipelagic mixed layer (ENVO:xxxxxxxxx); material: "saline water (ENVO:00002010), including plankton (ENVO:xxxxxxxx)" | depth 140 m | reverse complement strand
TGGGTCCTGAGCCCGCTTGGCTGCGCCCTGCCTGGCGTACGATTGCCAGTGTGTACGCAACACGGGAACTGGGGGATGAACCTTTTTCGTTTGATCGCAAGGAGCTTCCCTTTGGCGCCAATATGGCGTGTCGTGTCGCGGTGCAGAAACAATATCAGTACGACCCTGACCTTGGCGTCTGCGGCGAAGAGATAGTGCTTGGTGAAGAAACCGCCTTGATGCGGCAGTGGCTCGCAGACGGATATCAAGGTATGTGGATTCCACAATCCCGTGTCGAGCATTTGATCACTCCGAATCGTATGGAATTGATTCATATTCAGCGGTACTTTTATGGACTCGCTCAGATCAAACAACGACGCGGCTGGCGGAACTGGACTGCCGTGCGATTCGCGTGGGGTTTATGGCATTTGCAGTGCGCATTGAGAGCCGAGATGTGTTGTTCCTGGAATCAAGTCAATGCTAATCCTGCAGCCTGGATCAAGTATTTGGCCCGCGCCAGTCACACCTGGGGACGGCTGGAGGCAGAGTGGTTTGATGTTCCCGATTGGGCCAAACCACGGGCGTTGCGTGCATTGAAGCGTCAGCGGACCCAGCCGCGTTATCAGACTCCCATTACGCTGGAAGGAATACGCAGAGAGTTGGCTTCCAGCGAGTCCCGTGTCACGTCGTCGTGTCCTGTCCGCAAAGTAGCCTAGCGCTCGTCAGCCCGAGGATGCTGGGCTGTTGCCCGCTGTTGTCGCGGATCTGCAGGATCGTGGTGCACCGTCCTGATGGCGTGTAGCACGTCATTGCGCCAACCGGCATAATCGCAGACACGGCGTTCAGTGCGTCCTGTGTGGGCGTGCGTCGGTGGCACAGCGGTGTGGATTGGGTTCGTTTCTTGGTTGCGATGAGGGAAGCAGTGATGGCGAACTGGCAGCGTGCGTGTTGGGTGCTTGTGATGCTCGTCCTGACTATGGGCAACCTTCGCGTCGTGCAAGTCGAGACGTCAGGTCGAGCCTCGGCGCAGACGCGCGCGAATCCTGTTGACACGGTCGCTCAATCGCCGCTGAGCTATCGCATTGACACGCTTGCCGGTAATGGGCAACCGGGTGATACACCGGGGGCAGTGAAAAATGCGCGGGAGATTCCCGTTGATTTACCGTTTGGCGTCGAGCAAGGACCCGATAACGCCATTTACATCACGACCGTTGGTAGTCATCGAGTGCTCCGTTATGACCTCCGCAGCGCGAAGATCAGCAGTGTGGCAGGCAATGGCCGCGCCGGCTATGCCGGGGATGGTGGTCAGGCGACTGAGGCGATGTTGAACGAACCGTACGAAGTGCGGTTCGACTCAGGCGGCAATATGCTAATCGTCGAAATGCAGAATCACCTGATTCGTCGTGTCGCAGCAGAGAGTGGAGTGATTACCACGATTGCCGGTGATGGCGTCGCCGGCAATCGTGGGGATGGTGGATCCGCGCGGCGCGCCCGGTTTCGGTATCCACATAGCATCACACTGGATGACCAGGACAACATTTACGTCTCGGACATTGCCAATCACCGTGTCCGGCGGATTGATGCTCGCTCGGGTCGCATCACTACCGTGGCTGGAAATGGAAAGCCGGGGATGCCCAGGGAACAGGGCCAGGCGACAGAGCAACCACTACTCAGTCCACAGGGGATTGCCATTCACGGCGGCGGATTGTGGATTGCTTCGTTCCGTGGGCATGTTGTCTGGCGGCTGGACTTGAAAACGGGTCGGATTCGCCGCGTCGCCGGGACGGGCGTCCAGGGTTACAGCGGCGACGGCGGCCGCCCACTGGAGGCCAGATTTGACGGTCCACGCGGCATCCTGATGTCAGCGACGGGCGTGCTCTACGTGGTCGAGGGTGAGAACAACATTATTCGTTCGATCGACACAACACGTGATGCTATCCGTACGATTGCCGGCGCGGGCCCCCAACGGCATCGCTATGCAGGTGACGGCGGGGCTGCGGTCGACGCACCGCTGTGGCAGCCGCACGGTATCTGTTTGCTCAAGAATGGAACGTTCGTGCTCAGTGATACCAAGAACCACCGCGTGCGGCATTTGTTGCCTGTGGTTCCAGTCACTCCTGCAGATCCGGATTGATCGTATGGGATGCGGGATAGAGCGCGCGGCAGTTGCGGTCCAGCAAAGGCAGGGTTGCGTCGTCCACTCTGCCGAACTTGCCTCCTATTTGCAGCGTGCTGTTCCGGTGGTTCGCTCCCGCAAACCTCCGCGGCCGTTGCCGCGGTGTCTGTTTGTGGTTGGTTCGGCAACAGACAACTCGCTGGCAGCTAATCTGGATGACCGCGGCCTGCGAATTTCGGATCGTAACGCGACTGCTTGATTGGGTTCGTGGTGTCGCTTGTAGAGTTCGCTGGCCCGGGTGGATCCCGGTGTAGCCGCACGCACTCACCTTTGCATGCATCACCAATGCTGGTGCTGCGGCAACGCTTTCAGTAAACGGATTGGCTACAATAGAAATCGTCGAAAGTACCGGTCAGCGGTATTTCCAGGATTAATGAGCAATCGCATGTACAGAATGAATCGGCGGCAGCTGGTGCACGCAGGTACAGCTGGTGCATTGGGAATCGGCCTGCCAAGTCTGGAGGCTCTCCGCGCAGCAGCCACCCGTCAGCAGTATGCGCCCGCGAAATCAGTGATTTTTATTTATGCGGTGGGAGGCATGTCGCAGTTGGAGACGTTTGACATGAAACCCAGTGCACCGGCTGAGACGCGAGGGGAATTTCAACCGATTCAGACGGCGACCACAGGGATCGAGATCTGCGAACATCTCCCCTTGCTTGCCAGACAGAGTCACCTCTATTCACTCGTGCGATCGGTTTCCCATCCGTATACAGGTCACGGTCAAGGCCACATGGTGATGCAGAGTGGTCGGACAGCATTGCCGATCGGATTTACGTCACGCGCCAAGCGTACCGATTGGCCGTCGATTGCAGCGAAAGCCGGATACGCGACGAAGTCCCGCAACAACCTGCCACAAGCGCTAGTGTTGCCTGAATTGTGTGATAACGAAGGCCTGGTATCCGGCCAAACGGCAGGGCGAATGGGGCCGCGTTATGATCCGTGGTTAGTCAAGGCTTCCGGGACCTCGAAAGAGTTTGAATGGGGCCCTTGCCCGGATTGTTTCCACTATGACGACAAGGGGTTCCAAAAGCACCAGTGCGCCGCCAATCCTGTGTTCGAGACACCCAAGCTCGGTTTACCCAACGATGTGAGCGGACAACGGTTGTCCAGTCGTTTTGACCTCGTGGGAAAAATCAGTCGCGGGCAGCGGCAACTCGAAAAAAATGAAGCGACGGTTGGTTTTGATCGCTATCGACAGCGCGCGATCGCGTTACTCACACGTGGCAAAACGCGACAGGCTTTCGATGTCCGTAATGCGGCGGATCCGGTTCAAGATCGTTATGGACGGAACAAATTTGGCTGGTCGCTGTTGATGGCGCGGCGGCTGGTGGATGTGGGCGTCAATATTATCCAGGTGAATTTGGGGCACACAGGTACCTGGGATACCCACCAACAACAGTTTCCGGTGCTCCAACAGCGTCTGCTCCCGCCCACCGATCAGGCAGTGTCGGCGCTGTTGGAGGATCTTCACCAGAGTGGTCAGCTCGACGAGGTGCTGGTCGTGCTCGCCTCGGAATTCGGGCGAACGCCGCGGATTTTTGTACCCACCGGTGCTAAGACCGGATTGCCAGGCCGTGACCATTGGGGGCCTGTGCAAACCGTGCTGTTTGCCGGTGGAGGGGTCCAGGGTGGTCGTGTGATTGGCAAGACCGATCGACAGGGTGCCTATCCAGTGGCAGCAAAGAAAACGCCCGAAGATTTTGCAGCCACCATCTATCAGGCAATGGGGATTCCGGCGACCGCCTCCTGGTACGATGAAACGGATCGGCCGACCCACCTCTATGGTGGCAAACCCATTGCCGAGTTGTTTTAGGTGGCCCGTGCTCGATTCGATCCCGCTGTACCAAGGACATCCCGTGAAAACGAGTACGCTTGTGTTGACCGGCTGGCTGTTGGCGGGCATCGTGACTGGCCTAGCACGGACGCCTAGTTGGGGCTGTGCACCCGCGCCGCCACCCGGCTACCACGTTTCGATTCTGAAGGAATTTGCCCTGATCGTCTGGGATCCGACTGCCAAGATCGAACATTTCATTCGCGTCGCCGATTTTCACACCGACGCGCCTGAGATGGGGTTTCTGGTGCCAACACCGACGGTTCCCGAGCTGTTTGAAGTCGATGCCGATGCGATCGCGGCGCAACTGCGACAGACGACCGCGGCGCGACGCGTGGTCAAACGGTCGATTCTGACTAAATTTGGACTCGGTCCCTGGGAGAGCGTCGGCACGATCTTCACTGACACCGCCGCGACCCCGCTGCCTGGTGGCGTGGATGTGCTTGCCCAATATGAGGTTGCTGGCTATGAGGCGAGCGTGCTGCGCGCCGACGATCCACAACGGCTGAAGACCTGGTTGACGGATCATGGTTACACCACCAGCAACGCGATCGAGTCCTGGTTGAAGATCTATACGGACCAAAAGTGGATCATTACGGCGTTCAAGGTTTCGGAATCGGCGGAGATCGGCACATTAAAGACCCACGCGGTCCGTATGACCTTTGCCTCCGAACAACCGTTCTATCCCTATCGCGAACCGCCGCCAGAGGAGCTTGCCGCAGAACGAGCGAAGCTACCTTCAGATACACGCCGAAGTCGGTTGTTACGGGTGTTTTTGCTGGCGGACCAGCGTTATGAAGCGACGATCGGGCGCGAGCAGAAGTGGCATGCCAAGACGGTCTTCTCCAATTCGGTTCAGTCTTACGTGGCCCAATCGGTCGCGCGTAGTCTGTCCTTACAGAAGGTCCCTGCGTATTTGACCGAGTTTGAGGACCAGGCTGCCCCACGTCCCGGTTTTGATGAACTCTATTTCCATGTTGCAGAACAGCAAGGTACCGTCGAGCGTCCCCCCATCATCGTGCGCCGCACGCAGATTGAGTATTACCCTGGCTGGCGTGGTGCCTTCTGGCTGGCTGGCCTGCTATTGCCCTTGTCTGTGGTCGTCGGCGGTGGCTGGTACTGGTTTCGGCAGCGGCCGGGTAACGGACCGGTTTGATGCCGCGATTGCTTCGTGTAAATGTTGCTTCGTGTAAATACAGACTGCCGGGACGGATGATTGTTCGTTTTCTCTTGCAACTGCTGGCATTTTGTCGGGGTGCCGCCGCGGCCGGTGCTGCTCCGTGCCCAGTCAATCGAGGTGTCTGAAGCAGCGCGCGGCGGGCCCACCATGGGTCCGGGAATCTTTATGTTCCCGGGTTTTGTTGTGGCGGTTCTGGGCGAGGTGTTCGCCTTCGCGCTGGCCACGACACTTCTTTGGCTTTACATCTGGTAGGGTCGTTCCAGGCGGAAGTGTTCCTGAAGTGGGGCTGGCGTTGTGGGAACGCTCTAGACGGCGTTTCGAAAACCGGTATTGCGACTGGTCCGTGTGCCCGTCGATTGCGGTATCAGCCGCTCCTGGTACGACGGCAACACGACCGACAAGAGCGACATTTGGCTGGCCCGCATCGGCATTGTGTAGGCGATTCTGAGGCGGCCGATGCTCGCCCGGCGCTACAGCCAGGCGAATCCGCTAGAATGACGCTGACACCATTGAGGGAAATCGGTCTTTGGAGAAATCCGGAATGAACGTGCGCCCAGGCCACTACCGCCACTACAAAGGCAACGATTATCTGGTCGTCGGTGTGGCCCGACACAGCGAATCCAGCGAACCCCTGGTGGTCTATCGGCAGGAGTATGGTGAACGCAGTCTTTGGGTGCGCCCCTTGGCAATGTTCCAGGAAGTGGTAACCGTCGGCGAACAGTCTGTACCACGATTCCGCTTTTTGCGACCGGCAGAGAACAACCATGAGTCACAGTGATCAGCAGGTCGTGCCCGGCATCTCCATTTCTGCTGCCGGCCAGGCAACCGTGGATCCGTCGATGACGGAGGTTTTGTTCGAACTGGCACTCCAACTCGAAGACCCCAGTGGCCATCCGGTCGATGTGCAACATGTACTGGCCGCGATTGTCATGGCGGCGCGATGCGGTGAGCTGGATCCCGCAGTACGGCTCTCCGCCGATAATCCGTCATTGGTGCTGCTGCTGGTTCCTCATGTCAAAACGGTGTTCGCGCAGTATGGTGGTGCCGTCGGTCAGGATGATTGAAACGGGCACCCCGGTTCGTTTTCTGACAATTCCAGAGATGACAAGAGGATTGTGATGGCCTGCGTTCCCACAGCTGCTGGGTTCGGTGCGTCATGTGGTGCGCAACTTTGCCTTCGCTTCCTCGCGTCAATTCCTCTGGGACACGCAGGGGGTGACACTTGGCGGAAAGCGAATCATGGCCGTGTCCTACTGGCCTAAAGAGGGACAACCGTTATGGGGGCAGTACTCGACGGCTGCGGTCGCCCACACAATTCGCGTCTACTCTCGATTCACGTTTGACGATCCCTATCCGGTCATCATCTCCGTCAACGGTCCCATCGGGGCATGGAGTATCCGATGATCACGTTTCAAAGCCCACGACCGGAAAAGGACGGCACCTGCAGCGAGCGGACAAAACACGGCCTGATCAGCATGGTCATCCATGAGGTGGGCCACAGCTGGTTCCCCATGATCGTGAACTCCGACGAGCAGCGTTGGCGATGGATGAACGAAGGCCTGAACTCATTTGTGCAGTTTCTCGCGGAGCGGGAATGGGCAGAGGCCTGTCCGAGCAGGCTGCAGCAATCGAATGGCAAACGTAACATGTTCACCTACATGAAGCGAAATGATATCCGACCGATCATGTTCGCGGCAGACAACTTGATCAGCGGCAGTCACAACGCCTACGGAAAGCCAACCCTGGCTCTCACTATTCTCCAAGAGTCCATCCTTGGCCGGGAGCAGTTTGACTTCGCCTTCAAACAATACGCCAATCGTTGGAAGTTCAAACGCCCAACGCCCTTCGACTTCTTCCGCACCATGGCGATGTCGCCGGTTGAGGGTAACAGTCGCAAACGCCCCGAATCCGACCATGGTTGTCGCAAGAGGGTTCTTCGGTAACGCGGCCTTCTATAGACTCGACCGCGCCACGGTCAATCGACTATTCACTTGCCCTGAGACGTCGTTTCAGTTTGTCCCGTGCTGCGGCTAGTGCCGCCTGGATCGAACTTTGGAAGGCCGGTGCCGCGGTCGCTGTCGCAAAGTCGTCAAAACGGTCCAGCATCACCAGACCTTCCTCGACAGATCGTCTCACGAGCGGGCCACGGCCGCCCACGGTGACATAGATCGGACTCGAGTGCGCGAAACGGAGTCGTGAGCGCGCCACACCGAACGGATCGCGGGTACCGCGGCCATCGTACGGAGTGAGTTCCTTGTCCGTCAGCCAGCCGTCGCGGGCGGTGCAACGAGCGACGATCCATGAACCGGATTCCACGGTGACTTTTCTGGTCACTTCCACACGCTTCGGACCCTTGATGTCAAACGCCTCAATCACCTCTCCGTTGACCACTAATTGAACCGTTTGCAGTGGTTGATCGGAAACGACCTCCAACCGCACATCAATGGTTCCCCCCGACGGAGAGAGCTTGATCGTGTCGCCCGGACGCCGGTTGGAAGCAGTACTCAGTTGCAGGATTGGCCCGTTCGTGACAAAGTTGGAACCCCGCTTCCACGCCCGGTAAAACTCCTCAATCGAGGCGTCTTCCGCGACACGCACGTAGGCGCGGTTGTAGCCGACGGGCGCTGCCTTCACTCCCGTGGCGGAACCCGCTCCTGCTGCCAATCGCAAACCGCAGTTCAACAATCGATAGTAAGTTGCCGTGTTCATTTTCAGCATTCCAACGTCCGTATCCGGATAGGTTGGAAATCCTTCCACGTTGAGCAAGTTTGAATACCGACTGCGTGGCTGGAAACGGTGCAAGGCGAAATTGTTGTTGCAGACATTCACTGTGTGAACACATCCTAACAGGGCGTCCAGCAGCACCTCCCGGGACCAACCGCCCTGGTAATGCACAATGGCACCCCGCTTCACGGCATGTTTGAGGTAGTCCAAATTCGGACGACCTGGCTCGGCCTTCAGTGGCAAAGGCGCGGGAAGATTCTGGATGTATGCCGCACCCCATGCGTATTCCAATTCCGCATCGTAAATACTCGTGGGCGTGGTGTGGCCGGCGAACGTGAGTCGCCGACTCTTTCCGGAACCTGGCGGAATGGGTCGCCTCGCGTCTGGTCCGCGCCACCATGTGAGCGAAGTTCCAAAGTCGAGTCCCTCGGCAGCCAACATGGGAGCGAGCTGTTTCGAATCGATGTGCAGGTGATTCTCACCCGTTAGGTAGCCGCGTTCTTTCATATGGACCCAACGCCGCAGATGAACGGTCTTCGTGGCCCCGGACTCCGTAACATCGATCCAACCTTTGAAGCGAACGAACTCAAGACCACGCTCCACCCGCAGCAGCACTCGACCGCTGGTGACATCGACTTTCGTTTGCCCTGAAGAAACAAACCACAGATCCCTTCCTGTTTGTAGTGTCGTTGCGGCTTGCGGTACGAAACAGGTACCATCTTCCGCCTTGACCAAAACGCGACACGGAAGCCGTTTTCCGGATCGGTCAACAATCGAAAGCTTGAACGGCGCGGCCTGGGCCAACAACGTCGCACTCGCCAACGACACACCGACAAGCATCGAACAAACGAGTCGGTTCGTGAGAGAGCGTCCGGCACGAAGGCTTACGGCTTGCTCACCAGATCGATTCACTTGGGTCACAGTCTCTCCAGTTTCGCTGTCGGTTCATCAACTGCCACCGAAAGCGAACACGTATTCCATTACAAGCGGCGATCCGGCACGGCGTCCGGCGCGCTCAGAACAGCAAGCTCGCTTCTTTGTTCAGCTTACTCCGCCGCATACGATCCACAAGCACCCGGCAACCTCTCAACCGAGCAGGTCGCACCTTGGTGCATTCGACCACGCGGTGCATTCCACTTTTCTTGCGCTAGATCAATTCCGGAATCGGCTCGCGGCGGTCGAGTAAGTATTGGGGACGGCCATTGGGATCCATCAACGTGGTGGCGGCATCGATCCCCAGTTGCCGGTAAACGGCTGCAAAAACGTGCTGCAAATCCATCTTGCGTTCGGTTGCTTCCTGTGCCAGGCGATCCGTCTCACCGATCACTTGGCCAGTCTTCAAACCGCCACCGGCCATCAGAACACGCATGACGTTGGGCCAGTGCTCAGGCTTCCACAAAATGTGGGGCACATCTGTCGCACCATGGCTCTGAGCCGGATTCAGTCGCGACGGAATGAAGAATGCCCATCCAGCACACCGGACATTCTTCGTAGTCACCAGACAACACTCTGAATGATTCGTGTCCAAGCCAATCACTGGCTAAATCATCATCCATACTGGTAACTGCTCCATTGAAAATGCGGTTTTGGAGCGTAAATGAAAAAAGCCCTGCTAAAACAGGGCTGATAATGCAATTCAAGTATCCCCGAGAGGATTCGAACCTCTAACCTTCGGCTCCGGAGGCCGACGCTCTATCCAGTTGAGCTACGGGGACAGCACGTTCAAACGATTATGGGCAGTGATCCAGGAGAGCGTCAAGGATCGCCAGGCTGACAGGAATCACAAGACGGCTGATTCTTCCTGTTGACATTTGGCACAGGATAGGGTCGTCAGCCGTTTGACAGAATGCCCGGGCACCGCAAAGATGAAAAATGGCGGGGAGGTGTGGCCGTCCCTTGCCGACCTGCATCGCCCCCTGGGCGCGGAACTTTTTGTGGTGGTTTGACGTCCTAAACAGGGAGCGGATGTGCACCACGATTCTCAACTCATCGATCAGACGTTGCAGGGCGACGATGGGGCCTTTGCGACACTTGTCGCCAGGTACCAGTCACGCTTGTTCAATACGCTGTTTCATGTGACGGGAAGTCGCGAGGATGCCGAAGATGTGGGGCAAGAAGCTCTGGTACAGGCGTATGTCAAGCTTTCTTCTTTCCAGCAGAAGAGCACGTTTTATACCTGGCTTTACCGTATTGCATTTAATTTGTGGGTAAGCCACCGTCGCAAGCGCAGGATTGAGAATGTACTGACGCGGGCTCGGGAGGATCAAGGCAATCAAGCGTTAGATCCTGGTGAGAGTCCTGCCGAGCGGGTTTTGCGGGAAGAAAGGGCAGTGGCGGTTTACACGGCATTGGAGACGTTGCCGCCTGACTATCGATCGATTCTTGTATTGCGAGAAATGGAGGGTTGCCGTTACGAACGGATTGCGGAGATCCTTGAGTTGCCCATGGGGACAGTCCGCAGTCGCTTGCATCGCGCCCGGGTTCAATTGAGCGAGCAACTGAAAGAAATCCACCAGGCGAGTCCAGCCGAATCCTGAGACAGTATCGCCCCGGTAATTGCACTACCTGTGGGCAAAGCGTAGCAGTAAAGAAAGTACCGCAGACAGCAGATAGCCAGTACAGTCATGAACGCGATCCTTGAAGAAATACTCAGTGACTATCTCGATGAACGATTGTCGCCGGAGGAATGCACGGAGCTCGAGCAGCGCTTGGCGCGCGAGCCAGAACTCCAGGCGGCTTACGATTCGTTAAGAACGGTTCGAGATGCGTTACAGCGTTTGCCCCCGGTGTCTCCCGCGAGTGACTGGTCAGAGAGCGTACTAGGACGAGCCAAAGAGCTTGAGTCGGGCACTGCGGCAGGTGAGTCGGTTCAACTACCACAGCACGCTTCGTCTGAATCATCTGGTCCGCGGCGTTTGGGACCCGCCAGCTATCTGCGGTTCTGGCCCGTCGTTGTCACCGCTGGCCTGTTGTTAATCGGTTTTTTCTGGCAGCGGAACAGCTTTGTAGGACAACAGTTGGCTGAAAAGGCGCCAGCGTCGGCTTCTTCCTCTGCCCCAGCGCTGCGATCGCCCGAAACGAGTGATTCGTCGGTGAGGGCACTCGACCTGGCCGATTCCATGGAATCAGTGAGCCTGGCAGAAGAAGCCGTATTGCAGGACGCTCCGGCAGCCCCACTTGCCTTCAGGCCTGCGCCTGTCGCGCAGCCAGCTGCAGGTATGGGGGATGCTGGCTCCAGTGCGGGCTTGCTCCAGCCTGAAATCCTGCAGGCGGAGACGGTGTCGGTTCGTGTTGATTTGCCGAAGAACTTGTTTCATGTCGTATTGGCAAACCATGATATCGCACCCCAGGTTGCGGATCCGTCAGCGGCGAATCAGTTGCGTGCCGGTCGCGCCTCAGCTTCCAGAGTTCCCCGCGAACCGGGTGAAGAGTCGGAACGCCAGGAGGTGTACGTTGTCGAAGCGACTTTGGGTCAGCTGAATGCGGCTCTACAGGAATTGGCGGCGCAGGGATCGGTTGAGGTGTTAGATGAATCAGTTATCCGCAAGAGAAAGGAATCTGCGGAGCAGTTAACGCAATCCAAGGCAGCGCGTCTCGAGACGCCGGCTGACGGCCAGCGTGCGCGCCGCGCGACGGAAGCAGAAAAGAGTCGCGTTCGTTCTACGAACAAGCCTTCCGCAAAAGTCAGACGCCCAGCTGGGAAAACGGCGCCGCGTTATCGGATTTTGTTTTTGCTCAATCCGCATTCGACGGGCAAATGAGAAAACCGTTACGTGTTGGTGCGCTTTGGCCTCTGGGGCGCCGCGGGGGGGTACCCGATGTCGTAAAGGAGCAACTGATGTCGTCAAGTTATATTCGTGTACGCGATCATGGTCCTTTGGTGATCGAGGGAGACATTTCCATTCTCGACGCTGAAGGCAATCGGTTTCAGTGCGCTAACCGCAAGGACAAGGTTGCCCTCTGCCGTTGTGGCCAAACGCGGCAAAGGCCTTTTTGTGATGGCCGCCATCGTGAAATTGCGTTTTCTGCCGCAGAGCGCGCTCCGACCAGCAAATGAGTTGTTTGCCAGCTGTTTCCTGATACCTTCGGGCGGCCCGATAGCCTGCAAGATAGCGTCTGGCAGCGCGATTCTGAGCTCCTTTCGTGCGCTTCTCTCGACGGGTATAGTAGTTGTTTGTGGAAAAGCTCTGGCAATTGGCACACTAAGGGAAGTTCGGGGTATGAGTGATCGGGAAACAGGTAGTCACTGGAGTTCGTTGGGAAGTGAATTGGGCGCTACGCCATCACCCGAATCCGCTCAGCAGGCAGCTCCTGCCAAGGTAGACGCGGAAGCTAGTGCCCCCAACGTGGCACCACCGCGTGCGTCCTCAACGCCTGCCACGACGCCGGAGGACCAGCCGGCGTTGGTGAGTAGTCAGTCAAGCGTAGATTCGGGATCCCCCAGTGATTGGTCTGCGTTGGCTTCCGAGCTGGGTGTTGTTCAGACGAAGCCGCCAGTAGCTCAGCCTGCACCAGCCCCTGCGCCGATCGCCGCCGAAGCGACGACCAGTCGCAGCCCAGTGGAATCAGCGCCGGCCGCTCCCGCAGCAGCATCCTCCGCCGATAGCGATTGGTCTGCCTTGGCCTCCGATTTAGGTATTGAAGTAGAGACACCACCTGTGGAAGTTGCCTCCCAGTCTTCAGCGCCGGCGGTGCCAGTTTCCGATGCGAGTCCGGTGTCTACTCCAGTGGATGACGCCGATGCTGAAAACACAAAGACGATCAAGGATGCCCCAGACGGTGCGACACAGGTAGCAAAGTCTGAAGGTGCTGGTGGCGATCGCCCTGCCAGACGTCGTCGGCGAGGAGGCAGAGGCGGGTCTCGTCGACGGGCGCCTAATCAGGACGGAGAACAGCAGCAGGACGGAGAACAGCAGCAGGACGGAGCTGCGGCGACCGATACAACGAGGGACGTTGCCCCAGCGAAGGATGGTGAGTCGAGTGGCGAGCCGCGCCGCCGCCGCCGCCGTCGGCGACGAACCCGTGGAGCAGATCAGGACCGCAACGCGGACGCAGGTGCCAGGGAATCATCTTCCCGCGATGCGTCAGCGGATGATCTTGATACGGATGGCGAGGAAAGTGGCGACGGCCGCGAGACAAGTGAGACGCCTCAACAAAAACACCGCAAGATTCCCAGTTGGGAAGATGCGGTCGGTCTGGTTGTCAACGCAAACCTGGAAGCCCGTACGAAATCACCTGGTGGTGAAAAGAAAGGTGGCCGTGGGCGGGGTCGCGGTCGGTCTCGCAAATCGGGATCTTGAGACGGGTTCGGGAGGCGGTCCAGCCGGCTTGGTTTTCGGTCGCGGGTCTGTCCCATCGTTCGACCGGTGGGCTAGAGAAAGACACCTCCCTGTGTCTTTCCTGCCCGGCAACTGGGGTGTTACCAGTTTTTACACCGGTCGGCTTGCACGATCAGGGATTCTCCTGAGCCGGCGGCTTTGGTGAAGGCTTCTGTGGACCACCCTGCGCGGACCGGCGGTGCTTTCGTCGTGCTGCGGCTGCGGCACGTAATGTCTGAACTTGCTGCAGCTGGTCCGGGCTGAGTACCAGATCGATTTCCTGGTCCCGTTGCCGCAGTAGCTCTGACAGCTGGTCTTGCAAGCGTTCGACTTGCTTGCGATAGCCGGCTTGGATTGCATAGATCTGTTGGCGTTGTTTGGCGTTGACCACTTTAGAGAAATAGGCTGGTAACCGTTGCCTTACCGGTTTGGTTGCCTTCGAGGTAACCTTGGAGTCAGCCGCTGTGCTGCGTTTGGCAGGGCCGGTTCGGGTAGCACTGGCACTGGCGTTGCCGAGTATCGCTCCCAGCAGGATTGCTGCTGTCACACTACGCCATCTCTGGATTGACCACCGCGTACTTGACCTTCTCATGCGAATCTCCAGGTCTAGTGTTTTAGGGTTATTCGATAACCCCCTGATGTAACTAGGTCATGGTAGCGCGCTGGTCAGCAAAGTCAAATCAGCAAACTATTTTTCCGAATTGGTTTATGCCTGCGAAACCAATTGCCGTTAGGGTTTTGTGCCTCGGATAGAGCGGTATCACACTCTGGGTGTTCGCAGAGCGCGGCACCCGCATGCGATCGCCGCAGATCCCAGCGCGGGTGCGCTGCTATCCCTCCAGGGGTTGGAATCGGCTACAACAGAACGCGCGATGGGATCCGCTGTCCAGTGAGGGTCACGCCGCCGAGAGGTAATCCAGGCTAGGGCGTACCGAAGCAAATCAGTTTGGATCGCGTCCGGACCAGCAACCGACCGTCTGCAATGGCAGGTGTGGCGACGATGCTATCCTCGAGCCGGTTTTTGGCCAGAATCTTGAGCTCTTCGTCGGCAGCCAGAACAATTACCGTGCCATTTTCGCCAGCGACATAGATTTTGCCGTCGCCACAGATCGGTGAAGCAAAGTATTCACCGATGTTCTGGATGCGTCTCAAGTGCCAGAACGGTTCTCCATCGGTGGTATTGAAGCAGCTGGAGATGCCGCCACCTTTGACGACAAACATCCGATTTTCCAGTACCAGTGGTGAAACGATGTGGTCTGGTGTCCGGTCGGCGATGTTCCACAGTACATGTGACTCGGTTACGTCTCCCTCACCTCCACCGCGAATTGCCTGGATGAAACGCTGAGAGGGATTGACGGCGTCGAACGACGCCCCGGCAAAATTGTCACTCGGTAGAAATGCTCGATCCAGTTCGACTCCTTCGAGAAGTCCATCCTTGTTCGCGTCGCCACGGTCGAAGGTCTTTTTGAAGAACGCCGGTGGGATTGTGATGTCGCCAACAAACGCCTGCATCTCAGCCTTGCTCAACTTGCCATCGCTATTGCCGGTATCCGCACGATCGGCGGTGGCCAGCCATTGGTTCGCAATCCCGCCGCTCTCCAGCGAGATATAAATGACTCCGTCCTGTACCGAAGGGGTGGTCTTGATGTTGCGGAGCAGAGTGCGTGCGTGCCACTTACGGGCACCGGATTCGAGATCATAGCCGATCAACTTTCCGGTTCCGGCGACGACCAGTTCTGGCCCGCTGGGAGTGTTGCAGATCACAGGATGTGAATAGTTGACCGCCATGTCACTACGGTCATCCTTCCAGAGGATTTTTCCGGTAGTCTTTTCAAAGGCATAAAGCGCAGGGTAGAGATCGTCGTCCTGAACGAAAATCAATTTGTCTTTGTACAGGACGGGAGACATTCCCGGACCCCATTTGAAGACAAAGTACGGGACCGGGAGTTTTTGGTGCCAGACATCGGCACCTGTGCGGGCATCTACGGCAACCATGCCGAGCGTGGAGGAGTAGAAATAGACACGTTCCGCATCAGCGGCCGGTGTCGTTGAGGCATGACTATTGGTTTCGTGGACGTCCAGCAGCGATCCGGCTGGCCAACTGCGCACCCATAATTGGCGCCCAGATCTGGCATCAAAGCAGTACAACCCGATTTTCTCTTTGTCGACCATTGCGGAGACAAAAACGCGTCCTGCTGCGACGACTGGGCAGCCGATCCCGTCACCCAGTTGGGCGGTCCAGGCCATGTTTTCCGTCGTGGAGAATTTGACCGGGAGGGCCTGGGAAGAGGTCGATATCCCGCTGCAATTGGGTCCGCGAAATTGCGGCCAGTCCTCGGCTTTGAGGGGATGGGGGAAAACAGCCAGTAACGAAACCAGCAGAGGTGCCGCAGGAAAAACAAGTTTCATGACCACTCCTCGTTGGAACGGGCGAAGGAGAAATGTAAAACGGATGCGCTTTGGTGTTGTCTACCTGGCCAGGTAGACCGGGCCAGCAGACGGTATCACAGTCCGCGGGGCAATCCCGCTACAGGGGACTGGTAGCCACGACAGGTATTTTCCAGCGGGAGCGGACGTTACCATCCTCGCGGTCAGACGACCGAGTCCTCTTCGTCCGGTCGGTGTTCTACCGCTACCAGTATCCTCCCAAACTGCGCCCTGAGTGTACCTGTGGGAGATTTGTTTCACACCTTGGGGGGGTGAAAATACATAAAAAAAGCGGGCCCCCCCATTCGGGAGCCCGCTGATGTGATCGATCGATGGCAAGAGCCGCTAGGCCTGGAATGAGGAGCCACAACCGCAGGATTTGACGACATTGGGATTGTCGAATGTAAAGCCACGACGGTCGAGTCCGTCATGCCAGTCGAGTGTTGTTCCTTCCAGATACAAAGCACTCTTTTTGTCGACGACCACACTGACACCGTGGCAATCAATCTTGCTATCGGACGTGTCGTCAAATTGATTGTCTGGTTTGAGCGAGTAGCTGAAACCGCTGCAGCCACCGGCTGCGATGCCGATGCGCAGAAACATGGACTCATCAAATTTCTGATCTTGCCAAACGCGGCGAACTTCGTCTGCCGCTTTTTCGGTAACAGTAATAGACACTGGACGGACTCCTCCGAGAATGGCGGTGGTAATCACCTTCTTTTGCAAACTCTTCAGGCGCTGAATTTTCAGGGCCTGAGCGATGTCGACTGGGGACACGCGGTTCCCTGGTCAGCCTGGGTACCTGACTTTACTCATCGTCATCCCGGGTACCCTACTTCACCGATCCTACCCCATTAAGTCCGCAGAAACAAGTGAAGCGCTGGGGTGCCCAGATGGGACAATTGGCTAATCTTCGTCGGCCATGCGAGTCCGTCCCATGGCAATGTCAAACTCAAACAGCGCAGGGACCAGCATGGCCAATGTGGAAAAACCATAGGCGACTGAAATGACCAGAATGATGGTCAGTTCTCGATCTCCGAGAACAAAGCTGGTAATTGCGAAAAAGGTAGCAAAAGGAAGAATCATCGATGACCAGAGAATCGCGTTGGAACCATTGCGTGACCCGAGCGCGACATACAGACCCACGCCGCCTCCCAATACCATGGCCAGAAATGGCGGCAGTTGTGTTTGAAACGAACCGCTGAAGGACACCATGATCACAATGCACGTGGTGACCCCCAGAAACAAGAAAAAGACGGTACCCAGACTCATACCAATGGCCCGCCGCGAGTTTGCGTAAATCATGCCGCAGTGGATACCGAGCATGGCCACAAAGAGTACCAATAGTGCTAGCCCGCATAGCACGAAAACGAGGTTCTCACCTCCTTTCCAGCCCTGGCCTAGTCCTCCATTCCACCAAAGAAACCCCGTCAGAATGAGCGGGAACAAAATCATCTCGCGGGTAACCCAGAGTACACCACCCAGTTTACCGAACACGAATTCCCGCGAGGAAATGTCGGTGGCCAGTAGCAGGTCGAGAGCCAGGCCGTCTCTTTCGTTGGTGACTGAAGTCACACCCAAAGAGTTGATTAGTACGAGGCTGACGAGGAAAAAAGGTGCCAATGGTCGAGCGGCTGCTGGAATGACAGAGTTGTCTTGTGAAATGGTTGTGTTGGAGAGACTTTCCTGTAAACCAAACATCGTGGCGAGTCCGAGCAACAGGTACACGCACTTGATCACGAGAATTTTTCGGCCGTAAGCGCGGGTTCGTACTTCCCGCCAGAGGACTGGATTATTCCAGACGCGCTTCGATCGACTTGACTTTTTTCGAGTTCGGCTGACGGCATCCACATGACCGGCGCGGGCTGTTTCTGCGCTGGCCGGCTGGCTGGTGGTTGTGTCGTCGAGCGAAGCAAGGTCTTTGCTCCAGATGTTTTCCGTTTCCGTGTCTTCCTTTTGAAGTCGACGGATTTCACGAGAGGGATTCCAACGCCGTACGCGCAGGATGGCTAACCCGTTGAGTCCGAGGGTCGCCAGCACAGAGATCGTCAGGTATGTCCACGTGTCTTCGATAGAGCCTCTACTGGAGGCCAGGATCGCACGGACCGGACTGATTCCAGTCAACAGTTGGTTAATGAGCCAGTCTGGTATTGACTTGCTCTCTGTGGTGAAACTGGCTGCAACTTCTCCTAACCCAATCCACAACAGCAGAATGAGAGTGGCAATTGCCAGGGCCTGAAAGGTCTTTTCCCGCCATAGTGCGATCGTCGACCCAATGCTACCGGCGACCAGGACTGTGGCGAGCGTTACAGCGAATACCGCGCCGATCTGATGGAACGAGATACC
>CEUS01163676.1_pt1 | contig 18005 bp, 9 predicted proteins | sample 427031 | NCBI WGS metagenome assembly CEUS01 (sample SAMEA2622837, study PRJEB7988) | marine metagenome | biome: marine biome (ENVO:00000447); feature: marine epipelagic mixed layer (ENVO:xxxxxxxxx); material: "saline water (ENVO:00002010), including plankton (ENVO:xxxxxxxx)" | depth 140 m | reverse complement strand
TTCTGGGGAGTGTCTTTGGCAGCTCCGTACGCCGCCTGTACCAGCGCCAGACAGAGCCCCAGCTGGCCATTGGTTGCACTGCCAGAAAATCGGCTGATCCGTCGTTCCGCGTAAGCCAGCACTTCCTGCCAGGCTGCGGCGTGGCAGAGGCTCCGTACGTACCAGTGCGATCCTTCGTCCCGGATCGCGGGGGACACGGTGGCTTGATCGAGCCACTGAAAACAGATTCGACTATTGGCAACCTGGCCGGTGATGGCTTCTGCCAGACCCAGACCAATTACGGAGCGTGCCAGGTATTCGGTTTCCAGATTCAGCCAGTCCGAATCGATGTCTTTGAGTGATTCACCCGGTTCAATTCCCAGTAAAAGTTCGAACAAACGTCTGGACTTGGCATAGAGCGGGCTGTTTTGATCGACGGATTGGAGAAACCCCTGGTAGTACAGGGACCAGGCGGTGACGTAGGTTGCGCGATTCGCAATTCCTTGCAGACGACGCCAGTCACTTTGCAGTAGCTGAAAAGCATCTTCAGTCGCAGGCACTTCACGGCTTGTGTCCGGATTGTCCGGGCTGTTCAATCCGTTCCGTCGCCGGGCTCGTTGCAGGTTCGCGTCATAGGCGTCCAGCTGTTCCTTGAGTTGATCCGCTTGTTTGTTGAGTTGAGTTTGGAGCTGATCTAATGGAGGGCTGATCCGCGAGAGAATTCCCAGCGCTTTGCTGCGTGAATCTTGATCGGTCGAATTTCCGATCCATCGACTAGCCAGCGATTCAGCCCGATTGTAATCCGCTTGCAGGAGCATGACCTGCAGCGAAGAGGTTTTGGCTTCAGGAAATCGTTTCAGCAAGACCGTGATGCGGGCCACTTGTTCCTGATAGCGTGCTGCATCAGCAGAATAACGCATCAGTTGACTGGCGTAGAGGTCGGCAATCCGTCGTGCAAGCCTGGTTGCCTCGTTGCCTTTTTGGACGGTATTCAGGGACTGTTCCAGATGCAGGATTTGCAGATCAACCAAGCCTAACCGGGCCAGAAAACGGTCGACTTGCTGGCGCGTTTGCAGGGCATCGTCTGCACCACTAGCAAGGCAGACGTTCGTTGCGATCAGTACGAGCGCGCAAAATCCGCGGCGGATTGTGGAGAGTAGACTATTCATTGTTTCCGAAGGGTACGTACGAGACGATGGCAAAACCGGCCCGTTTGCAGGCTTGAACTGCCGCGGCGGCCATCCGGAATGGCGCCTCATCACTCACGCGTACAAATGCGCCGTCGTGTTTGTTTTCAAATTGCCGCAAGACATCGACAAGTTCTTCGGTGGCGCCGAATTCGCGGCTGCCCAGGCGAAAGACGAAGCGTTCGCCACTGCGAAGGACCTCGACAATCGCTGGTTCCAGGTCTGAGGCAGCACTGCTGGATTTTTTTTCTACCTTGATTCCAGAATCCAGATTGCGTTCAGTTTTGATGAAACTTGCTGTGGTCATGAAGAAAATCAGCAGCAGGAATACGACATCGATCATACTCGTCATCGACAGCTCGACCGCAGTGTCACGGCGATGTTTGCGATTGCTGAGTTTCATCGGGGTACCTGCAAAACGAACCGTTAGGCCAAGTGGGCCCGGGCCAGTGCAATCACCGGGGCACTTGGACCGCAAAAGAAACGCGTTTGATATTGAGTTGTTCGAGTGACCTGGCGATTTGGTTGGCAGCGCGGCTTTCGCCTCGCTGGTCAACACGCAATTCGATGTTGATTCGTCGAGGATCGTTGTCCACACGCGCCAGTTCTTCGTTGACCAGGGTCAGCACTCGGTCTGGTTGCAAGACGCGGCCCAGCATTACCAGCTGTCCATCCTGGCGTATGTTAATTGTCAGGGAAGAGATTTCTTTGTCACGGGATCCTTCTTGCTGCGGTAGTTCCAGCTGCTCTTCTTTGATTCGGGAAGCCTGGGTCACGGTCATAAAAAAGATCAGCAACAAGAACACGATGTCGATCATTGGCGTCATGTTCATTCGCAAAAGGCGGCTGCCTGAACGTTTACTGAGTCGCATGATTCCATCGCCGTGGGGGAGGTGAAACGCGTGACGTGTCTGTCAGGACCGGCGTTGACCCAGGGGAGTCAGAATTTGTTCGACGCGTTTGCCAGCTTCTGCCACGATCGAGTCAATGCGATTGCGGAAAAAACTAAAGGCGATCATGGTCGGAATCGCCACGACCAAACCCATTAGCGTGGTGACCAGCGCCTGGCCAATTCCTGCAGCCAGCTGGTCAGGTTTGGCCATGCCACCCGATGCGGCGATTTGGTTGAATGCGTCGATCATTCCAAGTACTGTTCCGGTCAATCCCAGCATCGGTGCGATGGATCCGATCAAATTCAGGACTTCGGTTTTGCGGTAGAGGCGACCGGTTTGATCTTCCCCGGCCTCTTCTACAGCAGCTTTGTATTCGGCAAAGCCAAATTGGCTTCCTTGAAAGCGTTCCAGGCCGGCCAGAACAACGTGTGCGATCAGTGAGTCGTTGCTGGGGTCCTTGCAGAGTTCTGTCGCTTCTTCGAGTTGCCCGTCATGAATCAGTTCTTCCAGGTCAAGCACGAGCGTGTCTGGCATCATGGTTGTGTGGCGAATGTGGATGAAGTGTTCGACGACAAACCCCACCGCGATCATGGAAAGTAATCCGATCAATGCTCCGACCAGGCCGCCATCGGCCAATGTGTCGAATAGACTGCGGTGTTTTCCGCTATCTGATGGCTCTGGACCGGGGGCTTGAGGAGCCACCTCTGACAAGCTCTCCCCGGTACTACTTTCTTGACCGTAACTGAATGAGACTGGGCTAGCAATGGTCAGTGCCAAGAAAGTCAGCCCGAGTAGAAACCCGCGCACCAGCGGGCAGGTTTCAACGCGCTCAGTGAAACAGGAAACAGACTCAATGGTCATGGGGATTTCTCGGTTGGTTTTTTAACGTCGGTTTGTTCGGCTTGCTGGAGGGCATGCCAGCTGCCGGAATAACGCGTTGACAATTCTCGCTGCAACGCAGCGCTCGCTCGCTCGTCCCCCGCATCGTGCAGTGTCTGTGCGGCGTAAGCCAGCCCTGCCGCGGCGATGTTGGGAAATGTCCGGTGGTGCAAGGCCGGGATTTTAAGCAGTAACAGTAAACCCTGACGCTGCTGAAGGGGGTCTTGTTTCAGCAGGTGGGACCTCCCCAGCCAGTAGAAGGCCAATGGACGCAAGCTGGGGTCGACGCGTGATAAGGCACTTTCCAGATTGAGCATCGCGGTTCCCGGTTGGCCCATGAGAACCTCGCGTTGCACCTGCAAGATAGAGGCGAATTGCCTGGCTAGAGTCAATTTGCTGGAGGTGCTGACGGCCGCCAGTTCGGCTGCTGGGGCTGCGCTCGCGAACACCAGTGCCGTCTGGTACAGGTGTGCGGCAGGACAGGGAGTGGCTGTCATCTCGATCAATGTAGTGACCTGTTTCAGGGCACTGGCAGCCGCTGTGCGATCGAACCAGAGAGGCAAGAATTCTTTGCAGATTCCGGTCTCAGCATCGAATTGCAGGCGTCTCTTGCCAGGCAAAGGGATCGGCTGATCTCCTACTCCGCGCAGCAGGTGATAACACCGCAAGTAGGGTTCGACCGCGAGCGCCCGTTGTCCTGCCGCCAGGCGTCCCCACATGACTGCCTGCACGACCATATACGCGGTTTTGCTGCGCCGTGCCGAGTAGCGTGAATACAGGGTCTCGGCATGACGTAACAGCGCCGAGTAATCACCGACCTTCAAGCGTTGGCGAATCCGATAGAGGGGAGTGCCGAGTTCGCTTAGTAGTTGATTGAACCTAGCCTGATCATTGGAAATCTGTGCCTTCTCGATTTGGTCCCAGCCGAGGCGTTGACCATTATCCAGCCGAATATCGTCTTCGTTAAATTGCTCCACACGCCGGTTGGTTAGAATGGTGAGGTCGCGCAACACAATCTGGTCTGCAGCGCTGGGTTCCGTGTGCCAACCCAGACAACTACTGAGAAACACAGTCCACAGAACGAGTCGTGGTTTGCTGATCATGATGGGCCGCAGAAGATCCACGCTCATGGCACTTGGGGTTGTGGGGGAATGATATTAGAATCGCGCGAACACGACTGGCTGCTGCGCTGCCCTGATTCCCGAACCACGCCACGCAGGCTGGGAGAAATGGTGTCCGGGCGGACTAGCCGGCTACCCGTCAATCCTATGCCTGGGCGCGGCGGAATGTCAAGTTTTCAGGTCATTTCAGATGCGGCACCGCGCAGCACAAAATCCATGTGTACCAGGCACATGCAGCAGGAAAAATTGGAGATAGACTAGCAGAGTTCGACTTGGCTGCCACGTTGGACTTATTGAGAGAAGTGAAGCCCGATTATTGGATAACCTGCGATTGCCAGGCGGGCTGATTGCCAGTGGGCCCATTTCGCGCTGGCAAGATATACGGTTGGAGCAGGAGACGTGATACGGGTGATTTACTTCTCAGTGGATGGTGTAGTATCGTCGTGCTTTAGCCATTAGGAGTCTTTCTTCCTGTGATGCACTCGGTGCGTTCACTTGGGTAACCATTGATCTTCGCGCCTGGGTGGCCCTGTTGTTTCCAAGGAGCCGTAGTGCGCGTCTCTGAGTTTCCAGAATACGTATCGTACGGACTTGCATTCTGCGGATATCGAGATCTTCCGGAGTATTGTCAGTTGAGTTTTTTGGATTTGTCGCCGGATTCTCAGTGATTGATCTGATTTTTGACTTAGTATTCACCAGAGTATGGGGTAGATGGCGCGAAAATTTACAGGTCCGGTAGGATGGGTGGTATGCAATGAATGGATCTGTTTAGGGTGGTTTGGTGACAGTTCTCGCTCCTGCTGAAGTCCCTTGGTTTTATGGTCGATGAAAGACTTGCAGGTTGTCGTTCGCATTGGTGGGAGATCGGTAATATGTCTCGCGTCACGCTAATCTTTACGCTGGTGGTCTTGTCTGCTGGTAAACATGCTGCTGGGCAAGATCAGCAAACTGTTACGCTTTGGTCATTCTTGGGAATTACCCAGGCTGCTGAGAAAATTAGCGGGATGCTGGTGAATCCAAACGGCAAGTTGCCGGCATTTGAAGCGAAACCACCGGTCAAGAAACTTGCCGATCCGGCAAACCTTGAATCGGAGATACCGGCCATCAAAAAAGCGGCTCAGGTAAAGCAGGCAGAAGACCTGAAAGCCCAGAAAATCAAAGCCATTCGTTATCTCGTGAAAATCGGTTGTGGTTGTTACGACGTAGACGGCGGTATCACAGAAGCGTTGCTTGCTGCCACGAGAGATTGCACCGAGGAAGTACGGTTCGCCACCGTACAAGCGATTATCCAATCGGCGAGAGCAGACGATGATTGTGACCATTGCCATCTGCGTGGTTGCTGTAGCGAAAAAATAGTAAATCGTTTAACTGAAATGGCCTACGAATTTGATGACAAGGGGCACCGTGTTGAGCCTTCAGCGCGGGTGCGTTTGGCTGCCGAACGGGCAATCGAACTTTGTTGCCCGGGCGACTTGAAGCTCCAGGAAGAGGTGTCACCGCCGGAGCGAGAGGCGGCGGAACCGGAATCAGCCGCACCAGTGCCTCCTGCGCCATCGGCTGCCAGCCATAGTGATGCCCCGTTCGCTCCTGTTGTTTCCTTGAACCGAGCAACCCGCACACGTACCCCTCGGTTGACGCGTGTTTCAACAACGATCAGGAACGCACGTATCTCGGGTGAGATTATCCATACTGACGCGCGCCGTCGATTGGCACACGTCCACTTTGCGGGCGCTGAGAATCGCTTGCCAGTGGGGACGCGCCTGCTTGTTTTCAAGAGGAGTTCCGACAGGCGGGTCCTGTTGGGAGAACTTCAGGTCCTGGAGAGCTTTCCCGGTTCCGTCAATGCCCAGGCCACTGCAGAAACCAAATTTTCTAGGCTTGCGAACGGTGACAAGATCGCTGTTCAGCGTGTATCACGCAGCAGCCGGTGATCGCTTATAGGTCACATCTTATAGGTCAAATTGACTACAGCGGTGGTCGACGGCCGTTCCAGATCTGTGGCATCAGTCGCGCCATCGACAGTCTGTGCGCGACCTTTCTTTATTCGCCTTGAGGCTTGCGACTCGCAAGCGTGGGGGCGCTCGGCAATACGTTCCCAATGATCGTATTGCGTCAACCCGTATGGAACCTGGCCACGGTGTTGTGTACTGTTAGGTCTTACGGCTCCATTAACATTTTTGGTGCAGTTGGCGGTCATTGTGGACTCCAAGCCTTCTCCTGCGACGAAACGACCAGCCGGATTTCGGAAGCCATCCCAGACGGTAGGGAAAAGTGGTGCGAACCCCTATTGGCTTTCATCGGGACCACGTCCCTTGCGCACGCGATTTCGTCTCTTGCTGTGTGGCCTGGCATTGGTCGCAATGCTGACGGTTTTCGGCACTTGGATTCTGTTCAGGCCTCGTAGCGTTCCGCTGGTAATGTTCAGCGTGTCGCGGTATTCCGAAACGATCGATCCAAATAGATTGGTGGCAGAAGATCGAGATCGTCTGCGGGACAGCTTTGCGGGTGACAGCAATCTTCAAATGGTTGATGTAACTGTTGACTCTCAACCGGATTGGAGAGTCTCACTTGACGAAGTGTTGAACCGATTGCGCCCTGGCGGACCGGGACAGGGGAAGTTGTTTCCTGAGAACAATGTCGTCCTTCTCTATGTCAATGCCCACGGGGTCGTCAATCAGCAAGGACAACCTTGTCTGCTGATGTCGGACAGTCATCCTTTAAACGATTCGACGTGGTTACCTTTGCGGGCATTGATGAAGCGTGTTGAGCGGCAGGAAACGCTGGCAGCTGCCCATAAAGTTTTGATCTTGGAGTCGGGGAAGATCCGTCAGAACTGGTCGTTAGGAATCCTCGACAATCTCTTTTGTGACGCGTTGCAGGAAGATTTTGCTCGTCAGCCTCCTTCTGGATGGCACGTAATCAACGCCACTCGGTCCGGTCAGCAGGCTCAGGTTTCACAGGAACTGGGCGGTTCCGTTTTTTCGTACTTTGTGGCTCAGGGCCTCCGTGGGGCAGCGGACCTGGACGACAACCGTCGTGTGTCACTACTGGAATTGGACCAATACCTTGAGCAGCAGGTTTACGCCTGGACGACCCGCTACTGTGGCGCCGCACAAAAGCCATGTCTGATTTCTTCTCAGGCAATCGAAGTTGATCTCACCTATGTGTCGACGTATGCGTCGCCGGTGGTGGAGCCTCGCGAGGTTTCCGACTCTCGCGTGGAAACCGTCAACCGCATTTGGTCTCAATTTTCAAGAATCGACTATCAGCGCACTCTGCGGCGCGTGCCAAAAGTTGTGGCGCAGGTCCAACGAAGACTGGGCCGGCTTGAGGATTTGCTTGTATCGGGTGGTGCGTACGAGAACGAATTTGACGCGTTGGCGGAAGACTTGGAATTGGCGATCACCCGTTTGGCAAGCAAACCTGTCTTGGATCGTGTGGAAGCGGTTCCAAATTTGGCGAGTATCGTGTTGGCTCAGCGGCGGTCCCCACTGACATCCGCTCAGATCAACGTAGCCATGCAGGCCTTACAAGCCTGGCCACCAAAAGAACTGGAATCGGAACCCGAGAAAGAAACGGAAGTGGTGCCAGCGCAACCCCCGGTTCAGATAGATCCACGTGCTGCGTTGATGGTGGGCTACCGTTCGTTAATGCAGGGTTCGACCGAGTCGTTTCAGGATCGAATAGAAAGCATATTGGCGTTTTGGCAATCACAAGGCGGCGGGCAGAGTGGTCCCAAAGAGTTTCATTTGCTCCGTTTGTTGATCGAGAATGTGGACTGGGCGGCTAAAGATATCGGTGCATCCGCACAGTTGGCCTTACAGACTCAGTCGGCATTGGAAGGTCTGGCGACTCCTGAAGATGTGCGTGGATTCCATTGGATCAGGCCGTTCCTGGCACGGTATGAGACGGAGTGGCAAGCTGCGTTTGATGAACTACTGGTGGGGAGCGAGGCAGCCTTGCAGTCAGCAGACTCGCGGTGGAATCGTATCCTGGCAGGAGTCGTGCGGGTCAACCAGGACGCAGACATGGTTGGTCGCGCCTATGCGATACGAGATGAAATTTGGGCGCAGGCCGGTTTTCTTGCCCAGTGGATGCTCGTCTACCCCGACCTTCCGGATGTGAAAAATCGCGTTGAGACACTGAATTCAGTGATTGAACGTTCCCGCCAGTTACGCACCATGCTCGATGAAAATTTGGCGGTATCCCTGTCAGCAGCTGATCTCGCTAAGGTGCAAACGCTCTCGGTAAAGTTGCGCGCTGACTGGGAGTCCTTGCTGGCCGATTACGATCGTATATGTGACACCCTGGCCAATACAGAAACGGGTTTGGTCGAAACGACGCGACGAAAGCTGGGAGTGACGGTGCGGGTGCCCTTGCTGACTCGACACCGCGCGGCGTTGCGCAATCAGTATTTGCGGCGTCTAGAAGGCGTTGCATATGAGCTGGATTCGACCAGTAGTCAGTCGGGTGGCTTGCGGATTTCCGGACATCCACTGCTTGATCAACTGAACGGGTTAACTCGCCATCCTGGCGTCGTATTACTCGCAGACTCAATATTGTTTGACCCCGATGGCGATTCCTCAACACGTTTGCAATGGAAACCCACTGGCCAGCTTCCACAGTCGTCTACTGTGGAAAACACCAAGAATCGTGGCCCTTACATATTGCATGTAGGATTTCTGGGAGGGCGGCTACGTCAGTGTTTGCAGGAAGGGCCACAGGTGTTGCGCCAAGCGATGGAAGAGGCCGAGAATATCGAGGTTCCGCGCGGCGGTGCGGACCAACGCAGTAATTGGCCATCGTGGGCGCGTCAATCTCGCATTGGTCTTAGTCGTTGTGCGTACTGGATACGGGTAACAGCGGGATGGGGAGCACCGCAAGAATCGCAGGTCATGGAAAGTACTCCGACTGATACACTCAGGCGTTTGGACTGGAGCTTGCTTTTTGCCTGGCACATCGAACGCTTGTACGAAGATTGTTGGGGGCCTGTTGGTGGCCAGCGGATCAGTTTTTTTTCACTGGCGGCACGCGAGTATCTGAGCGTTTCCAGACAGTTGTTTTTCGGGATGACGGGTTTCCATGAATTGCTCGACGAAATGCTGCGGTCCCGCGAAACTGCGATCCAACAATGGAATCCAGTTTCGGTCGAGGATGTGGTTTCCGATGCAGGCCGCGAGACTTTGTCGCACCGTTTCGAAAGAAATGTTGACGGTGATTTTCCTCCCGGAACGGCCAGCTTGTACATCCAGACCGGTTTACAGGAACTAGTTCCAGTATTGCATCCGACGACGCTGCAGACCATTCGGCGTCAGTCCACCACGATAACACGCGGCGCCACGCCCCACCCCGCGGAATTTCGTTATTTATTGTCCCAGTCAACAGTGGTAACTGTTCCCCTGCCACTCACCGCCACTGCGCTTTACCGTGGACATGTCTACCGAACCGGTTTCCTCGTGGGAAGTGACGGTCCGCTGATAACTTATCGGCGTTCCACAGGTAAAGGTGCCAAGATTCGTGTCGTGGGTGATTTGTCACAGACAAATCAGGTGATTCTTGTCTTGGATTGCTCCGGGAGTATGAGTCGCCGTCTTCCTTCCGATGAAGGGCCGCTGCGAACTCGGCTGGATGTGGCACGGAGTAGTCTATTGACTGTACTGGAATCTCTGCCCGTGGAAAAATATCACGTCGGTCTTGTGCTCTACGGGCATCGTACCGGGTGGAAGTACACGGGAAATAGTCGACAGGAGAGAACCTGGTTGCCTGGTGCTGAGGACCTGGATGTTGGAGAAGATGTTGAATTGGCTGTTCCGGTGCGATCACTGAATCCGTCTGAGGGTGATACACGGGGAAAAATTCGTGCCCGCTTGCGGACACTCAACCCACTGGGTGTGACGCCTCTCTATTTTGCGTTGCGTCAATCGCTGCAGAGTTTCCGTGAGGACCTCGTTGGTACACGGCATGTGATCGTGATTACCGATGGGTTGAACAACATCGAAGATAGTGAAAGTCCATTAGCCAAGACAACGGCAGACATGGTCAAGGAACTTCTTCAGCAACCTGACATGAAAGCCCAAGTTGATATTATTGGTTTCGCTTTGGAGAAATCGCAGCAGGAAAAAGACTACAAGTCTCTCATCGACATCGCCCGAAACCAGAATTCCGGGGGTGATTTCTATCAGGCCCGTGACCCGAGTTCGCTGTTGGCCGCTTTACGTGAGTCACTGAGGCCAGTTCGATATGTTGTTGAGCAGGGTGGGATCGTGGTACCACAGGGGGCAAGTTCTCGAGAACTCAACCAGACCTGGGTCCTCAATTCGATCGGTGACAAGGCGGAGTACCAGGTCGCGCTGGTTGATTACGATGAACCGGTCAGCACAAGTGTACGCCTTGAAGGAGGAGAGTCGGTGGAGCTCTTTGTGCAAGGCAATCAGCTGCAGCACCGCCGCTATCGAAACCAATTACGCGAGTCGATCGAAGAGGTGATTGATCCTCAAGACCCGACGCGGCGTTTTTTCATTGGCGCTCATTTGCCGGAACGTCATGGTGCGTCGGAGGTATGGTTGCGGATGTCCGTGCAGAATGCGCGCGCCGATCGATTCAGCGTGCGTCCGCGACGGGTCTGGGCAGAGGTGCGTCCAGTTGCGGCGCGCGACCGGGTGTATTATGCCAGTGATGCGGAATGGGAACCCGGAACACCGGTACCCGTTTTGCGTCTGCGTTTGCATCACTGGCCGGCTGGCTGTGATCTGGCCGAGATTAAATTGCGTTATGCGATGGCGGATAGCCCAGCTGAGCAGGTATTTGCGTTTGATCCAAAATTGCCTCGGCAAAAGTTCCAATGGAACGGAGTCGAATTGCAGATCGAAACGCGGAGTATCAGCGGTGCGGACTTTCGAGAGTTTGTAGTGCGTGAACAGCACCCGACCGATCGCGAGTTTTCGCCTCTGTTGGTGCAACTGAGACCTGCTTCTGAGAACATTCGGCACACCTACTTTCGTGACAAGCACCGCGCCGTGCACGTGTTTATTTGCCGTGCGCGTGATCTGGCAGGGATGCCGCAGGCGCAGCTCCATCTTACACGCGCAACCGTTGGTGGACCCTTAGATAAATGGGTGAGCGCTGCACCATTGGAAGTACAGATTCCCCCTCGTTAGTAAATCCCATCACTTCAGAAGGTACTGCGACTATCTTCCTGTCGTTCGTTGATGGGCCAATGGAGCGAAACAAGAATCATGCTCAACAAGGGTGACGAACCGATACCGGGTTATCGAATCGAAGCGTTTCTTGGCCGGGGACAATTCGGTGAAGTCTGGCGCGCAACATCTCCCGGAGACGTGCCGATCGCACTGAAGTTTTTGAATATTCAGGACCGCCATGGCCTCACGGAGCTACGCTCAACCCAACACATCAAGAAGATTCGCCATCCGCATCTGGTGCCGGTGATTGGCTTGTGGCTTCTCAATGACTCGGGCCAGGTTCTGAGTGAAAGCCAGTTCCAGAATGTGGAGAAGACGGACTTACTTGGCGGAGAATTGCAACGGGAAACAATGATACCGTCGCTGTCCCATACGGTCCCTGTGGAAGAAATGCCCAGTCGCTTGATCGTAGCAACGTTGTTGTGTGGACAGAACTTGAAGCAGCGTCTGGAGGACTGCTTGCAACAAGGATGGAAAGGCATCCCCTACGGGGAACTTGTGGTGATGATGCAAGAGGCCGCAAAGGGAATCGATTATCTCAATTCGCCACAACACGACCTGGGTGATGGGCCGGTGGCGATTCAGCATTGCGATATCAAGCCTGCGAACATCATGCTGATGGGTGAGGCGGCGATGATTGGTGATTTTGGAGTCGCACGCCTGTTTCACGATCAGGCGGCGACCGCGACAAGTATGGCTGGTTCTCCTGCCTTTATGGCGCCCGAATCAATCGAGCGCAAGCCGGCGGCAACGTCCGACCAGTATTCTCTGGCTATCACCTATTACGAATTGCGGACGGGGGAGTTACCGTTTCGGTCGGAGTCCATGTTGGACGTGATTGAGGCGAAACGCCAAGGTCAGCTGGATTTATCTCTGTTGCCAACCGCCGAGCGCGAAGTCATCGCCAAGGCGACGGCCGTGGATCCTGCCGATCGGTTTGCGTCATGTCAGGAAATGATTGCCGCGTTGAGTTGTGAAAAGGAAACCGTTTTCCAGCGGCCCTCAGCTCCCTTGGCAGGTCTGAAACGAATAAATCGGTTACTAGCCGTCGGTGCGGTCGCGGTATTGATCGCGGGGGTGATGTTAGGCCTTTTCGGTAGTGACATTGAGCCGGATGTCGGCGGTGACGTTTCCTCACCTGTTGAGATTACCTTTCAGGTAGATCCTGCGGATGCAGAGGTACGGATCGATGGCGAGAAAGTGGTGGTTGATTCGCAGGGGCGCGTTGTGCTGATGCGCAAGCCAACCGCGGGAGTCAAGGTTGTGATTAGCAAACGTCCCCACTTCAAGGATTGGAGTCGTGACTATCAGGCAGCGGACCTGGCGGGACAACGTATGGTACTGGAGTCAGACCAGTCGCAAGTTGATCTTGTTGCACGCGGCCATGCGCAGGCTGCCTGGGCAGCCATCGACACGGACGCGGCTCACTTGCCTCGTTTGGCCGAGGCTGTCCAGGAATACCAGCGGGCAATCGAGATCGATCAGAAGAAATATAGTCAGGTACCTAGTCTGCACCATCTGTTGAATGAGCCCGAAAAAGACCGCTACACGTTGCACGCGTTGAGATTGCTAACAGCGCGAGAATGGTTAGTGGGTCGTTTCGACGGGAATCAGGTTGCCTTTTGGAACCTGGGCCTCCCGGCAAATCCACGTCAGACAATTCACACACAGAACGATGGTGCGAGCGAACGCTCAGATGTCTGTAATCTGCTTGTCTCAGGAGATTACGTGATTTCTGCAGGGGTATCGGAATCGATCTGTATCTCGCAGATGGATGCCCAGGGCGCCGTGATCGAAACCGTGCGCCCTGGGAAACTGGCAGGGTGGGCGCTGGCCAGTACCATGGATTCACGCTGGTTAATTGTTGGAAATCTCGACGGCCAACTGTACCGTTGGGACTTGCATGTTCGGGATGCGGCGGCCAGCCCGGTTCTGATTGGGCGTCATGATGAGCCGATTCACGAGGTCCTGATTACTCCGGATGATCGCTGGGTTGTCAGCGCCGATTTGGCGGGGCATGTGAAACAGTGGAGTTTATCAGACCCTAATCCCGCAACTGCTGCAAAAGCACTCGGCAAGCAGGAGGGCGAGTTGGCGGCGCTGGCGATGTCACAGGATGGGCAGTGGCTGGCCTGGGGGGGAGAGGCCAGGCAGGGCAGCGAGTACCCGATTTCTTTGTGTCAACGTACAGATGCAACTTCGCGGGTTCTGACGGAAGGGCACGTGGATGCGATTTCTGCACTTTGCTTTGGTTCTGGGGTTACGTCCGCTGATACAGCGCCACAATACCTGGCCAGCGGAAGTGTTTCTGGGGACGTGCATCTGTGGAATCTGGCTGAGGGAAGCCATCAGCCACTGGTTTCGCAGCATGATGGTAGTGTCCGTTCCCTCACGTTTTTGCCAATTGCCGGCTGGCTGGCCAGCGGTGGCGACGACGGCAACCTTCACCTTTGGAATTATCTCGCGCCGACAACTTCGCCACTCGTATTGAAAGGTGGGAGTGGAAGAATCGCCCAGGTGCTGGTGACCGCGCGCTGGTTGATCGCCGGCTGCAATAATGGCGCCATTCTAGTCTGGGATCTGCGTCGATGTATTCTCGTCAAACAGGCTTGCGATGCACTGGAGATTCCAGTCGCCGCGCCATCTGATATGAAGCCACGTGTGTCCTCATGACCTCGGCGACCTGATGTGTGAGGCCAGATAGATATGCCAGTCCGTCCTAGCGAACCGCGTTGGCGATTCTACGATTCACATGGGGTAAGTGCTCAAAGCGGTTTTCACCTTTTTCCCGATCCCACCGTAGATTGTGTCGGATGAACTCCGCTTCACTGCTTTCCGCGAAGTGGGCCAGTATTTGGATCAGATGATGGCGGGATTTTGATTCATCTACCAGGGTCTTGGCTGCCGGCGATTCTGCGACTCCCCAGTCACCGCTATGGATGCCTGCTAACATCCAGTGGGCTCTTTGGCTGGAGCGTAACGGGGTGGTTGGTTTGAGTTCAGCTAGTTGCTGGTAGATCTCTGCCGCGGCGACGTAGTCCTTCTTGATCATCAGCGCGTAATCCGCCTCAATTTCCCGCTGCAAGTAGTCAAAGTTCGCTTCTTTGCGGCGCGCGAATGCCGATTTCAATGCTTGTGAATACTGTTTGCAGTATTGGAGTGCTTCCTCACTCTTTCCCTGTTGTGTGAGCCACTGGGCTTCATTGAAGGCGGTGTTGGCCAACAGCAACGCGACGAGTGGATTCTGCTGGTCTTCTTGCTGGGCACGCTCCAGCGCTTTTCTGGCCTGCTTGAGTTGGGATTGTCCATCCGGACTACCGACTGGATATGCCAGGGCCTTTTCGAGAAACTCGAATCCAATCAGCAACGCTGTGCGCCCCAGTTCGGTCTGTGCCACGGGGTTGAGCATCCGGCGGTCGGAAGGTGAATCCTCCTCCAGCAGGCTCAAGGCGGCAACCAGTCGGGTGTCGAGATTGCGCAGCATGATCTGGTCCTTAATGCGGCTCGATAAGCGCGCAGTAAGTTGTGAGACGGGCAATTGATCATTGGCTCGTACAACTTGTTGTACAAGCTCGTTACCGCTGGTGTTGGCATAGATAGAAGATTGGATTTGTAGTCGTCCGTCTTCTTGTGAGACCACGCCCCAAACAACGTAATCCACTTTCAGCGCGGTAGCTAAGGAAGGCAGCAGATCAGTTCCACGCACACCGCGTGCTTGTAATCGAAAAACTTGTCGTTCGACAGAGAGCGGGCTTTTAATTTCCGCGCCGGGAATTCCCAGGAAACGATGGCGCAGCTCAGCAGCAACTTGCACCGCGGGTAGCGCCGGGTCAAATGCGCCTTGGCCTTTCAATTGTGTGAGCGGGACGTGGGGCAATACTGCCATGCGGATACGTCGCTGTTCCGCCGCCAATGTCGCTGCTTGCTGTGCTTCCTGTCGCGCCTGGGCAATGGACTCACGTGTGATCTTCCCGATTTTTCGATAACGAACGCGTTGGACACTTGCCGCTTGCTGGACCGCGTTACGGATGTCCGGATAGGACAGGTCCAACATCAGGCCACCAGTGTCGGTTGCCAACTGATTCATGAAACGTTGCGTTTGTGGAAGAACTTTCTGATAGACCGATTCGTCTTCCGTACGACTGGGACAGAGCACGCAGTTGACTTTGACCCCCAGACGGGTTGCAGTACTCACCAGCTGCTGGGTCGAAATCCGTCGTTCTGCGCGGGAGTCTTCTTCCTTGAATCCCTCTTCGAAAGGGGGGGCATCGCCGAACACCAGTAGCCAGCGGGTGACGTCTTCAGCGGCCGACCAGTTCAATTCGGTTAGCGCTTGCTGAACACCCAGATCGATCAATTCCGGAAAATAGGGGGCGCCCGATTCACCCTGGATCGACTTGATGCCTGCCCGCAGTACAGCCCGGTCGGCGGTAAAGGAACGAGATTTGTTCCCCTCGGTATCCGTAGCCATAGGTGTTTGCAAGGGAAAAGAGCAGGCCCCCGATGCGGCGCCCACATCACGGTAAACCACCAATTGAAACACTACGTTTTCTTGATACCGATGCAGGTCATCCAGCATCTTGTAGAGCGCTGTTTGGATGCCGGCGATGGAACCACCCATGCTGTCCGTGCCGTCGACCACCAAAGCGAGTTCCAACCGCGAATGACCAACCTCCAGCAGGTCGAGAAAGTTGCGTTGGACGAGACCCATGGTACGGGCACGCGGTGCGCGACGCGGATTGAAGATCGTCTCGAGTGCGGATTCGGTGGCAACACGCGGAGTTGACTGGGCCATCAGGCCGGTCGCGCTGAGCGACAAAGCAAGCCCTATGAGGAGCCCTGGGACGCAGGAGGATCGGTGATACATGCGGTTACCCTGTGTCATTCTAGAGCATATGATGCGAGCGGCTCGGGAGCGTTTCCAGCAGCCAGGCGGTTGTTGGCTGTCCATTTTGTTTCTCAGTGCGTTGTGCTGGCCTGACAAACGGTCTTCGTGATCGGTTGCCGAAGTCGATTGTCTTACGGTTGAATTGTCGTACGCCCTGTTATCGTACGCCATCCTGCATTGTTTCCGAAAAAATTGCTACAGGACTGGAAAATCAGCAACAACACGGGTGCTGCCACGATAACAGGCTTGAAGGGTGAGTACTGATTCTGTGGAGGTTCTTGATGGATTCTAACGAAGGCCGAATCGGCAAACGTATCGTGCTGCAGGACCGAGTCAGCAGGTCGGCAGGGCTTCTGGGGCACGGGTGTCCTCGGCTAGGTAGTTATTTCGTCACATCTCTTTTGGGGTGCTTCTTGGCGCTCTGTCTGGTCTCCAGTTTAGCAGCCCAGGTGATCCGACGGTTGCCTAGTGAGTCGCGGTTACCAGGTGACCGCCGGGGCAATCCGGCTTTGCCGGCAGAATCTCGCTTGCCGCCGGGGCTGCGGGCGGTGATCGGTCGGGCAATCTCCGAAAGAGCACGTCGTCGTGGGCCGCGCACGAAACGGGATCTGCCAAGCGAGAACCGTTTGCCTCCAGGACAACAGGAAGAGATTATTCCATTGCCGCCCGAGACGGCGTTGCCCCCTGAAGCGGAACAGCCAGGCCGAAACGCGGATACGGACTTGGACGCACTTCTGCAGCCGGGTCGCAGTCCAGATGCTATCCCTTGGCTGCGGCTGCAACTGAAAGCGCACGTGGGGCGTGTTCGGGCGCTGGCCTTTACTGCCGATTCGCGGCGACTCTGCTCAGCGGGAGATGATAAAACCGTGCTCGTCTGGGGACAGACTGGTGCGCCCGGCCTGCCGGTATCGGATTGGCGCTATCAGCGTTCGATTTACTGGCAGATTCAGCGTGGCAACAAAGGGCGGATTCTCGCCCTGGCTACGAGTGGTGCGCGGCTGGCAATTGGTGGACATGGCGCGACGGGCGGTGCTGGCGAGATCTTGCTGGTGAATGCACGTACCGGTGAATTGGAAGTGACGCTACATGACGCAGAGATCGGGCATCGCCGATTAGTGGTGGCGCTGGCGTTTTCGCCTGACCCTGAGCAGCCAGGGTTGGTTTCTACTGACCGGGAAGGCCGCACACTGTACTGGCGACCGGATGAGACGGGGCAGTGGCGGTGTAAAGTACTGCGGGCCTCTGACCATCAGCAGTATGGAGCGGAGTTGGCTCGTGGGATTGCAGCGTTCAGGGTGACCCCTGCGCTGGGCATGTTGGATGGCCGGAAGGCCGTGGTCCCGATACCGGAAGCGGCTGACCGCGTGTCCTGGAGGTTACATCTGGTCGATGTTGTGACAGGTGTTGCCGAGCCGCTACTGGGTGAGGCGTCTCCTGTCCACGTTGGCGCCGTCACAGCGCTGGCCGCTGCTGCCAATGGCTCCCGTCTGGTATCTGCAGATTTAGGTCGCCGCAATGGCGCGCTTCCCTACCGTATGTTCGTGTGGGACCTGCGCCGCGGACAGGTTACCGAGCAGCCAGTCGCCCAGTTGCCTCTCTCGCTGTCGCTGACAGCTACGGGCGCGCGGTTGCTGGTCGGTACCCGCCACGAGGATCGCAAACCGGCGGTATTACAGACGTGGGATAGCAGTGATACCCAGAACCTCCACAAAGCGGCCGCTGATATTCCCGTGGATGCGGGCGATGTGTTTGCCTGTACTATCAGCCCCGATCGTCAGTTCGTCGCCTACGCGGCCGGCAATCGGCTAGTGGTGCAACCAGTAGCGCAAGCGCCCCGGACAGCTCGCCTGCGCGCGGGG
>CEUS01128337.1_pt1 | contig 18076 bp, 17 predicted proteins | sample 427031 | NCBI WGS metagenome assembly CEUS01 (sample SAMEA2622837, study PRJEB7988) | marine metagenome | biome: marine biome (ENVO:00000447); feature: marine epipelagic mixed layer (ENVO:xxxxxxxxx); material: "saline water (ENVO:00002010), including plankton (ENVO:xxxxxxxx)" | depth 140 m | reverse complement strand
CCTGTCACGCCGGAGGTCGCGAGTTCGAGTCTCGTCGGCCCCGCCATAATTAACATGTGTGTAGTCCCCGCTGGTGACAAGCGGTTCCTAATCCTGGGATTATTCTTCCATTGTGGGAGTCAGACAGTTTAGGTTTGCTGTCTTATTCTTATAAGTGATTTAGTTATGGCTACTCCAGCAATTTTTTTAGATCGAGATGGAACCCTCATTGAAGATGTTGGTTATGTTGATCGCCTAGAGCGACTTCGTATGTATCCTTGGAGCATCGAAGCAGTTCGAATGTTGCGCCGAGTTGGCTATGCAGTCGTAGTGGTCACAAATCAAGCGGGTGTCGCACGTGGCATGGTTGACGAAAAGGTTGTGCTCGAAGTTCGAGATCACATTCAATCTCAACTTGGTCAGATAGGAGAGCGTCTCGATGGTCATTATCATTGCCCTCATCTTCCCGATGCTCCTTTAATAAAGTACCGTTGTGATTGTTTGTGTCACAAACCAAAGCCCGGTATGGTTAGGCAGGCGGCGGAAGAACTGGCGCTTGATTTGAGCCGGTCTGTAGTCGTTGGAGATCGAAAAACTGATATCGAATTAGCTCAATCAGTTGGAGCTAGGGGAATTTTGGTTAAGACTGGGTATGGCCCCAGTCAGGAAGCACTGTTGTCGACAGGAAAGGCGGCAGATTTGGTTACTTCTGATTTGCTTGCAGGAGTGGGTTGGATTCTAAATAATTTGTCTCGTCCTGACAGCAAATAACACTTTCCACCTTTAGATTAAGTATTGTTAAAGCTATGTTGAGCCCTTAGTGTAAGAGGCAGACAATAGCCATGAGTTTTAAAAATGTAGTTGGTCATCACCATTTTGTAAAGCGAATTTCGCTTGCTGTTGCGAAGGGAACTCTTCCTCAAAGCCTTATACTGTCGGGGCCATCTGGAGTTGGAAAACAGCTGGTTGCGACCTCGTTAGCACAGGTATTAAACTGTTTGCAGCCTGTCCGGAGCGGGCGACAAGATTCGGTGTGTTACGATGCCTGTGGCAGTTGTGGGTCTTGCCAGAAAATTGTTCGTGGTGTTCATCCTGACGTCATATTTATTTCTGTTCAGGACGACAAATCAAGAATTGAAACGGATCAAGTACGTCAAGTTATCGGGCAATCAAAATATCGTCCCTTTGAGGGTAAAAAGAGAGTCGTCGTCATTATTGAGGCAGATAAGCTTACTTTTGAAGCACAAAACGCTCTTCTTAAATCTCTTGAGGAACCACCCGATGCCTCACAATTTATTCTCGTGGCGGAGACGCTCGATGTGCTTCTTGCGACCGTGCGTTCTAGGTGTCAGTGTTTAGCTTTTGGACGACTTGATCTTGAAGAATTATGCGAACTTTTAGTTAGAGATCATAACCAAACATATGATGATGCGCGTGCGATGGCACTATTGGCTGAAGGTAGTGCTGGGAGGGCATTGTCGTTAGGTTCTAAAGAGTTAGTCACTACTCGCGAAGCATCAATTGATTTTTTGAATTCTATTGCGAATGCCCGTGACACAAGAATGCGTCTCGAAAGTGCTGAAAATTTTGTTCCAGCTCCTTCTAAAGTAAAAAAGGGAATGTCTTTTCAGCGGAAGGAACTAGAGTTACGTTTTCAGTGTCTGGAGTCTTTTTTGCGCGATATGGTGCTAATTAGAAGTTCAGGAGACTTAAATACTCTTTCAAATATTGATTTTCGTGACCAATTAATGTCTTTATCGAATGATTTTGTTGTCTCGCGTGCTGTTAGGGGTTTTTCGGCTGTCGACGAAGCTAGTAAGGCAATTAAGTCCAATGCGAACCCCAAAGTTGTGATTGCTTGGTTGGCATGCCAGTTGTAGGCTGAAAATGATGTCAAAACCATCGATTGCGTCTTTCGTGAGCGTTAAGTTTGATCATGTTGGACGTCTTCACCATTTTCTATTACCAGAAGTCGGTTTTGAAGAACCGATTAAGAGTGAAGAAACAGTTGTCGTGCTTCATTCTGGTCGTCAAATGTATGGAACAGTAAAACGGTCAATAAGAGAATCTGGTGAGCGCCATCTCCGAAAAGGAAGGTCTGCCAACAAACTTATACGGAGAGCGACAAAAGATGACATTACTGTTCGATTAAAGCAGGAGCAATTCGAAAAAAAAGCGAGCCAATTTGGCTCAATGAAGATCCGGGAATTCTCTTTGCCTATGAAATTGGTCCGTGTTGAGCAGCACCATGATAAATCGCGACTAGTTTTTTTCTTTAAGTCTGAGGAACGCATTGATTTTAGCGAACTCGTCCGAGAGTTGTCTTCTAAATTTAGGTGTCGGATTGAAATGCGACACATCGGTGCACGCGACGAAGCAAAAATATTGGGTGGTTACGGAACTTGTGGTAGACCCCTCTGTTGTACGACATGGTTGAACAAATTTGAGCCAATCTCTATTAAAATGGCTAAACGTCAAAATCTAAGTTTAAGTCCTTCGAAGCTGTCAGGATTATGTGGGCGTCTCAAATGTTGTCTTCGCTATGAGTTGCCTAACGCCGCAGGAGAGCAGTTCGGTGGTTGTGCAAATGAGGGCTCCTGTAGTCGTAGCGCCACTGGTGAAGGTTGTTCATCGGGAGGCTGCGGAACAGGAGATTGCTCTTCTTGTGGATTGTAAGGTGTAATAGTTAATTGTAAATATCGGTTCTTGCCGTAAACGTGAATTTTGATGGAACGACCGCGCATCGGTCTCACCGTTGGTGATCCCGCAGGAATTGGCCCAGAGATCACAGAACAAGCCCTTCGTGATCCTCGAGTAACACAAGTGTGTACGCCCGTCTTGTACGATTCGAGATCTGAATTGGTTCAGATGGGTATTGCTGATGCTAAGGGAGGGATGTCGTCCTATCAAGCCGTTTGTCGCGCAACGCACGATGCACTGGAAGGTCGCCTAGACGCCCTAACGACGTCTCCAATTAACAAGACGTCTTGGAATCTTGCTGGTTTGAAATGGCCTGGTCATACAGAGCTTTTGGCCGATTTGACTGGGGCAACAGACGTTGCAATGATGTTTTACACAGAGAGTCTTCGGGTTGTAATAGCCACCGTTCATATACCGCTCTCTCTGGTGTCGGACAATCTGACCCAAGCAAGAATTGAGCGTACTGTTGAACTGGCCCATGCCGAGCTTCCACTGTTTGGTTGCCTTTCTCCTCGTTTAGCTATTGCAGGCGTGAATCCACACGCTGGAGAAAAGGGGCTGATTGGTCGTGAGGAAGTTGAAATTATAGAACCAGCTGTTCAAAGTCTTAGAAGCCGAGGAATTAATATTGAGGGACCGCTTCCCGCCGACACCATTTTTGTGCGTGCTGTAAAAGGTGAATTTGATGCAGTGATTGCCTGTTATCACGATCAGGGACTGATTCCTGCCAAGCTTGTTGGTTTTGGAAAATCAGTAAATGTCACACTAGGATTACCCATTGTACGGACCTCTGTCGATCACGGTACTGCGTATGACATCGCTGGCAAGGGAATTGCCGATCATTCTAGTTTGGTAGAGGCTATTATTCTCGCTGCGCGTTTGGCCTCGCGTCGCACGGGACTTGAATCATGACTGAGCGATTGGGTGAACGGCTTATCTCTGATAATAGAAAAGCTCGTCACGATTATCATTTGTTGGATACATATGAAGCTGGCATCGCGTTGCTCGGTACTGAGATAAAAGCTATACGTGAAGGTCGTGTGAATCTTCGAGATAGTTATGGTCGGATTGAAAGAAACGAAGTTTATCTGCATAACTTGCACATTAGTGCCTATAGCCACCGAGGATATGTTGATCATGAACCACTTCGGACGAGAAAGTTACTACTCAAAAAAGATGAGATACGAAAACTAATCGGAAAGATTGTTGAGCGTGGTTTTACGCTCATTCCAGTTCGCATGTACTTTAAGAACGGTCTCGTAAAAGTATCGATTGCTGTCGCAAAAGGTAAGAAACTACATGATAAACGTGAAACGATACGGCGCCGAGAGTTGGATCGTGAGGCTCGAGCAATGATGAAAGGCCGAGAGAAATGACCGTCATGGTTCTCGGTTCCCATGGGCAATTGGGCCGGACGGTAGAATCCATATTCTCGAGAGACCATCAGGTTTTTGGGTTTAACCGTAATCAACTCGATCTGACTCATTCAGATCATGTTCTTCAGACTGTTCAAACAATAAATCCTGAAGTCATCATCAACTGTGTGGCTTACAACGATGTGGATGGCGCCGAAATCAATCAAATTGTTGCGCTCGAAGTTAATGCGTTTGCGGTACGTAATTTGGCGAAGGCTGCTCGGATAGTTAATGCTACGTTAATTCACTATAGTACGGATTTCGTTTTCGATGGTAAAGGTACCGACCCTTATACCGAAGATGTTCAACCAAATCCGCAGAGTGTTTATGCGATGTCAAAGTTATTAGGAGAGTGGTTTGCTCAGGATACTCAATCGTATGTCCTTCGAATAGAGAGTTTATTCGGAGGGCTGTCTTTTGATGGTAGTGGTGGTAGTCTCGATAAAATGTGTGATGCGTCTTTGTCTGGAGAAAAGGTATTTGCTTTTTCTGATCGCACGGTTTCTCCAAGCTATGCGTTTGACGTTGTATCTGCGACTGTTCAGTTACTGAAAAAAAAACCCGCGCCAGGAATCTATCACTGCGTGGGTTCTGGTATGGGCACTTGGCTTGACGTTGCTAACGAATTAGCAAATTGTCTTAAGCGTTCAGTTGAAATTGTTCCAATCCGTGTATCTGATCGTGTGATGAAAGCTCGACGGCCACAATTTTGTGCTCTTTCTAATGTCAAATTAAAAAATGCTGGTATTGAGATACCGTCTTGGCAGAATGCATTAAGACGGTATGTATCGGAACGTCTTGCCAAAAGTTCTTTTTGAAGTTCTGGTTTGATTAAGTCGGGACATTAATTTAGCGTTTCGTCAACCAACTTTGACACCATCTTTCCTATTGCAAGACAAGCTGTCAGCCCAGGAGAATCAATTCCCCCAACATGAATAAGTGTGGGTACAGATAGGTCTCTACCGATAATAAAGTCGGAAAAATTTTCGTTAGGGTGGCGACATGTTGCTCTAATGCCTGTGTTGCCTAACTTTAAGTCGTTTAGATGTAAGTTCGGAACTAGGTGACGCGCCGAATCATAAAAAAGTTCTAACGGAAGGCGGTTTTGTTCGTAGTCGGTTTTGCTGGTTTGATATTTTGCTGTTGGCCCAACGATGACTGTTCCCCAAGTCGTTTTGGTTAGATGAATGCCCAAACCGTGCCCTGATTGTTCTGGTAGAGGATAAATAAGGCCATTGATAAAGAGGTCTGTCCGAGGCGCTAATTCGGCGTATTCTCCTCTGACCGGATAAATCTTGTCTAAGTGTCCACCAAGCATCTTCGCGATTTGATCGGCGTACAGCCCTGCGGCATTGATTACTAGACGTGCATGGATCTGTTCATGTTGTGTAATTAATTCGACTCCGTGAGGTGTTGCAGAGCCATTTTTGACGCATGTTTCTGTGAGTAAAGCGACACCATGTTGTGACGCAAGGTGTGTGAGTGTTCGCACTAGTGCCTCGGGTTCAATGATACCTGTCGAAGGCGACCAGATCGCTGCCTTAGCTTTAATTGATGGTTCTTTCTTTTTACAGAACAGCTGATCCACGAGGCGCAAATCTTCAAGTCCGTTACTTTGCCCTTGTGTCGCAAGTAGTTCCAAAGCAGGAATTTCAGAACTTTTAGAGCAGACAATTAATTTTCCACATTGAGAGTGCGGAATTCTGTATTTCTTGCAAAACGTATATAACAGCTTACGTCCTTCGATACATAGTTTGGTTTTAAGTGTGTTCTGGGGATAGTACAAACCTGCGTGTATTACACCACTATTGTGTGTGCTTGCTTCAAGGCCCATTCGAGGATGCTTCTCTAAGAGACAAATAGATCGCCCTTTTTTAAAGAGGGCTGAAGCGATCGACAGTCCAACGACGCCTCCACCAATAATAGCAATGTCGATTTGTTCCATTTTTAGATTTTAATTATTAGAAGTGATTGTGTCATGTGTGTCATAACGTCGTACACTAATGCAATGTCACTTCTCAACAAAATTCGTAACCGAGAGGCAAGTGTTGCAGTAATTGGTCTTGGATACGTAGGTTTTCCATTGGCCGTTGAGTTTGCAAAAACGGGTTTTCGAACGATTGCCTTGGATATTGACATTGACAAGGTGCATAGCATTCAAAATGGTCAAATAGATATCATCGGTGCTGATGTAAATGATTTACAGGAAGTGCTCAAGACTGGCAACTTGATTCCCACGACGGATTTTAGCGAACTTGCCAAGGTGGACACCATCAGTATCTGTGTTCCTACACCACTTAGCAAAACACATGATCCGGATCTTTCCTTCATTGTATCTGCGGTAGATGAAATCTCTAAGTATCTTCATCCCGACCATTTGGTAGTCCTTGAGTCCACCACCTATCCTGGCACTGTTGAAGAGGTTGTTAAGCCAAAACTTGAGGCCGATGGTTTACGTGCAGGTCAAGATTTTTTTCTGGCATTTTCACCTGAGCGGGTTGATCCGGGAAACTTTCAGTGGGTTACCCGAAATATCCCAAAGGTTGTTGGTGGCGTTGATGAGCGTTCAACGGAAGTCGCAAAAATCTTGTACGAACAAATAGTCGAAACGGTTGTGCCAGTGTCATCAGCTACTGTTGCTGAGACGGTTAAATTATTTGAGAATACGTTTCGTGCTGTGAATATTGGCTTAGTTAATGAACTTGCACTTATGTGTAGCGCCTTAGGTGTTAACGTCTGGGAGGTTATTGACGCTGCAAAAACAAAGCCATTTGGCTTTATGCCTTTTTATCCTGGACCAGGCTTGGGAGGGCATTGTATCCCTATCGATCCATTTTATTTAAGCTGGAAAGCTCGGCAAAGTGGCTTTGAGAGTAGATTTATAGAACTGGCAGGAGCCGTCAATGCTGCTATGCCTGGTCATGTAGTTAAGCGAGTAGCGGAGGCACTTACTAGTCAAGGTAAGTCACTTCGTGGAGCTAATGTTCACCTTTTTGGGTTGTCCTATAAAGCGAATGTAGGTGATACAAGGGAGTCTCCTGCGGTGGATATTGCGCTTTTACTTCATGATCAGGGTGCCGTGATTAGTTATAGCGATCCGTTTGTTACCAATATTGATCAAGGTGGCTTAAAGTTAACGGCAACAGAACCAGATGTTGCCTTGTCTGACGGTATCGATTGTGTCGTAATAACAACTGCCCACGATGATTTTAATTATTCTGACTTGGTCAAATGTAAAGCAGTCATCGTGGACACACGGAATGCTTTAAAGGATTTTCAAGGAGATCGTATCTTTCGATTGTAATGATTATGTCTAAAAGAGCACTTATAACAGGAATTACAGGTCAAGATGGTTCGTATCTTGCTGAGCTTTTGCTGGAAAAAGGGTATGAAGTAGTTGGTGTTGTTCGTCGATTAAGTGCCCCAAACTATTGGCGTATTGATCACTTGCTGGATCGTGTCGAACTCAGGGCTGCAGACTTATTGGATCAACTCTCCCTCATTCGCGTCGTCGACGAGATTCGTCCGCACGAAATCTACAACTTGGGCGCTATGTCGTTTGTGCCTGCTTCTTGGGATCAACCAATTTTAACCGGTGACTACGATGCGCAAGGCGTTACGCGTTTACTTGAAGCAATTAGACAGATCGATACGTCTATTCGTTTCTATCAAGCATCTTCAAGCGAAATGTTTGGAAAGGTTCGGGAAACACCGCAGAGCGAATTAACCCCGTTCTATCCTAGGAGTCCTTATGGTGTTTCTAAAGTCTTCGCGCATTACATTACTGTTAACTACCGCGAAAGTTACGACTTGTTTGCTGTCTCTGGTATTTTGTTTAACCATGAGTCACCGCGTCGGGGACTAGAGTTTGTGACTCGTAAGGTTACTGATGGAGTGGCACGAATAAAATTAGGAATGACTGATTCTTTGTCAATGGGCAACCTGGATGCCTGTCGTGATTGGGGTTTTGCTGGAGATTATGTGCGAGCAATGTGGTCCATGTTGCAGCAGGACACTGCATCAGATTATGTAGTATCCACAGGTATTAGTCATTCGGTTAAACAGCTCGTTGAGATGGCCTTTTCTCATGTCGGCCTAGACTGGTCTCAATTTGTTGTTACCGATGACAAGCTTTTTCGGCCGGCGGAGGTGGAACACCTCATTGGTGATAATTCGAAAGCAAAGAAGGAACTTGACTGGAGTCCATCCGTTACATTTTCTGACCTCGTAAAAATGATGGTTGATGCTGATCTGAAAAGGTTATCCAGTGATTCTCGCCCGCATCATTCCACAGTCAGTTCATAATAGACGTGATCTATAGAAAACATCGGTTGCGCTTGCTTGCGGGTGGATTGCTGGGAATTCTTTTTCTGTGGGTTTCTGCACGTAATGTGTCATGGTCGGAATTTCTATTTTCGGTTAAATCAACTGATTATGTTTTGGTCTTGATGGCCTCCGCTTTTGTGCTGGTCGGGACACTGATACGTACGTGGTCTTGGGGTTATCTGTATCGACCAACACCTGTTCAAGTTTCGTTCTTTCGTGCGTGGCGTATCTTAATGATTGGTCAGTTCATCAATATTATTGTGCCTGCTAGGGCTGGGGATGTTGCGCGGGTTTTTTTGATCGGTGAAGCGAGTCAAGTGCCAAAGTTAACCGCTCTAACCAGTCTAGTGCTAGAAAAGCTTTTCGATATGAGTGCATTGGTGCTTCTCTTGTTTTTTATTTCTATTCGAACAGAATTACCAGAAATACTGCAGGAGACGGCGATTTTTATGATTTGTTTGACGATTCTATTGGCAGGTCTCGTGTTTGGGGTTCTCTACAATCTTGATCGGTTAGAGCAATATCTGTCTGCAAGTGAAGGAGCAACGAAAGGTTGGAAACGGAAAATTTGTAGTCGGTGCCTTTCTGTTTTGCTGGGCATACGTGTTTTAGATCGGTGGCCTACTACATTATTAATACAGGCTGGCTATTTGGTGACTTGGTGCACACTTGGGGTGGCTAGTTACATCACGATGCTCGCTTTAGGAATCGACTTACCTCCAGTTGCAGCTCTGGTAGTCGTGGCTGTTGTGCAATTAGGAACGGCGGTTCCGTCTACGCCAGGAAAAATCGGTGTGTTTCAATACCTTAGTGTTGTTGCCCTAGGTTTGTTCGGTGTCAGTGGAGACGTTGCGCTTTCATATGGCATTGTGCTCCATTTTGTTTCTTACGTGCCGGTTATGTCTTTAGGGGCTTTTGGTGTGTGGAGTGAATTGCCACATCTTAAGAAGGTCAGAGCTTATGACTAACCTACCCGCGCCTGGCTATTACCGCATAATCTTGATCCGTGAACAATAACCGGTTCAGTTTCGAAATATTTTCATTTATTGTATTTAGTTCTTCGGCTAAGTGATTGTTTTTCGACATCTGTGATGTATTGAATGAAGCAGACGCTTCTTTTAAGGGCTGTAGTTTATTTTCTGGTGGATATGGTGATCGGTAGACAATTTCGGCTTTTTGAAAACCACTCGCGGTAACTAGGTATTGCAACGTATCTGGGTGTAACGGACGTACGTGGGTAATGTCTCTAACATAACTTTGAAAGAACGCAGACCAAGATGCAACGTTGATAGTTTCGAAGATTAAGGTCGCTCCAGGTCGTAACTTGAGGAATGCTATGTCAATAAGTTTTAGTAAATACGCTGGTTCAAGATGTTCAACAACTTGTGCAGCAAACAATCCTCCTAATGATTCATCCTGAAGGGACGTTAGATGACTTAACACATCATTTCTGTCAACATCTAAACCGTTTGCGCGGCACACTTCGACCATCTCATGATTGAGGTCAACTCCGGTAGCAGTTATTCCTTGTTCTCGAAGTAGTTCCAAAAATTCTCCCCGTCCACATCCGGCATCGAGCACGTCACTTGTGTTTTTAAAGTAAGGAAGATAACTAGCTACGCGCGTTTTAATCTCTGTGCCAGAGCCACGGAATTTATCTTCAAAGGTAACGTACTTGTAACTATCGTAGGTGTTAGCCAATTGATCAGGTGATATTTCATTGGCTGCGCTGGTCTTGTTCGTGTTTACCTGAGCATTTGACACTCCTGTTAATCGTTCCAGTTCGCGTTTAAGTGATGCGGTAACCTGATGCCATCCTGTCGTCGTTGATCGGATCTCGTTAACCGTTGTTTCGTAGCGTTGATCTCGTGCGACCATTGATTCCCATCGTTTTTGTAATTCGTCGGACAAACCACTTAAGCCTCCTTCGACTCCTACCGCTACGTCTTCATGCATGCGGCGTAATTTAGCGCCCTCGTCACGGTCTTTGGTATCAATGTAAGGTGTGATTTGTTGTGCATAAAGGATGAGTTTTGCCTGAAATTCTATTAGTTTTTCGAGTTCTTCCCGAACGGTACTAATTGAACTCTCGATTGAGTCAATGATGCTGCGATGGGTTTTCACATTCCGATTAATATGGTCAACCAGTGCGGAATTAAAGGCATGTTGACGTTCCAAAACGGGTGCTAACAACCACCATACACCCGATAGTATCTTCCCGCGCCAGCCATCTTTACCGGTTGGTTTGACGGAGTTGAGATCGTAGAGCTCATTAAGGGGAGAAATCTGAGTTTCATCGTAGGCTGGTGGTGGATGGGGCATTTCTCGAAGCTCTTGGATGGCTCCGTCGAGCGCCGTCAATGCATTGTTGTACGCCAAGTCTGCATTGTCACGTTCTTGCTGGAGGCGTTTGATATCTTCAAGAGTAATACTGCGTGTTGCCATGATTCTTATAAGTAAACAGAACAGTGTTTATTGAACGGATTTACTTGCCCACGATCCCTTCGAGGGGACTGCTGGCGCTGGCATACATCCGTTGAGGAATTCTCCCAGATAAAAATCCTTTTCGGCCAGCTTCTACTGCCAAACACATTGCCTGCGCCATTTTCACAGGATCTTGTGCGCCGGCTATACCGGTGTTCATCAGCACAGCGTCAGCACCTAGCTCCATTGCTATTGCAGCATCCGATGGGGTTCCTACGCCTGCATCGACAATTACCGGAATGCTCGAAAATTTCTTAATGATTCTAATGTTGTTTGGATTTTGTATGCCAAGCCCAGAGCCAATAGGAGCTCCTAGTGGCATTACTGCCGCAGCGCCAGCGTCTTCAAGTTTTCGACAGACAACGGGATCATCGTTGGTGTAGGGCAAAACAATAAAATCATCCTTGATTAGTATTCGTGTTGCCTCAAGTAAAGCTTCATTATCCGGGAACAATGTGTTTTCGTCGCCAATAACCTCGAGCTTGATCCAATTTGACAGTCCGACCTCTCTTGCCAGATGTGCGGTGCGGATGGCTTCCTCCGCAGAATAGCATCCCGCCGTGTTCGGTAGTAAGGATAATTTTTGAGTATCAATATGATCTAGCAGTGATTCTTTTGAGCGGTCCGTCACGTTAACTCGTCTCACGGCGACAGTGACCATTTCTGCTCCAGAAGCAGCATGGGCTTCAGTCATGACATTGTTGGACGGATATTTTCCGGTGCCGACAATAAGACGCGATTGAAATTTTTTATTCGCAAGAATTAGTGGGTCGTTTTCCATTAGTTTCGAACGATGATTCTTATCCTCCACCGACAAAGTTGACAATTTCCACTTTGTCACCATCGTGAACGATATTTGAATCGTAAGCTTTGCGCTTCACAATCGTGAGGTTGTGTTCTACTGCGACCCTTCGTGAATCGATTTCAAGAAGTTTCAGTAGAGCCGTTATTGTTAGTGGCGCAGTTGTTTCGAACGCTTCGCCATTGAGTGTGATCTTCAATAGAAGCAGAGTATCTTGGCCGATCGAGTAAGTCAAGATTACCCCGCTGGTCAAATGTATGCGAATATGCTCCCTAAACCCACGAGTTGGCCATAAAATCACATATCTAGTTCGTTAGTTACTCCGATGTCTCTAAGGAGACTGCGGAGATGTTCAGTGCCGTCCTGAAATAGATGTTTGGGTAAGTTTTTTGTTGTTTCCGACTTGTTATCAAAGGCGCATGTCTTCTCAATAGCCTGAATATAGCCTGATCGCATTTTTTCGAGATTAAAATGGTTTTTCCAGTAGTTATGGGCAGCCTGGCCCAAGGTGTTGCGTAGGGTAGTATCGATACAGAGGCGTGAGAGCGCGAGCGATAGCGAGTGTTCTTCATCAACGATGTCGATGCTTATACAGATTGGTTCAATCGTGCGTCCAGAATTTGTCGGTCCACTCGTTAGCTGCCAGTTTCTTGGATCCAATGAAGGTATTTCGCTTAGGTGACTTAAGTCTGTAATGATTGTTGGTTTTCCAGCGGCTAAGAACCGAAGCCACGAAGCGGATGTTTCGCGCGCAGATGGCCACCGAAGACATAAACCAATATCAGAAGCCGTAAGATGATCTGACATTTGATCATCGCTGACATACCCAGTTACCGAGACTTGATTACCGATACCCAAATTAGAAGCTTCTTGTTCGACTCTGTAGTGCTCTACGGATTCGCCGCACAGGAGTAAATGCCATGGATGTTTGTGAACGTTTAAAGACGCTAACGAACGAAGAATCTGAGAAATTCTTTTCTCAGGAGTAATTTTTCCGAAGGCCGTGAATAAAATTGCATCTTTGTCAATGTGATGAATTTCACGGAGCCTATTGTTGGCGTTCTGGGTGGATTCCGGGGGAGGCACACCCATTTCTACAACTTCAACTGGTAAAGTTGGTTGTTCTTGCTTAATTATGTTTGCAAGCCAAGAGTTGTGTACCAATATTGTTCGAGATGCATCGAGAATGATTTGTCTCATGGGCCACAGATAATAAAGTGATCCGAGTAGACCGTTGAGACCTAATTCTGCGACGCCGCAAGGTGCAGAAGGGTGATTATAGGAAAACTCAGTTCGATAGTCGTCAGGTCGACCTTCTTGCAGTAAAGTTCGAGCTCTTGAATGGTGAAGGTTGGCATCGTGAAGAACGACGAGTCCAGGGTATTGAACAAGATACGGCCACATATAAGCGTGACATGGTGCGTTACCCATTTGGTAAATAATCGATGCGTAGGGATCTTGCGCGTGTTTATGGATAAAGTCGTGTGCGTCAAGGATATTTAGTGCAGACTTGCTGAATAGAAGATCTTCCTGTGAATTTACAAAGATATCAATTTCGTAGTTTTGTAACAGTGTTGGAATTAATTCGATACTGTATTGTGAAATTCCTGAACGGATAGGTGGAAGCGGCGTAAACCATGCGAGTCGTTTTTTCACAAAAATGTGCCTACTAACTCAAGTATAACGTCTTCTGCTTAAAAGAAGAGTCAGACGACACTAAAATAGACTAGCCAAGGTTGATGTGAAAATTCTATATGTTGCGGTAGATACGAGAATCCCAGGTTCTCACGGTGGAAGCGTTCATGTTCAAGAACTTTGTCATGCTTTAGGGCAAAGAGGGCATGATGTTCATATTCTTGCTCCGAAAGGGGTGTCTGGACTTCCGACAAACGACAGAGATGGAATCATTCAAGACGGTTCTGTGCGGGTGCACCGTCTCGCCAAGCCGACACGATATTTTGAATGGACGGCTGTTAGACACATTCGCCGACTTATATTAGAGCTCAGACCGGATGTACTTGTTGAGAGATTCTATACATTTGGTGGAGCAGGAATTTTGGCGGCCAATTTGGAGGGAATTCCGGCGGTTTTGGAAGTGAATTCACCTGCGCGTCCCGTTGATAGATTGTGGAGAGATCGACTAGATCGGTTGACGATAATCCGTCCTATTCATCGATGGCGGTGCCGAATATTACGTGGTTGTAATGGTATTTATGCCACCTCACGATATTTACTTCCACCAGAAATGCAGAATACGGTCACTCTCGTGACTAATGGTGTGGATGTGACGCGTTTTAAGCCAGGTCCAGTTGAAAGAGAAAAAGGGCCTTTAAAGTGTGTTTACATTAGTAGCTTTAAATCTTGGCACGGTGCCGAAGATCTTGTCCGTGCGGTGGCTCTGTGCCGATCTCGCGGTGTTGATATTTGTGTAACCTGCATTGGAAGTGGTCCGACATGGAAATCAGCAACCCGTTTGGCAAAGCGACTTGGAGTGGGAGAAGACATTAAATTTCTTGGAGCCATTCCGTTTGATAAAGTTCCTAAGCATTTAGCTGAGGCCGAAATAGGATTGGCGCCGTTTTCACCGTCTAAGTTCAGTCCGCTGGAGTTGGGTTGGTTTTGGTCTCCCATTAAACTCTTTGAATATTTAGCTGCTGGTCTTGGAATCATTACCATAAATCTAAAAGAGCTAAGGGACTTGCTACCCGATAGTGTCGCAAGGTTTTACAAGGCTGGTGCCACGGAAGAATTGTCAATGCTTTTAGAACGATTTTCCTCGAATCCAGCGGAGGTTGTTTTGTTGCGCCAAAAAGCCAGAGAGCTTGCAGAGTCTGACTACACATGGCTGCATCAGGCGGCTACTGTTGAGCAGTTGTTGGAGAGGGTTCAGGCGAAATGAAGAGGTCATCGTCTTCTTTGCCGCGGTTGCATGTTGCGATGGTGATCCAAAAATTCCGTCCTTTGTTTTCTGGTCAAGGTGTGCAGCTTGAACTACTTTGTCGAGCTCTTTTGCAACAAAACATTCAACCAACAGTCATTACATCGTCCTATGGGAAAAAGACATTACCTAAATATGACACGATTGATGGTTACAAAGTTATACGTGTCGATCCAAGTGTCTTTTCGGGACTATTGGGACAGAAAAACGGGCCCGTGTTTTCCGCGAAAATATTTCTAGAATTATTGCGAAACCAAGCATTCGATCTTGTGCACGTTCATGCGATGACCGATGCATTTTATGGTGCATGGGGATGGAGTCGACTAACGTCGAAGCCGTTGCTTTTTGAGATGACTTTGCTCGGCACGGATGACGCGATTACTCTTTTGGCAACGAACCACAAGTTTTCGAAATTACGTCAGGCGATCTTTCGTAGATGTGATGGTTATGCCGCCATTTCACCTATTCTTGAGCAACGTTATCATGAGGCAGGTCTTGCCTCCAGCAAGGTACGTTTACTGGTCCAGGGAGTAGATGTTCGGCGATTTAGTCCTAGTCTTTATCCTCCCGTTCGTGAAGAGCTCGGTATACCAGAGTCGAGTCCAGTTTTTGTTTTTGTGGGGTCACTGGTTAAGAGGAAGGGAATTGATATATTGCTGAATGCTTGGATCGAAATCCACAAGAGCCGTCCTGACGCACACCTTATTCTTGCGGGAGAGAATCGCTTTAACAACGATAGATTGAATAGAGATTTTCTAAGCCGTCAATTCAAGATGCTTCCCGAGAATGCTGCATCAAAAATTCATCAAGTGGGAGTACGGGACGATATAAATCGTATTATGCAAGCGGCGGACATATTTTTGTTTCCTTCTAGGCGAGAGGGTTTTGGAACGGTCATCGTCGAGGCTATGGCTACAGGTCTTCCGTGTATTGTTTCTGAGCAGTCTGGTATTACGGATTTTATTTTTGGCAGGGGCAACCCTGCAGGAATATCCGTGCCACAAGAAAATTCTTCTATTCTTGCCGAACAGGCAATTAACCTACTTGCGAACAAGAGCCAGATGCAAGAACTCGGTAAGCAAAGTCGCAAGCGCGCTCTAGCTCTGTTTGACATCAACGACATCGTTCTTCAATACGTTAACTTTTATAGGGCGCTGCTGGGACAGAAGAACCCTGATTTATCATGATGATGCTTCGCTTTGATTTAGTTTTTCCTCGTTTTAAGCTTCTTTCTGGAGCGGAGCGTGCGATCTTAGGTTTAGCTGGTGCTTTGGCGGAAGCAGGGCATCACCCAAGGATTATTTGCCACCAATTTGATGATTCGTGTCGTGAACTTTTAGCACCCGGTGTAGAGCTTGTTCGATCGAATACCAATTTAGATTGGAGTAAGAATCGCTACTTGAATGCAGTATCAGACTATTTGTTGAGTTTTCGTCTGGTGCGGTTACTGGATCCTGCCGCCGATGTTAGAGTTGTTTTTGGCCCCGCATTATTAATTACTGGGCGCTTGATTCGTAACACTCGTGTGCGGATTCCCGTCATCTACTACTGCTGGGAGCCGCCCCGTGTGTTATACCAGGATCGATTGCTCGTGCTGAAACGTGTGGGCATTTATCGACATCTGCTTGCACCGCTGTTGGCTATCTACAGGTATGTGGATCGTTATCTTGTCAGTTTGGCCGATGCTACGTGCACGTCGAGTGCCTTTGCTGCTTCTCAGATGCAGGCTGTTTATAAGGATGAAGCGACGGTGGTTACTCTTGGCATTGATCGGAATCGTTTAGATGCTGTTGCACAGAAAAGAGTAAGTGGAAAGAAGATAATTTTAACGGTCAACTACTTACATCCGCGCAAGCGAGTCGATCTGATTATTAGGACAGCAAGTGTGTTAAAAAAAATTGATGAGTGTCGGGACACATATAGGTGGATTGTTGTGGGAGATGGACCCGAACGTTCTCGATTAGAAACGTTGGCACGTGATTTGGATGTTGCTGACTGTGTAACCTTTACAGGATTCGTTGACGATCAAGAGTTGCCAAAATATTATGCGCAAGCTTCAATTTACGTACATGCCGCCGTAGAAGAAAGTCTTGGGCTGTCTGTCATAGAGGCAGCTTATTGTGGGTGTCCAGTTATTGCCGTGAATGAGGGCGGTGTAAAGGAGACGGTTAAGGATGGTATTTCTGGATTTTTAGTTCCTGCAACAGCGCAAGATTTAGCGAATGCAGTTGATTCTGTTTTTCGGAGCGCTGATTGTGGCAGGGAAATGGGTCTCTCTGGGCGTCAGCTTGTTATAGCTAATCATAGCTGGACTCAGGGAGCAAAGGACATTCTAAAGCTCGTAGAAAAGATCGGGACATGAAATTTATATTCGGTCGAATCTCTTCAGACTGGCTCAATGGATGGGGAATTCTTCTATTAGTCAGTGTTCTTGCCCTACCTTTGTTGACGCCACGAATTTATGCCAGTGATGAAATTAAGTATTTTTCCATATTGCGTTCAGTGGTTTTTGATCGCGATTTACATTTTGAAAATGAGTATCAGCATTTTATAGAACAGGATCCAGTGGCTCATGCGGGTCTTGTGCCATTCAGAGACACAGTGACACCGACAGGATATCGATTAAATGATGCTCCTATTGGAACAGCAGTGTTGTGGTCACCGTTTTATCTCGCGGCTGATCTTTCTGTTGCACTTGTGCGGTTGTTCGGTGTTTCCATTGAGCGTAATGGCTATTCGTGGCCGTATGTGTGGGCGGTGTGTGTTGCTTCGTGGTTTTGGGGGACTTTAGGACTGTTCTTGATATTCCAATGGTGTCGGTCGTATGCAGGTCTTTTTGCCTCCACACTCGCGGTACTTGCAATTTGGTTCGCTTCACCAATTGTTTTTTATCTCTACATCACACCGGCAATGTCGCATGCAAGTTCCCTTTTTGCGGCGGCGCTTTTTCTTTATATATGGCACAGATGGCGGCGCGATCGGAGCGTTCTTGGATGGATGGGACTTGGTTTGGTAGCGGGGTTAGTAATTCTTGTACGTGAATTGAATTGGCTGTTCTTAATTGTGTTGGTCATAGATGAGGGGGTTTCTTTTCTAAAGAAAATTTCTTCTGATAGTGAACGGATTCGGTTTAAGCAAAAACGAATAGATCATTTTATCGGTGAATGTCGTTTGAGAGCGTCAGGATACTTTGCTTTTCTTGCTGTTTTATTCTTAGTAGTGATTCCTCAGTTTTATGTTTATTTCACGTTGAATGGAATCTTCGGCCCTTCACCGTTTGTGGTTAGTAAATTTTCATTGGTTCCAGTGCATTTTTTTGATGTTTTGTTTTCTGGTTTTCACGGGCTTTTTTCATGGCATCCAATAACGCTGTTAGGTGTTGTGGGGCTCGGCGTGCTGTGGAAGCGGACCCAGACGGTTTCGATCATTCTT
>CEUS01206179.1_pt1 | contig 18113 bp, 18 predicted proteins | sample 427031 | NCBI WGS metagenome assembly CEUS01 (sample SAMEA2622837, study PRJEB7988) | marine metagenome | biome: marine biome (ENVO:00000447); feature: marine epipelagic mixed layer (ENVO:xxxxxxxxx); material: "saline water (ENVO:00002010), including plankton (ENVO:xxxxxxxx)" | depth 140 m | reverse complement strand
AATGTGATCCATATAAGATCCGTAGTCTGGCGCTCTATCCAATTGAGATACGGGCGCATATTGCTTAGAATCTTCCAAATCTAAATTTCCAAGCAATATATAATATAGATAAGAAAGATATAAAAATTAACTTAAAATTAATATTACTTTCACCCCTAGTTCTATTAACGAAAAGAATGGGGAAGCTTTTCACTTTAAAGTTACCTTTAAGTAAAATTGCTGCTGTTTCACTCAAAAGAATATGACCATAAGATTTCAATTCCTTTGATAATAGATATTCCATTGTATTTCGGGAATAAAATCTAAAACCATTGGTATAATCAGAGATTCTCTTATCAATTAAAAATCGTGCAAGATGGTTGGCAAAAAAACTAAAAATTCTTCGCTTTAATGGCCAATTAACTATTTTTCCATTCGGATATCTAGCTCCAATCACAAAGTCACATTTCTCAATTAAATCCTTGCCTTTATAAATTTCATCTGGGGAATGTGAGAAATCACAATCCATTTCAATAAATAATTTAATATTATTTATATTATTGAATCCCCATTTCAATCCTTCCATTACAGCGCTACCTCTTCCCTGTTTGGTATTGCGTTTAATCAAATGTAATCTATTCTTATAATCCTTATATTCCACAAATTTATTTATAATTCCAATAGTATTATCAGGGCTATTATCATCCACTACAACTACATAATGTTCATTTGATTGCAGTAAAATATTATCAATTAAAGTATTAATATTTTGTCCCTCATTATAAGAAGGTAGGACTATCAAAGTTTTCATTTTTATAATTTTTTTAATGCATTTAGAGATTTTTTAAGTTGTTCTATAGATTCTTTTTTTACACCTGAATGACAACCTATCATAAAACCTTTGAAATGAATTAAATTGGTATTTTTTAAATCTTTTGTAATTCTTACGTTTAAATTATTAAAAACTGGGTGCTTAGTAATGTTTCCAGAAATTATAGGACGTGTTTCTATACCATTATCTTCAAATATCTTCATAACTTTTTTAGAATTTATTTTTGAGCTATTTATAAGAAAAGGAATGTGCATCCATGAATGAGATCTTTTATTTTTAGATGTTATTTTTTTACCTATAAATTCTTCACCAATTATTTTTAACCATTCTGGACCATTCCGACAAACATTCATAACCTTATTTGCAACTACTTCTCTTGTTCTTAAATTATTTTCAATTTTTTTTAACTGCTCCAGTCCTAAAGCCCCTTGAAACTCCATTGGCCTAAAATTATAACCTGGTAAGAGAAATAAAAATCTTGGATCAATATTAGAATATTTTCTTTTGTATTTTAATGAATCAGATCTATCTCTAATCCAGCCATGAGACCTTAAAGATCTAAAATCATCAGCAAGTTTATCATCATTGGTAATAATTGTGCCGCCTTCAATAGTAGTGACATGATGAGAAAAATAATGAGACAATGTTCCTCCATATCCGAATGATCCAACAGATTTATTATTATAAAAAGCTCCAAAACTTTCACAACAATCCTCCAGGAGTATAATTTTATTTTTTTTACAAAAATCGACGTATTTTTTCATTTCACAAGCTTGACCAAGTACGTGAATTAAAAACATAGCTTTCGTTTTTGGCGAAATTGCATTTTTAGCTGATTCAAGATCTATTGCTAAAGATCTTAAATCAATATCTACTACTACTGGTTTTAGTCCTAATTGAATAATGGGCCAAATAGTTGTTGGCCAAGAAAGCGCAGGTACTAAAACCTCATCACCTTTTTTAATACCAATGGACTTTTGCCTAGTGTTATAAAGTAAAGAAGAGACTAGAAGTAAATTTGCAGATGAGCCTGAATTTACCATAATTGCATTCCTTACATTAAGCCATTTTGATAATTTTTTCTCAAATTCCTCTACAGCTTTACCCATAGTGTATCTTCTAAGATTAATAAATTTTTTTATAGTGCTAAAATCTTTTTTTTCAAAGGTATCACAAGATAAGCTATATTTATATTTTTTCATTAAAATTTAAATTATTTTATTTAAAGAAATTTTATCATAATTTATTAGTATTAATTTACTTTAGTACTATCACTATTTATTATTTTTTTAAAATAAATAATAGTTTTTTCTAATCCTTTTTCAAGTGCAACTTTTTTTTCCCAATTCAATTTTTCTTTTGCGATCTTTATATCAGGTTGACGTTGTTGAGGATCATCGGATGGTAAAGATTTATGCAAAATACTAGATTTACTATTTGTTAGATCGATTATTTGTTTTGCTAATTCTATTATAGAAATTTCATCTGTACTTCCTATATTTACTGGGCCTCTAAAAGAATCATCATAGTTCATCATTTTAATTGCCCCATCGATAAGATCATCAACATAACAAAAACTTCTTGTTTGTTTGCCATCACCATTCACAGTAATTGGGTCATTATTTAAAGCTTGAATTATAAAATTACTTACAACTCTACCATCATTAATATACATACGTGGCCCGTATGTATTAAATATACGAACTATTTTGATTTTTAGATTATATTGGCGATGATAATCAAAAAAAAGTGTTTCTGCACATCTTTTTCCTTCATCATAGCATGAACGTAACCCTATTGGATTAACATTGCCCCAATAATTTTCTTTTTGAGGATGGACATCTGGATCACCGTAAACTTCGCTAGTTGATGCTTGAAAAATCTTAGACATGTTTTTTTTTGCGAGTTCAAGCACGTTTATTGTTCCATAAACATTTGTTTTGATTGTTTTTACTGGGTCGTGTTGATAATGCACTGGAGAAGCAGGACATGCAAAATTATATATTTCATCAACATCAATTGATAAAGGCTCGGTAATATCATGTTCTATAAATTTAAAATTACTATCATCAATCAAATCTTTTATATTTTCTTTATGACCTGTATATAAATTATCAATACACACAACTTCATTGCCATTCTTTAATAAACGTTCGCAAAGATGGGACCCCAAAAATCCTGCGCCTCCTGTAACAAGTATTTTTTTCATAACTAAAAATATATTTTATTTAAGAATATTATATTTTATTATACACCACAATGCACTAAACCCGTCTTTCCAACCTATTTTTTTACCTTCACTGTATTTTCTACCATTATATGAAATTCCAATTTCAAATATCCTACAATCTAATTTTGATATTTTAGCTGTAATTTCAGGTTCAAATCCAAATCTATTTTCTTCAATTATAATATTTTTAATGATGTCTTTACGAAAAACTTTATATCCTGTCTCCATATCAGTAAGATTCAAATTAGTAAGCATATTAGATAAAAAAGTCAAAACACCATTTCCTATTCTGTGCCAAAAATACAATACTCTATGTTCAGCTCCTCCTGCAAAACGTGATCCATAAACAACATCAGCTTTTTTATTTAATATAGGATCTATTAACATTTGATATTCACTTGGGTTGTACTCTAAATCAGCGTCTTGAATTAAAACTATATCCCCAGTAACATGTTCTATACCACTTCTAATTGCAGAACCCTTACCTTGATTATTTTCATGAAAAATAATTTTAATATTTTTATTATCGTAAGTCTTTAGCTTATCTTGTGTTCCATCATTTGAGCAATCATCAACTATTATAATTTCTTTGTTTGAAACTGAAGAAGCCAATACAGCATTAATAATTTCATCAATTGTATTAATTTCATTATAACAAGGAATTATAATTGATAATTTCATAGCATATCATACACTAAATTAATTCTTATAAACTATATACTTATATTTAATTTTAATACATAATATATTACTAAGATACTAGATCCAAATCGATATGACATCATTATTTTTTTATATTTTATTATTTTGTATCCAATTTTTGTCAATTTTGGGATACGGTATACTTTATGAAAAAATTGTTAATATAAATAAAAGAAATATACTGAATAATGACATAGCTATTACATATATTTTGGGTTTAGTCGCTACAAGTATCATAGCAATATTTGTTGGTTTTTTTATTCCAATTAATAATTTAGTTTCAATTATTTTTTTACTTGTTGGATCAATTATTTTTTTTCTTTTTTATAAAAACTCATCAATAACCTTAGATATAAATTTTATAGTAAAAGTTATAATTATAGCATTTTTGACTATATTTTTTATTTTTGCAACTGAGTATAATAATGATTTTAACCCCTATCATTTGCAATACTTGCAAGCTATGAAAGAAGGTGGATCAATTACAAATTTTGAAGCTTATAATAGAAGAACAATTTTTAACCCAAATATATTAGCAATAAACAGTATTTTATGGATAAAAGAAATAAATGTAACAATGTTTTTTTTAAATGGGGCATTACTTTTTTCAATCATAACAACATTTTTAGAAAAACTAATAATAAAGATCAGAACCAAAGAAATATCAATAATAGGATTATATTACTTATTTACTTTGTTATTTTTAATTGCAGGATTTAGAAATTATAAAGATTTTGGTACTGACTATCAGGCTCATTTAATTATTATTTTTTTAATTGGTATTTACTTAGAATTTATAGAAAATAATACTCAGATAAAAGAAAATAAAATTCATTTTTTTTTAATCTTTTTACAATTAATTATTTTTGCAATAATACTTAAAATTACTAGTGCACTTCTAATATTATTCTTATTCTACTTTATTTTAAAAAATAATTTTTTAAAAAAAGATAATCTAAAATATCTAATTAATATTTCAATTGTTTCATTACCATTGTTCTTATGGATAATACAAAATATCTTTATAAGTAAGTGTCTTGTCTATCCAATTCCCTTTTTATGTTTTTCTGAAAAAGTTTCTGCCGCTTCAGAAGAAATGTATTTTATAGAAGTATATGCAAAAGGTATGGGAGATACCTGGAATTATAAAAGGGAAGAAATATTAGAAAATTTAAAGGAATTTAGATGGATAAAAATCTGGTATGAAAATCATTTTTATAAAATTAGAACTTTTTTTGGAGTATTCTTTGTTTTAACTTTGCTTCCACCTTTGTTTATATATTCAAAAAAGAAAAATCGTATTAAAATAAATAATAATTTTAAGAAAAATATAAGCCAATTAGTTAATATTGATTATTTGTCAATCTTGATAGTTTTTCTTTTATCTACAATTTTTTGGTTCTTTTTTTCTCCCTCACTGAGATTTGGTCTTTCATATCTAATTATAATTAGTATTTGTATTATGACTCCATTTTGGCAAGTAACATTAAAGGACAATAAAAATTACTTTTTTGGCTGTTCGGTATTTATCCTAATAAGTGCTTTTTCTATATTTCTGTATTCAAACTTAGAAAAGATATTGGTTTTTCTTGAACAAAAAAATAATTTTTGGCCTGAGCTATAACACCTTTAAAGGTTTATATTTAGAAGTATTGACTTATATTAACCATATTCGTATAGGTGGCTTTTGAATAATTATAATGAAAAGAACATATCAACCAAGCAAAATAGTTAGAAAAAAACGTCACGGTTTTAGAAACAGAATGTCTACAAAGGCTGGTAGAAAAATAATTGCCCGCCGAAGAGCTAGAGGTAGAGTTAGAATTAGTAGTTAGAAGGCGTCATGCCTCAAAATTTTAAAATAATAAAAAAACATTCAGAATTTTTAAATATCAAATTAAAAGGCACTGTTCATAGATCAAATAGTTTAATCTTACAGAAGTTATTTGATGAAAAATTATTAGATTCTAAAAGACTGGGGTATACAGCTTCAAAAAAATTAGGTAATGCAGTTAGAAGAAATCGAGCAAAAAGATTAATGAGGGAAATAGCGAGAAAAATTATAAATCAGTATGGTAAAAAAAATTTTTCTTATGTTTTAATTGCAAAAAAACAAATATTTGATACACCAATTCAAAAACTTGAAAACGAGCTAAGGGAGCTAGTAGAAAAATGAAAACAATATTTAATTTTATTTTTAAACAACTGGCAAACTTATTTATAATTCTTATTAAATTTTATCAAATTTTTTTGTCGCCTTTATTAAAATCTAATTGTCGTTTTATGCCAACCTGCTCTGAGTATGCTATAGAAAGTATAAGAGTTTATGGACTAAAAGGTTTGATAAAAGCTACGAAACGTATTTTATCCTGTCATCCGTTTGGCAATCAAGGATATGATCCTGTTGAGAAAAAGATTAAAAACTAATGAGTGAGCAAAAAAATTTACTTTTAGCTATCGCAATTTCAATTGCAATTATAGTTGTTTTTCAATTTCTTTTTCCTCAACAGCCAGTAATGATGGCAGATAATGAAAAAGCTGATACTAAAGAACTAATTAATAACCAAACGTCAATCGATCAAATTCAAGAAGAACAAATTCTTCAAACTAAAACCAAAGAAGAAATTTTATCAGAAGGTGATAGAGTGACTATTGAAACTAAAAGTTTGTTTGGTTCTATTAATTTAAAAGGTGCAATCATAGATGACCTCATATTACTACATTATAAAGAGTCATTAGAGGAAAATGCCAATAATATTAATTTATTGTCACCAGTAGAAACTGAAAATCCATATTTTGTTGAGTTTGGTTGGAAAGAATTAACTAAAAATGAAAATAATATTGACCTACCAAATTTAGATACAATATGGTCATCTAACTCAAAATTACTTAATTCAGAATCACCCATAGTATTAACTTGGAAAAATAAACAAAGCGTAACTTTTAAAATTTATATTTCACTAGATAAAGATTATATGTTTAATATAAATCAGGAAGTCATTAATGATTCTTACAACACAATAAAAATTTTTCCATACAGACTAATTAAAAGAATAAATAAACCTAAAACTATCAATTTTTTTATACTTCATGAAGGTCTTATAAGTTTGGCAAATGATGAATTACTTGAAAAAAAATATGATGATTTAAGTGATGATTGTTCATCTGAAAATAATATTAAAAGTGATTACTGTAATCAAAAAACCGATGTAGGATGGTTAGGTTTTACTGACAAATATTGGCTTACTGCCTTAATCCCAAACCAATTAGAAACTATAAATATTAATCATAGACATATTAAAAATAATTCTAATGATGATTATCGTACAGGATATGCTGGTAATATAATTGAAATTAAAGAAAAAAGCTCAGTGAATTATAATGGAAAATTTTTTGCAGGTGCAAAAGTTGTTAAGATTCTTAATCAATACCAGAATCAAGAAAATGTTATACGATTTAATGATACTGTAGATTGGGGTTGGTTTAGTTTTTTAACAAAACCAATTTTTTATGCAATCAATTGGTTTTATAAAAAAATTGGAAATTTTGGTCTAGCAATTATTGGATTTACAATTTTGATGAGACTTGTACTTTTCCCACTTGCACAAGCATCTTTTAAATCTATGGCAAAAATGAAGAAATTACAACCCGAGATACAAAGATTAAAAGAGTTGCACGGTGATGATAGACAAAAAATGCAACAAGAACTAATGTCTATGTATAAAAAACAAGGTGCAAATCCATTGGCAGGCTGCTTACCAATATTATTACAAATACCAATATTTTTTGCACTGTACAAAACTCTATTTGTAACAATAGAAATGTATCACGCACCTTTCTATGGATGGATTCATGATCTTTCAGCTCCCGATCCTGCAGGAATTTTAATACTATTTGGATTGTTAAAATGGGATGTGCCAGGATTTTTATCTATAATTAACATTGGGGTGCTTCCAATTATTATGGGTTTATCAATGTATATTCAGCAAAAATTAAACCCAGCTCCTGCTGATCCTATGCAAGCTAGAATTTTTACTTTTTTACCAATAATATTTACTTTTATATTAGCAGGATTCGCAGCTGGATTAGTTTTATATTGGTCTGTAAACAATATTTTATCAATAGCCCAACAATGGGTTATTCAACGAAAAATTTTAAATAAATAGCTATTATGTCAAAAGGATATAGATCCTTAAATCAATATTTTTCTAAAAACTATTTTTTAGGATCCTATTTGGATTTTAAAAATCTTCCAAATTTAAAGATTCCTGAAATATGTTTTATAGGAAGATCTAATGTGGGGAAATCTAGCTTAATTAATAAAATTGCAAAAACCAAAAAATTAGCAAAGACAAGCAAAACACCTGGAAGAACCCAGGCTATAAACTTATTTTCTATAAATGAAAAAATTATAATTGCTGATTTGCCAGGATATGGCTTTGCAAAACTATCAAAAAATCTAGTAAATAAATTACATAAATTAATAAATACTTATTTGTTAAAAAGAAAAAATTTAAATAGGATTTTTTTATTAATTGATACAAAGGTTGGAATAAAAGATTTAGATTTAGAAACTCTATCAATGCTTAGTGGGTCAGAGACAAAAATAGTATTTATAATGACAAAAGTTGATAAATGTTCAAAAAATTGGGTAAGTATAGTCAAAGAAGAAATTACAAATTTAAAAAAGAATTATAGTAATATTTATCCAGAAATTTACTTGACAAGTTCGATAAAGAATGAAGGGATATCAGAAATTCAAAAAAATATATTAAGTTTAACAAAATGAAAAAAAAATTCGATCTCATGTCAAAAAATGACAAAGTATCATCCTTGTATAAGGCCTCCACATTAGTTGAGGCGTTACCCTATATTAGACAACATAATAAAAAAATAGTTGTAATAAAATATGGGGGACATGCTATGGGAGATAAAAAATTATCAAGAAACTTTGCTGAAGACATTGGATTGCTAAAAGAAGTTGGAATTATGCCAATTATAATTCATGGTGGTGGTCCACAAATTGATAATGCATTAAAAAAAAGTAAAATTCAAACTAAATTTATAGAAGGACTTAGAGTATCAAACAAAGAAGTTATAAGGGTGGTTGAAAATATATTAGTTAACAAATTAAACAAAAAAATAAAAAACGAAATAACTAACTCTGGAACTAAAGTTGTAGGATTAGCGGGGAATAAAAAAAAGATTATATTAGCAAAAAAATTAAAAGTTTTTAAATCAAAAAAAAATATAGATATTGGCTTTGTAGGTTATCCTGTAAAAATTAATGTTAAATTAATTAATAAATATCTAAAAAATAATTTGGTTCCAATTATTGCCCCACTAGGAACAGATGGTAGAAATACTTTTAATATTAATGCTGATACTGTTGCTGGTGCGGTTGCAGGAGCAATAAAATCTAATAAGCTAATAATGATGACGAATGTATCTGGAATAAAAAACAAAAAAAATAAACTTATAACTGGATTAACTTTAAAAGAGGCAAAAAAATTAATTGATAAAGAATTTATTAGGGATGGCATGAAGCCAAAAATTAAAACATGTATTTCTGCACTTCAAAAAGGTGTTAAAGAAGCTACAATACTTGATGGCAGAGTTCCCCATGCAATTATCTTGGAGTTATTCACTATTATTGGAGTGGGCACACAAATAAGAAAATGAAAAATTTACAAAAGAAATTTAATACATGGATCTTTGACTTGGATAATACCTTATACTCAGCTGAAACAGGAATTTTTGATCAAATAGATAAACTGATGGGAGAATTTATATCTACAAATTTAAATGTAGATATGAATGAAGCAAAAAAACTTCAAAAAAAATATTTTAAGAAACATGGAACAACTCTTAGAGGCTTAATGGATAATCATAATATAAACCCAGAAGATTTTTTGAATGAAGTTCATAGAATAGATTATTCTATTATTAAGCCTAATTTAAGTTTAACAAATGCTTTAAAAAAAATTAATGGTAATAAAATCATCTATACAAATGCAAATAGATCACATGTTAATGCTATTTTGAGTCGACTAGAACTTATTGATGCTTTTGATAATATTTTTGATATTACCGATGCAGAATATATACCAAAGCCAGAAATTTCATCGTATAGAGAGTTAATTAAAAAATTTGATGTTAATACAGAAACTACGATTATGTTTGATGATATTGCTAAAAATCTTGTTCCTGCTTCAAAGATAGGCTTTACAACAGTTTGGATAGATATCGGTAGAGAAAATTATAGTGATGATATTGAGAACTCTAAAGAATATTTAGATTATCAAACAACAGATTTGCCTTTATGGTTAAATTCAATTATCAAGGAATTATAATGGAAAATTTAGAAAAAATTATAAATTATGCATGGGAAAATAAAGATCAAATCAGTCAAAATTCAGAAGAATCAATAATAAATTCAGTAAATCAAATAATTGAAGATCTTGATCAAGGAAAACTAAGAGTAGCAGAAAAGATAGATGGAAATTGGACCACTCACCAATATATTAAAAAAGCTATAATGTTAAGTTTTAGAATTCATGGGATGGAAGTTTTATCTGGCCCTTATAGTTCTTGGTATGACAAAGATCATCTTGTTAAAGGCAAAACAGCCGGATGGAAAAAAGATGATTTTGAAAAAGCTGGGTTTAGAATGGTACCCAACACAGCCATAAGAAAAGGATCTTATATTGCAAAGAATGTTGTTTTAATGCCATGCTTTATTAATACAGGTGCGTACGTTGGATCGGGCACCATGATGGATACATTTTCAAGAGCTGGATCTTGCAGCCAAATTGGTAAAAACTGTCATATATCAGCAGGAAGCGGAGTTGGCGGAGTTCTAGAACCTGCTCAAGCTCTTCCAACAATAATTGAGGACAATGTTTTTCTCGGAGCAATGTCGGAAGTTGTTGAGGGAGTAATTGTGGGTGAAGGGTCGGTTCTTAGTATGGGTATGTATATTGGACAGTCAACAAAAATTGTTGATAGAAAAACTGGTGATATTACTTATGGTAAAATACCTCCTTATTCTGTTCTTGTTCCTGGTTCATTACCTGATAAAAAAAATCCTTTAGCGCCTTCTTTAAATTGTGCTGTTATAATCAAACAAGTTGATGAAAGAACTCGATCAAAAACATCTATTAATGATCTTTTACGTGATTGATGATTAAAATAAATTACGATCCTATTGTTTTGACACAGTCATTAATTCAGTGTGCTAGTGTAACCCCAGAAGAAAATGGGGTTGTTGAATGTGTCAAAACCCATTTAGAAAATTTTGGGTGTAAATGTAAAGTTCTGGAATTTTCTTCAGAAGATTCTTATAGTGTAAAAAATCTATTTGCCAGTATAGGTGAAAATGGGAAGCATTTTGCTTTTGCTGGCCATACTGATGTAGTTCCAGTAGGTGATGAAAAATCTTGGAAGCACGGGCCATTTAAGGGAGATATTGTTGATGGAAAAATATATGGACGTGGAGCAGAAGATATGAAGAGCGCAGTTGCTTGTTTTATTTCTGCTACTCAAAAATTTATCAATAAATATGGAAGTGATTTTGGTGGAAAAATATCATTCATAATAACAAATGATGAAGAAAAAGATGCAATAAACGGAACAAAAAAAATTATGGAATGGATAAAAGAAAATAATATTACTGTAGATGATTGTATCGTAGGTGAACCAACTTCAAATCAAATAGTTGGAGATAAAATTAAAATAGGAAGACGAGGATCAACAAATTTTTATATTAAGGTTAAAGGTATCCAAGGTCATACTGCAAATTCTCATCGTGCTGAAAATCCTATACATCATCTAATAAAAATTCTTCAAAATATTATGTCCAAACCACTAGATGATGGTAATGAACATTTCTTACCTTCATCTCTGCAGATTGCAACAATAGATGTAGGAAATACCGCATCAAATGTGATACCCGAAACAGTTAAAGCGACTATAAATATACGATTTAATAATTTGCATACTGGTAAAACATTAAACAAACTTATTAAAGGCAAGATTGATGAAATATTAAAAAATGAAAAAAATATAAGCTATTCTTTAACTCAGGAAATAACTGGTGAATCCTTTTTAACCAAACCTAATCCTTTAATAAATATTATATCCGAAACATGTGAAAATATTAATGGGAAAAAGCCAATTTTGGGTACTGATGGTGGCACTTCCGATGCAAGATTTATAAAAGATTATTCTCAAGTTTTGGAATTAGGAGTGGTAAATAATACACTACATAAAGTTGATGAATACGTAACAATAAATGATTTAGAAAAATTAACAAATTTATATTACGAAATTTTGAAAAAATATTTTAATAAGAATTAATTTTTAAAATGCTCTAGGTAGATTTTAACAATATCATCCCATAAAAAATTTTCTATAACTCTTTTTTTAGCATTTTTTCCTAATAGTTCTAATTTTTCTTTATTTTCTAATATTTTTTTTAATGTTAGATATAAATTATCTTCATTATTTAATAATAATCCAGTTTCCTCATGTATTATAGCGTCACTAGTTCCCCCAATATTTGTTGCGATTGATGCTATTCCAAATAATGCAGCTTCAATAAATACAATTCCAAATCCTTCGATAGATCTATTTAGAGATTCGTTAGAAGTTGGCATAACCATTAAAGTTGATTTTTCAAAAATCTCTTTTTTTCCCTCATTATCAACATTATCAATAAATAAAACAAAATCATTAATATTCAATTTTGTCGTTAGTTTTAATAAGGATTTTTTTTCAGGACCCTCTCCAGCAATAATATATTTAATTTGAGGAAAATCAGCTTTAAGTTCTTTAATTGCTTCTAGGACCTTTTGATGTCCTTTACGTTTTTCTAGACGAGCTAAAGTTATTAAAACAGGATTGCCTATAATATCATATTTATTTTTCCTTTCTATTAAACGCAAATCCTCTGTTCCAGGATTAACTACAGCAATATTTGATTCATTAATTCCAAGATTTTTAACTAATTGAAAAGTATATTTTGAATTTGTCACAATTTTTTTTGTTTTTTTAAGAACTTTTATAATTCTTTTTTTTCTTTTTTCTTTAGTAAATAATAATTCATTACCATGTGCTAAACATATAGTGGGTATATTAAGTATATTAATTTCATCAATACATAATTCTAAACTTTTCCATGTATCAGAAAAAATTCCATCAATTTTTTTGTTTTGTAAGAATAATTTAATATCGTGCGCTTTTTTTCGACGACGAAGAAATTTGATTCCTCCATATCGAAAAATTTTTAATAAATTTTTTTTACTTGAATCAAAAACTTCATCCTGAATATATAAATGACTGTCAGCAAAAACAACAACCTCATTTTTTATAGATAGATTTAATGCTAGATTAGTAACTAAGTTTTCAATTCCTCCTACCCTGCTAGCAAAACATTGTGTAATTATGAGATACATTAATTTAATTATTTATATTGGTAAAGTTACCTTTTTTAGCCATTTAAGTTCTTTAGAATTCATTTTTTGAGCTACATTATCATATACCTTTTTATGGTAATTATTTAACCATTTTTTTTCTTCATATGTAAGCAAACTTCTATCTATTAAATCTATATCAATTGGGACATGGCTGATTGTTTCAAAACAAAGTTTATTTTCTTTATCTTCTTTTACAATTATAAGATTTTCAATTCTTATGCCATATGCTCCCTCTTTGTAAAATCCAGGCTCATTTGATAATATCATTCCTGGTTCTAAATATGCATCTTTTTTATCTAAAGATTTAAAGATTCTTTGAGGTCCTTCATGAACATTTAAAAAACAACCTATACCGTGACCAGTACCGTGATCATAATCACAATTAACCTCTTGCAAACTTTGCCTTGCTATATAATCAATCTCTGAACCTCTAGTTTTTCTTTTAAATTTTATTTTTGCAAGAGCTATATGTCCTTTGAGAACTCTAGTAAATTTATCTTTTTGCTCACTATTTGGAACACCTAATACTATCGTTCTTGTAAGATCGGTCGTTCCATCATAATATTGCGCCCCTGAATCAAAAAGGTAAATTCCATTTTTTAAAAAATTTTTATTACTTTTTTCAGTAACTCTATAATGAGGCAATGCTGCATGTTCCCCAAAAGCAGAAATGGTGCAAAAAGAAAGGGAATGAAATAAATGATTATTTTTTCTTAATTTATATAGTTTGTTTGAGGCTTTAATTTCATCAATTTTTTTAATTATCTTTAATTTTTTTAATGAATACAAAAATTTAATAATACTAATACTATCTCTAATATTTGCTTTTTTTGCTCCCTGAAGTTCTTTTTGATTTTTAATTGACTTATCTAATATACATGGATCTTCGATATATTTAACTTTTAAATTTTTTTTATTAAATAAACAAACATACCAACATGGTGTTAATTTTCTATCTAAACCAATAATTGAATCTTTAGGAATTCTGTTAAAACTTTTTTCAATTTCCTCACTATTAATAAAATTAACTATTGAAGACAACTTTTTATTTACCGATTTTGTGATTTTTGATAAATTTATATATAACTGTGGCTTTCCCTCTTTAGGCATTAAAAGAATTCCTAAGTTTAAAGGTGTATAATCAATGTCGGATCCTCTAAGATTTAAGATCCATGCAATCGAATCCAATGCAGTAATTAAAAAATAATTACATTTAATTTTCTTTATTTTTTTTTGTATTTTATTAATCTTGTCTTTAGAATTTTTACCAGCATATATATCGTCATGTAAAAATGCTTTAGATTTGGGCCGTTTAGGTTGATCTTTCCACAATAAATCTATTGGATTTTGACTAACATAATGTAAGGATATTTTTTTCTTAACAATAATTTTATTTAGATTGTCAATACTATATTGAGAAAAAACCTTAGGATCTAATGCAATTATTGATTTTTGTGAAATATTTTTAGATATCCATTCTTCAAAATTTTTTATGTGAAAAATTGAAAAAATTTTTTTATCTACCTCACTTTTAATTTGAACTGTATATCTACCATCAGTAAAAATTGCCGCTGTTTTTTGTAAAATTATTGTTATGCCAAATGATCCAGAAAAATTTGAAACCCATTTTAAACGTTCGGCATATGGGGATATATTTTCATTTAAATACTCATCCGTTCTAGGAATAATTAATCCATCCCAATTTTTTAAACGCAAAAAATCTTGAACTATTTTAATTGGTTTTTTTTTCATCTAATATATCTTTAAAAAGTTCTCGGTCAATATTACCTCCTGATACAATAACTAATACATTTTTATCTTTAAAATCAATTAATTCCTTCATTAAAGCAGCAGTTGGGACTGCTCCACCTGGTTCTGAAACAATATCTAATTTATCTTTTAGAAAACATATTGCTTTTTTGACATCATCATCATTTACAACCAAACCACCAGCTAAAATCTTTTTATTAATATTAAATGTTATTTTACCAACATTTTTAACTGTTAACGCGTCACATATTGTCTTTTGAGTTGGGTCAATTTTTACAATCTCACCTCTTTTTAATGACATCTGCATATCATCATAATATTTTGGCTCAACACTATATGATAATAGTTTAGAAAAAGAATTTTTTAAATATGTTGTAATTCCTGCAATTAAACCGCCTCCGCTACAGCAACACAAAAAAATATCTGGAACAACGTTTTGTTTATTAAGATTTTCAGAAATTTCTAGACCTATAGTTCCTTGTCCTGAAATAATATCTATATCATCAAATGGTTTAATTAGTGTTTTATTATTTTTCTTTGCAAAATCTATGGCAATTGCTTCTCTACTTTCTTTAAATCTATCATATAGAATAATATCTGCACCATATTTTTTAGTATTTAATAATTTTATCTTTGGCGCATCGTTTGGCATTACAATTGTTGAATTAATATCTAAAAGTTTGGAGACAAATGACACGGCCTGCCCATGATTGCCTGAAGAATAAGCCACGACCCCATTTTTTTTTTCCTTATCACTTAGTTGCAATATTTTATTTAAAGCACCTCGAATCTTAAATGAACCTGTTTTCTGATTACATTCTAACTTAAAATAAATTTTAGCTCCTAAAGAAAGATTAATTGATTCATTCGTAACTAAAGGAGTCAAATTTATATATTTATTTATTCTTTGATAGGCTTCCTCTATAGTTTTAATTGTAACAGTATTCATTATTTATTCCTATATTAGAATAACATATATGATAATATATTATGATTAGATATTTTTTTTTATTAATTTTATATTATAAAAATTATTATCAAATCTAAACCTTCAGTAAATCACTAAAACGAGTAGTATAACAAGGTGATATTTTTTGTCTTTGCATAGACCAATTTCTACCAATGCCTTCTGCGGCTGTATGAATTGTGGAACTTCCATAACGCATATTAATATTATCAAATGACTGCATCAATAAATCTGATTTTACTTTATTTCTTTCAAATAATCCGCTAATTCCAGATTCTGGTGATAAATTAAGCATAATCACTCCAGCTTTTTTGTAGCGATATCCTGGACGATAAATTTTATGCAATCCATGTAATGCTTTTTTAACAATAATAATAGTGTTATTCGTGGGATAATCAAACTGTATTTTTACAGAATTTGAGTATTGCAAATCCTTTTTATTAAAATGATTTGTTAATAAGAATAAACTCATAAAATTGGTGACTAAATTATCCTCACGTATTTTTTCAGCTGCCCTAGCTGCATAATTTGAAACTGATTCAGTCAAATCACCTATCGTTTCTATTGGATAACCAAAAGATCTAGAAACACAGCAATTTTTTTTCAGATTCGGAATCATTTCTAGATCGAGACATGATAAACCTTTCAATTCCATTGCAATTCGCTCCCCTACAACTCCCATATGTTGTCTGATCCATCTTGTATCCTTATTAATAAAATCAGAAGCACGATAAATATAATTTTTTCTTAAAAATGCTGATAAACTTTTTCCTATTCCCCACACCTCGCTAATATCAAGATCATTTAATACTTTTTTTATTTCCTGTTCATTTAAAAGTATACATACCCCTTGTTTTTTCTTATTTTTTTTAGCAATTCGATTAGCAACTTTTGCTAAAGTTTTAGTACAACCTACCCCAACACTTACTGGAATTCCTACCCATTTTTTGACAGTATTGCGAATATTTTTACAATAATCGTCTAATTTATCTGCATTAAATCCGTCAAATTTTAAAAATGCTTCATCAATTGAATAAATTTCGATCTCTGAAGAAAACTTTGATAGAATTTCCATTACTCTTTCAGAGATATCTCCATATAGTGAATAATTTGATGAGAATACATAAACCTTATTTTTTTCTATTACATGCTTTGCTTTAAAATAAGGTTCACCCATTTTGATACCAAGTATTTTTGCTTCATCAGAACGTGCAATAATACATCCATCATTATTTGAAAGAACAACAACTGGTTGATTTAATAATTTAGGATTGAATATTCTTTCACATGAAGTATAAAAAGAATTACAATCAATTAAAGAAAAGATTCTCTTTGTTGACTGATAATAATTTTTATTTAGCAATTGTTGAATGAATGGTATATGTTACCACTCCCCAGACAAAAAAATCCATTTCTTCTTTAACTTCAAAATTAGGATAATTATTATTACTAGAAACAAGAAAAGTCTTTTGATTTTTTCGTTTTAATTGCTTGACAGTTAAGTCACCAAATATTGAAGCAATCACTATACTATTATGTTTTGGAGTTAGACTCTTATCAACGATTAATAAGTCTCCAGGTCTGATGTTGGAATCAGTCATTGAAGATCCGTGCACTTTTACAATAAACGTAGCAGCAGGATGAGAAATCAGATATTCATTAAGATCAAGTTTATGTTCAATATAATCTGAAGCCGGTGATGGAAATCCAGCGGAAACCTTATCAATAAACATTGGTACATTATTTGATTGATTTTCAAAGAGTCTAAAAACCTCTATATCTTTAAATTTATTCATTGATTCTGATTCTTAACAAAATAGATGTTCTACTTTTGTTCTAATTTATTAAAAAATAACACAAAGTCAATGATAATTTAAAAAAAAACGGCCCAGTATTGCTACTAGACCGTTTTTTGAATAGGTTGTTTCCTCCCTAATCGAGAAACTACAAGTTTCCTTGAAGGTTCCCAATTATTGTTCTTGCGAACAACAATTAAAAATAATTTACACTAAAAAATAAAATTAATCCAAAAAAAAATCTTCATATTTAAAAAAAGAAGTGAATAATAAGTTGAATATGCTGTGTAAAAGTAGTGTGTATGTGTACTATTATGTTAATAAGTTGTTATTACAATTTTTCCTATAAAATTTTTTTCAA
>CEUS01169773.1_pt1 | contig 18138 bp, 16 predicted proteins | sample 427031 | NCBI WGS metagenome assembly CEUS01 (sample SAMEA2622837, study PRJEB7988) | marine metagenome | biome: marine biome (ENVO:00000447); feature: marine epipelagic mixed layer (ENVO:xxxxxxxxx); material: "saline water (ENVO:00002010), including plankton (ENVO:xxxxxxxx)" | depth 140 m | reverse complement strand
CGGCCACTCTTTCTTCATAATACTCGGATTAATGGGCATGCTCTTCTTGGCCATAAACGTACTAGGAGACCCCGTAGAATTACTAGTAGACGAAGATGCTTCTGAAGAAGCAATCGCCTTAATTAGAGCCCAATACGGATTAGATAGACCTTTATATGTTCGCTTTGGTGAATTTTATGCAAACCTAGCCACATTGGACTTCGACACATCCTTGCGTCATAGAATCCCTGCAAGAGAAATTGTTTTCAGAATGCTACCTAATACAGCTGTGTTGGCATTAGTAGCTTGGGGGATTGGTATCGTAGGTGTACCTTTAGGTATGTGGGCCGCTCGGAGACCTAGAGGATTCGTCGATCGCATTGTAAACATATTGTCCTTTGCTGTGATTTCTATTCCGGAATTCTGGCTGGGCCTTGTATTGATATTATTGCTTGCAGTGCAAGCGGACCTATTGCCCACATCAGGCTTTGCGGGTCTTGGACCCAGCGGATGGCTATACATCGTACTTCCTGCATTGACTCTATCACCTAGGGTTATAGGCAGGAACGCACAGATAACGAGAGCCACCATGATTGAAGAAATGGGCAAACAATACGTTGCAACTGCACGAGCGAAAGGCTTAGCAGAGAATAAAGTATTATATGCGCATGTACTTAAAAATGCTGCTATATCAATCGTTACTCTAATGGGCGATGAACTAGCAGGATTTATGAATGGCGCAACCGCAGTAGAGATTATTTTCGGTTGGCCAGGATTAGGAAAACTTCTTGTAGACGCAATTACTGCTCGAGACTTACCTGTAGTAACAGCTTCAGTATTTATAATTGCGCTTATGGTAATGATTATCAACTTATTAGTTGACCTAATATACACTTGGTTGGATCCACGAGTCTCTTACAAGTAACTTTTAGAATTAAATTCATTGAGGGTGATTACTTACAATGCAAAATGACTTAGGAATAGAATTAGAACAAAAAGCAAATATAATATCCAGGATATGGAACCACGCTCTGGTACAAGCATTCCTTAGTGATTGGATCACCCTTTTCTCCTGTATATTTTTACTAGTGGTTATACTAGCTGCCGCATTCGCTCCCTTAGCAGCACCATATCCTTACGAAGAGCAACAACTGCGCTTAAGGCACTTACCTCCTTTATCCTCAGGAGAGGCTAAGAACGTTATGGTGAGTCCTCCTACGACAGAACAAAGATTTTTCCTCTTTGGCACTGATCACCTAGGGAGAGATATGCTCACCCGCTTAATTTACGGTGGCAGAATTTCTATATCTGTAGGAGCCCTCGGAGTAATTGTCTCAGGTGCATTGGGTCTGCTTTTAGGTGTGATCGCTGGATATTATCGTGGGGTAGTAGATGACATTATCATGAGAGCAGTAGATATATTTATGTCTGTTCCCTTACTATTACTAGCTTTGATAGTGCTATACATATTAGGCCCAAGCTTTATAAATATTATCATTGTATTCGCAATAGCCAGATGGATGCTCTACTGTAGGGTGTCACGCGGGGTGGTAATGTCACTGAGAGAACAGGCCTTCGTAGACGCAGCAAAATCAATCGGATGCAAAGACAGTAGGATAATCACCCATCACATATTGCCTAACCTCATTACTCCAATTCTAACTATAGCAGCCTTAGAAGTGCCTAGGAACATTTTGACTGAAACTACTCTAAGTTTCTTGGGGTTCGGGATCCAACCTCCGGATTCATCTTGGGGCCTGATGTTGTCACAAGGTCGAGACTATATAGTTAGAGCTTGGTGGGTCGTAATCGTTCCCGGTATGGCTATATTCTTAACCGCACTAAGTTTCAACCTATTCGGCGTGTGGCTAAGAGCAGTGAGTGACCCTCTCCAGAGATGGAGATGGTTAAAACAGACTAAAGAGTCTAAAGAAGCTGGAGTCAGAAGTAGTTAAAGGCTAAAACCTTTGATCTTGACCTCTGCAAATAAATCTAGGTATAGGCAGAATCTGTGATATGCAGCAGCCTGACAACGTACTAACTAGCCAGTTACCGCCTGCTCCCGAATATGGGTTTGTGGGCAGGACTCAAAACTTTTCGGACTTATCCATAAGTCTCTCAACGTTACCTATAGCACTCATTATTGGGAAACCCGGAATAGGGAAAACGGACCTAGCTCTGCATTACGCCCGAATATCGGAAGCCGATCTCACATACCCTGGAGGAGTAATTTACTCCCAGATTACCGTGGGGTCCTCCTTCCAGAAGCTAATTCACGAAGCGGGAACATCAATCTTTGGAATATCTTTCGGAGACCTTAACCATGATGAGCAATATGAAGCACTATCCAAGCACTTGATCAATAATGCTACTTTACTTATTTGGGACGACGTCAATTATGCAAGCTCAGTCTGGGAAGAAGGTGAATTCGAAAAACTTAAAAATTATTTAGCCACCTGGGAACCCGGGACACCGTCGAACATGGTACTAATATCTCAAACTCAAGACTCTGTAGAGGATTTAAGTACCAATGCAAACACAATCTCCGTTCCTAAATTTGATCAAAATGATTTCCAAGAGCTTGCCTCGGTCTTCATAGGTTCCATATATGGAGACGACCCGTCCAAGCCGACTTTATCTCAGTTAGAAAGCTTGTTGCACAAATTAGAAGGCCATCCCTTGGCGCTACAAATTATACTACCATTACTTAAAGATTCCCCTATAAATATCATAGAAAGCGAACTATTGAAACAAACAGAAATCAACCAGGACATACTGCGCAGTTCTTTTGAAACATTCTACGGAAGAGCTTCATATCGGGTACGCACTCACTTTCCAATAATCTCATTCTTCAAGAAAAGGGTTATGCTTGATGTACTAACCCACTTCACTCAAAGCGCCTCTTACAAAGCAGTATTCAAAGAAGAGCTTGGGTGGGGAGCAACAAGGGCGTTACTTAGAGGAAGCAAAGAATCAGGAGTTTTGGCCAGTATATCTCCAAGTGTGTACCTCATACCTAATTCAATACCTCCTTTACTCGGAGAAAAGTTATACAGAACTCAATCAGCTGAAGCGATCTCAAACCTTGAGCAGGAATTCACTCGGATATATGCAGATACCGCAGATCATTTCCTTGAATCCTTGGATGAGAATCCAGATTCAGGAACTACTGCTATTCTGGCAGAAGAAGAGAATTTCTACCAAGCTCTTGGTTTAGCCTTGGAAGCCAAAGATTGGGCAAGTTCACAAATCCTAATGCAACCAGTGGCGCAGGTCTACAAAATGCAGAAACGATTCATCGAATTAGATCTACTGCGAGAACAAGTTCTTAATACAATAGGCCTGACATATTCCTCTGCACTAGACAATAACAGTATAGAATTATGGGAATATATAAAAGGCACCACTTCCAGTGACCTTATTGAACAAAATAAAATCTCTGAAGGCACGGAGATTTGCCATGAATTACTAGATTACTTAGAAAATAACCAGGCTGACAATCAAGAATTGAAACTAGCGACTGTGTATAGTCAATTAGGAGAAATCCATCTTTTAACCCGAGAGTTGGATACCTCAGAAGAATATTTCAGCAAAGCAAATGACATCTACCAAACTTTAGAAGCCGAAGATAATTCAGCAGAGATTTCCCAATACCTAGGCAGAATCAGATACTTTCAAGGTAGATATTCTGATGCCAAAGCGGAATATAATAAAGCACTAGAAATTCACCAACAATTTGAGGACCAGGAACAGATGGTTGTTGATTACAGATTCCTGGGATTATTAAGCCAATTGCAACTAAAATATGAAGAAGCAGAAAGTTGGTACAAGCAAGCGCAGAGCATTGTTGAGAATTATGGTGACGAAGAAACAGCCATGTTGGTGTACCACGACCTAGGTACAGTCTTCCATGCCCAGTACTTTTTTGAAGAAGCTCAAAGTTGGTACCGACAAGCATTACACTTAGCAGACAGGCTAGGCTTCCAAGGCCAAATGGCTAGGGAATTCCATTATTTAGGGCTACTGTCTCAAGACAGAGGTGAACTCCAAGATGAAGCTGAAGAATGGTTAGTCGCTGCTTTAGACATCAAAACGCAACTTGGAGACTACACAGGCTGTGGTGACGAATGTAGACAAATCGCTCTTTTGTACCATGAACAAGAACAATTCTCCACTGCGGAAGAATGGTACAGAAAAGCGATAGACTTCTTCCAAATGAGTTCTAATGTAGATAAGCTAGCACGCACTTATGGCCAAATGGGTATCATAAAGCAAGAACTCGGCGATATAGAAGGCTCTCTGGAATGGGGAGCACGAACTTATACTTTGGTAAATAATAGTAAATTACCCATGTTAAGCCAAGTCATCAATCATTTAGCCACCATCCGGAAAGAAATTGGTGAAGCCACCTTTGACCAATGGTGGCTAAATCAATTCGATGAAGAATCTCCTATAGATGATTCAGTTGAAGAAAATGAAGGACAACATGAGTGACTCTACCAGTACTATAATTGCAGACTTTATACTGGATATGTCATTTGACTGCCTATCCTCCTCAACAATAGACCATACCAAAAATACATTAATTGACACTATTGCTTGCGCCATAGGTGGGTACAATTCCCCTCCAGCAAAAATCGCACGAAATTTGGCCCATAGGGTACAAAGCATAGATATTCCTTCGCGTATTCTGGGAGAAACCAATACTAGCTCACCAGAAATGGCGGCGTTCGCAAACACAACAATGATTAGATACCTCGACTGTAATGATTCCTATTTCTCTCCGGGGGGAGGTCATCCGAGTGACATGATAGGGGGAGCGCTTACTCTTGCCCACGCATTGAATTGCCCAGGGGAAGAACTCCTAACATCTATAGTATTAGGATATGAAATCTTTGCAAAATTGTCAGACCAAGTAATAGTGAGCAGTCTAGGATGGGATCAAGGAGTATTCTTGGGACTCAGCTCTGCAGGGATAGCTTGCAAACTCCTAAACCTATCTAAAGAACAAATAATACACGCTCTTTCCTTGTCTGTTGTACCTAATGTGCCTATTGGCGCTACCAGAGTAGGAGAGTTATCTATGTGGAAAGGCTGTGCGACTGCGGCAGCCGTGAAGTCAGGTGTGTTCGCGGCATTGTTGGCTCGAGAAGGATTGACCTCACCAGAAAGACCTTTTGACGGGCCTAAAGGTCTTTGGGAACAATTAGGATGCGACAACCATATCATCATTGATCAGTTAGATTCTCAAGGTAACAGGCCTAAAATATGCGACAATATATTTAAATTTTATCCCTCTCAGATTCATACGCAAGCTCCCATTGGACTCGCATGTCAGTTATCTTCAATCATACAAACCGATGACATTGATTCCATTTCAATAAAATCTTATAAACAAGGTGGAGTAAGCACCCCTCAAAGTGAACCAGAAAAATGGGCCCCTTCCACCAGAGAAACAGCAGATCATAGTATTCCGTTCTTGGTTGCATCAGCCTTATTAGATGGTACAGTCAACCCTGACACATTCTCCGACACCAATCTGAACAGAGATTCGATTAAAGAGTTGATATCGGTTACTGCTATTGAAGAAAACTCGAATTTCTCCAGTCTGTATCCTGAACAGTACAACTGCCGTATCGACTTAGCGACAAAATCAGGAAGAACTCACATGGTGGAGACCAGTTATCCAAAAGGACACCAACAGAATCCCTTTACTCAAACTGACCTGGAAAACAAGTTCATAAATTTAACCAGCAATTCATTAACACATGATCAATGCCAACAAGCATTAAGCATCCTTGCTAATATCGAATTGGAACAATCTACTAATACATTATTTGATTCCGTAGTGGTAACAAATCATACAAAATAGTCTTCTAAAGTGTTAATACTTCCGTGATTATAGACTACAATATGCTATCAAATTACACTGGATTATAATGATGGTATACGACTTGACATGCGAGATATGCGGATTCAAAATGAATGAAAACAAATGCAAAATCCGCTGTCCAAATTGTGGATTTACACGAGATTGTTCAGATCCATAAACTAAGTTTAACAGAGTATGTCCTATGAACATCCGCGCATTCGAATCTCTGAAATTCCCAAACTTCAGACTTCTATGGTTTGGTAATCTATGCGTAAACTCTGCCGACTGGCTACAAATCCTGACTATTGGATGGCTGATACTAGAAATTACTAATGGTGATACAGTAATCACCGGAGCAGTATTAGCCCTTAGAACATTACCTGTTTTCCTCATAGGTCCTTGGGCAGGAGTATTAGCAGACAAGTTCGATCGCAGATCATTAATCAAACTAACTCAATTTATGATGGCCATACTTGCAGTCTTCTTTGCTCTTCTGGTATCTATGTCGGACTTTACAGACTCAGGAGTCTCTGGTCCTCTAAAACCTTGGCATCTCTTTGTATACGTAGGAATTACTGGCATAAGCGTATCAATTATCAGACCTGTGAGACAATCCTTAGTAGCAAATGTAGTGCCATTAGAAAATCTACGTAACGCTACTGCCCTTAACGCACTCACCAGAACTTCAGCACGACTAGTAGCACCAGCTATAGGCGGGATGTTGATTTATTTGCTAGGTTTCAAATGGAATTTTTACATAGAAGCAGCATGCTATTTAGGAATAGCAATATCGATGATAAGGATGAAGACCCCTTACGGAAATAATCCAGTTCCCAAAAATACTTCCGTATTAAAAGACTTGTATAGAGGAATAGAATACATCAGCAAAAATAGAGCATTGGCTCAAGTTATAACTCTTAGCTTCGTACCCACATGTATATTCCAACCTTTGGTTTTTATTCTACCGATATATGTTGCATCCGTTCTTAATGAAGGCCCTGCTGTTGGAGGGACGTTGTTAGCCATAATGGGACTAGGCGGGGTTGCGACAAGTTTCTATTTGGCTGCGAAGGACTTCCCCATTAAAAAAGGACTCACTGTGATCTTAGCTTTGATTGTAGGATGTACTGCTATATCAGCATTGTCTTTATCCAACATAATCATTGTCGCTTATGTAATGTTTCTTATTTTAGGGATATGCCAGACTAATATTAGGGTAGGAACCAACACACTTATACAAGAAATAGTTCCTGACGAATTAAGAGGACGTGTAACTAGCATATATAATTTCGACAATGGATTTACTGCTATCTCTATCCTGATGCTTGGAATCTTATTTAATTACCTAGAAGTAGGTCAAACCCTGCTGTACGTCGCAGTTATGAGTGGCTTTATTGGGATTCTTTATTTATGTTTTGCTAAGTCTTTACGAACCAAAGGATAAGGGTTATTTGGATCAAAACAAGAATCCCATAATATAACTACATTGATTTGATTCGCAAAACTTAATCAGGCTCGAATAAATACACTTGTGCTATGTGTTTAAACCCAACCCAACGCCTCTGAAACAATTGGGAATGCCTCACAAAAGATAAGTTTACAATTCTCAGCAATATCCATATGCTCTTTCTGAGTTCCGTTCCCAGCCCGGAGATTTATGTAATGGATCCACGATCTTACTGAGCCTGTCATATAAATTTTTGTGGGAGTTGCTAGGGGAAGGACAAAACGTGCGCATTCTTTTGCTATACCTTGTTCAAGCATATCTTTATACAGGCTCATACCCTGTTCAAAGTGCATCTGAATTTTCTTTTGAAACTCCAGCTTGACGTCCTCTTCTATATCATCAATACTATTTTGACGATTCTTGGTATCCTGTCGGCGTAATTCTGGTAAAGGAATTTCTTCACTGAGAACGGAGGAATCAGCATAGCGTTGGGAAAATTCTTGATAAGTGAACGATCTGTGACGCAATATTTGGGCAGCGATACCTCTAGTCGTATTAATCTCAAGTGTCATGTGAGCTTGTTCAAAAACACTCCAGTGCCCATTTTTGATGCAATAAGATAAAAGGCCAGCCACTTTAGGATTTTCTTGGTTAGAAGGGTTGCTCACTCTCGCCACATACCCCATAGTCTTCTCCGCGTCAGGAGTCATGCTAATCAGTTTAACGTTGCTCATTTCTATGGGTTTACCCTCTTTTTAAAATTTATTTTACTCCAAGGCTTTACAAGTACTATATAAACTGAGAAAACCCATTAGGGATTTTAACTTCAATTAAGGTCAATTCCTTGGCATTAACAGCTTTCTTTAAAGCATCTTGCAAATCATTCACATTATCTACCACAAATGATTCAAATCCATACGACTCAAAAAGTTTTGAGAAATCTGGGTTCACCAAGTCTGTAGCGAAAAACCTGCTGTCAAACCTTTGTTTTTGGTAATCTTTTAATACACCCCATGCATTATCATTAAACATTAATACTATAGGGTTTAGCCCATACTGCTTGGCAGTTGCTAATTCTTGCAAATTGTATTGAAAGCCTCCGTCTCCTGTAACGCATACTACGGGAGTTTCGGGCTTTGCTACTTTCGCACCTAGGGCAGCAGGAAAAGCAAAACCTAAGCCTAGCCAACCATGAGGATACATAAATGTCCTAGGATTATTAATCTCCAGACATCTTGATGCTCTGCTAGCTGGCACCGTAGGATCCAAGCTAAATATAGTGTCTTCGGGTAAACTTGCTCGGATTGCTTGCCAAGTTCGTAATTCATTACTCCATGTTGATTCTAGAGTGGATAATATCTCTGTTTTCACGTCGGTGATTTCTTTGCTATAACCTTGGTCCAGATCACAGACATAGTCTCCTAACATGTCTGAAATTTGGGCCAAAACAGCTTGAGAGTTTCCTGTAATAGCTACATCAGATTTGTAGTTCTTATCAATAATTGACTCGTCCATCAACACATGAGCAAACTTTTGTGGCATTTTCAAGTCTACTCCTGCGGTTGACCTGTAAGGTAATGATGCTCCTAACACTAGGCCAAAGTCACAATTACCTAACCATTCCAACAACGGATTTTCTCCCCATATTCTCTTACCAATTGCCTGTCCTAGGGAAAGTGTATGATTTTCAGGGAATGTTCCCTTAGCCCCATCAGTGGTCACTACAGGGATCCCATGTTTTTCTGCAAATTGAATGAGTTCAGTAGTTCCTCCCATCATCTGCATTTCTTCACCAACAAAAATGATCGGACGTTTAGATTCTTTTAACATAGAGGTTACTGTTTTCAATTGATCTTCACTTGCCTGTGGTATGTCAGGTTCCACCGGAGGTAACAATTCGACATCAGATTCCACTGCCAAAAGATCAGTTGGCACTTCCAATTCTATTGGTCTTGGTCGTTTTGAAACAAACCTTTGAAAGGCTTCAACAAAATGATCAGGTATCGCGTCTACTTGTCCTATGTTAGCGTTCCAATCAGTTACTGCGCTAAACATTGCAGATTGATCTTTGACGTCATGGGTAGGAAGCATACCTTTACCCATAAACTCTTGTTCTACATTAGTTGTAATCTCTAAAACAGGAGACGCGGAAAAATATGCTTCTCCTATAGCTCCTATCGAATCAGCAGCTCCTGGACCTGTGCTGGTTAGCAGAATCCCTGGTTTGCCACTCACCCTAGCATATCCATCTGCCATAAATCCGACTCCAAGTTCTTGCCTGCCGCCTATAAACTTAAGTTCATCTTGTTCAGAAGCCAAAATGTCATATATGTCCAATGTGTGTATGGAAATTATGCCGAATATTGTATCTACGTCGTGTAATTTAAGAGATTCAATGATTGCTCTAGCTCCACTTACTTTAACCATCTGTATTCCTCTCTTAAACGACTAATAATACTGGGTTTTCTAACAGTTTTTTAATCTCTACAAGGAATTCAGCTGCTTCAGCTCCGTCAGCAACTCTATGATCCACAGAGACTGTGGCTTTCATTACTTTAGAAATTATTATCTCTCCATGTCGCACAACCGGCTGTTCCTTAACAGTCCCCACTGCTAACACAGCGGCGTGAGGAGGGAATATTATCGCGGAGAAACTTTCGACATCAAACATTCCTAAATTACTGATGCTAAAGGTGGTTGCAGTGTATTCTTCATTCGTCAAATTGTCTTCATTAGCACGGGTAATTAAGTCAGAGCTGGCTCTTGCGATTTCAGCCAAAGATTTTAATTCACAGTTATTTATCCCTGGAACCATCAATCCGGATGGTAAGGCAATAGCTATACCAATATTTAAACTCGAATGGAATTCCAATGCGTTTTCTTTGAAGAATGCATTAAATTTAGGGAATTTCTTTAGCGCAATTGCAGCCGCTTTAATTATGAGATCGTTGATACTAACTCTAGTCCCATCTGTCAGAGCCTCATTTATCTCTTGCCTAAACTCAGTAGCCTTAAGCATATCGACTTCACTAGTCACATAAAAATGGGGAGCAGTTGTTTTACTGCCGACAGTAACTCGGGCTATAGCTTGACGCATTGATGTCAGTTGTTCGGTTGTCACAGAGTCAGCTTGAATCGTACTTATCACCGGTGCGACAGCAGAAACTCCTTTGTAAGCATCTATATCTTTTTCGACTATCCTACCGCCTGGTCCAGACCCTAACACAGTGCTCAAATCGATACCCCTTTCCTTAGCCAATCTTCTAGCTAATGGGGAAGCTCTGACTCCTTCTACAGGAGAACTGACTTCTCTTACGGGAGTTTCTGTTACTTGTTCAGGAACAGTTTCCTCTGAATTGGATGCGGAAGCTGGTTCTTCAGAAGGGATTTCCGAACTGGTATCTTGCACGGGGATATCTTCGCCTGGTTCAGTGATTACAGCAATGGTTTCCCCAACTGGAATTGCAACCCCTTCTGCAGCGTATATTTTTCCTAACACTCCGCCCACATAAGCTTCAAATTCTACGGTAGCTTTATCAGTCTGAATATCAGCTATAATCTCCCCACGGTCTACTTGTTCACCTTCGTTCTTATACCATTTGACAACCGTACCTTCCCTCATGTCGTAACCCATTTGAGGCATCACAATCGTAGTAGCCAATATTCCCCCTAGTCTTTTAGACGTTTCAGATCAATTTCTTTACAGCTGACACTATTCTCTGAGTGTCAGGAATAGCCAATTTTTCTAGTGGCATAGAGTACGGGATAGGGACTTCCTCTCCTGCAACTCTTTCCACAGGAGCATCCAAGTAATCGAATGCTTCCTGTTGTACTATGCTGACAACCTCACCAGCGAAACCACCAAATTTAGTAGTCTCCTCAACTACAACCACTCTGTGAGTCTTCTTAGTTGATGCAATTATAGTTTCAACATCTAGTGGCCTTAAAGTGCGGAGATCCACGACTTCTGCATTAATTCCGTCGTTTTCTAACAATGCTGCGGCTTCCAGTGAGTTCTGCACCATTTTAGAGTAGCTTATTATAGTCACGTCAGATCCTTGCTTTTTGACATCTGCCTTGCCCAGGGGTATCTTAATTCCATCAGAAACCTCCCCTCTAGCACCATATAGCAAAATGTGTTCTACAAACATCACAGGATCCATTAATTCCCTGCAGGTTCTGAATAATCCGAGGGCATCTTCAGGAGTAGAAGGTACTGCAACATAGAGCCCTGGAACCGAGGCGTACCAGCCTTCGAAAGACTGAGAATGAGTCGCAGCAACTGATGCCCCAGCACCTGTAACTGTCCTGATGATCATGGGTACACTAAACTGATCTCCGGACATATACCTGACCTTCGCTGCATGATTAACTATTTGATCTATTGCCAGCAAACTGAAGTTTATTGTCATTATCTCCACAATAGGTCTCAATCCTGCCATAGCAGACCCTATTCCTGCGCCCACAAATGCCGATTCAGAGAGAGGTGAGTCCTTGATTCTTCTAGGACCATATTTCTCCCAGAAACCTTGAGTTACTGCAAAGGCTCCACCGTAAGGTCCTATATCTTCACCCATCAAATATACCCGTGGGTCTTCATCCAAAGCTTCGGTTAAACCCTGGCAAATAGCTTGCCTATAAGTCATTTCAGTACTCATTCAGCGTACACTCCTGTGTATAATTCCTTGTCCTCAGGAAATGTGCTTTCTTCTGCGAATTCTGCAGCTTCAATGATCTCTTGTTCGGCTGCGCTATGCATCTGATCTATTATTTCTTGGGTCGCGTGTCCTTTAGACAACAACCAATCTTTGAAAGCAGGAATTGGATCTTTCAGTTTCCATTCAGCCACTTCATTTTCTGGTCTGTAATTAGCAGGATCCGCTATAGAATGCCCTTGGATACGGTATGTTTGAGCTTCTACGAACGCTGGTCCAGATCCGTTTCGAATTTGAGACACCAATTTTGTCATTAAGTCATGAACCTCAAGAACATTGTTGCCATCTACGCGATAACCAGGGATATCATATGCTTCAGACATTTTGTATATTTTGTCTGGAGCTGCAAGATGGTCTTTAGCCGGGGCTCCCATTCCATACAAGTTATTCTCGCAGAAAAATATTATAGGGAGGTTCCAAACCTTGGCTAAGTTAAGACATTCATGGAATTCTCCTTCATTGAGGGCTCCATCACCCAAAAAGCACAGAGTAACTTTATCGTCATCTCTGTAGTGACTAGCCAACGCAAACCCAGTCGCAAGAGGCAATTGTCCTCCTACTATCGCATATCCGCCCATGAATCCCTTCTCGGCGTCAATGAGGTGCATTGACCCACCTTTCCCTTTGCTGCAGCCAGTAGCTTTCCCAAATAACTCGGCCATAGCTTCTTTAGGTTCTATTCCCTTCACAAGCGCCTGCCCATGATCTCTATAATGAGTTACAACAACATCATCACTACGTAAGGCGTTGATTGCACCTACCGCAATCGCTTCTTCTCCGCTGTACACATGCAAGAATCCTTTAATGTTCCCTCTGGTGTACTGCCGTTCGCTTTCTTTCTCAAATTCCCTTATAAGAACCATTTGAGCGTAAAATTCAAGTAGCTGCTCTTGATTTAAATCAGTGGCTTCAGCCACCGCAGCAACATCATCAACTGCCTTTGCTTTTGTATTACTAGTTTTTCTAGGCATATAAACACCTCATCACATGTGTAGAACTTTGCCTTGGGCATCCAAGGCTGCTTCTTTAATCATTTCGGACAATGTAGGGTGGGCATGAACTGCAAGTCCAAGTTCCAATGAAGTCCCTTCACAAAGTTTTGTTAACGACAGTTCTCCCAACAGTTCAGTAACTTCTGGGCCTATCATATGAGCTCCCAAGATTTCTCCATATTTAGCATCAAAAACTAATTTGACGAATCCTTCACTTTCCCCCATTGCACCGGCTTTACCATTTGCCTGAGCATTAAATTTACCTACATTTATCTCGTACCCTTGTTCTTTGGCCTGCGACTCTGTAAGTCCTAAACTGGCAACCTGTGGATTGCAATAGATGGCTCTTGGAATCATAGAATATTCTAATGCTACGGTTTCCAAGCCACATATTGACTCCACTGCAATATTAGCTTGAGCCGATGCGACATGAGCTAAAGGCAACTTACCTGTTATGTCACCTATTGCGTAAATGTTAGGAATAGAAGTACGCATTTGGTCATCGACTAATACATATCCATTTTCCATAGCTATAGAATTTTCTTCTAACCCGATACCTGTGGTATTTGGCACTACACCTATAGCGACTAAAACTCTATCAAATGTGGATTCTTCAATCTGGCCATCACTATCGAAAGACACCCGAACAGAAGCTTTATTATTTTTTACGGAAGAAACTTTGCAGCCAGTTTTAATGGTGATTCCAATTTTTGTTAAAGATCTTAACAATTGTTTAGAAACTTCTTCATCTTCGTTGGGAACTATGTTCTCCAACAGTTCCACAATAGTTACGTCTACACCGTAAGCCTTGTAAATATATGCAAATTCAACTCCGATTGGACCTCCGCCCACAATCAGAATAGATTTTGGTAGCTTGTCAGTTACAATAGCGTCCCTACTAGTCACAATATTCTGATGATCAATATCGATACCAGGAACAGTCCTAGGAGAAGATCCTGTGGCTATAATTATGTTATCGGCAGAATAAATCGTATCGCCATTTACCTCAATGGTAGAAGCCGACTTAATCACCGCATTGCCCTCTATATGGTCAACATCATTTTTTCGTAATAAGTACGCAACGCCACTATTATTCTTATCTGCAACAGCCCTGCTTCTTGCCATTGCTTTACCGAAATCAGCCTTAACACCTTCAACGGTGATTCCAAAATCTTCCGATTTATGTATGTATGACAAAACTTCTGCATTCTTCAGCAATGCCTTACTTGGGATACATCCCCAGTTGAGACACACCCCACCTAGAGCTTCCTTTTCTATTACCGCGGCCTTGAGCCCTAATTGCGCTGCACGAATCGCAGCTACATAGCCTCCTGGCCCAGCACCAATCACTACAACATCATATTTTCTTGAATCAGCCATATAACTTGAACCGCTACATATCTTAAAATTTAAATCACTCTTAGAACGCCATTATACATATGCTGTTGTCCTTAGACAACCTCACAAACACCAAAATTTAGTACATATGTTCTGATTTGTCCAGCCCCCAAAAGTCCGTATTTGTTTGGATATATTAATTCTGGTAAAATTCTATAATCATACAGTTTGCAGAGGAAAAATATGAGAATAGGACCTTTCGGTCTTCCAGAGTTATTAATAATATTAGCTATACTCCTCCTGATTTTTGGGGCCAGGAAGTTGCCTGATATAGGATCTTCTTTAGGGAAAGCAATTAAAGGATTCAAATCCTCTGTCACAGAAGCGGAAGACGCTACTACTCTAGACTCAAAGAAACAAGACTAAAATCCATGTGATCCTCAAGCTCTTTTTCTTATTACAAGTGCTAGTAAAGCCCCGAATTCGTACAATATCATTAATGGTACAGCCACAATCAATTGATTAACTGGATCAAAAGTTGGTGTTATAATCGCCGCCAGCACAAACGACAAAACCAACCAATACTTCCTAAATCGCGATAACCCTTTATAAGTGACCAGTCCAATCTTAGCTAAAATAAATATTATTACCGGCATCTGAAAACATATCCCCATCCAAAACAACAACCGGATCATCAATCCTACAATATTGCTTACTTTAATGAACGGTGTTGCGACTTCAGTTCCAAAAGTCAATAGGAAATGTAATGCGGACGGCGTAAGAACAAAATATGCGAATGCTACTCCCAGTCCAAAAAATAATACCGAAAACGGTAACATCGTAAACAAATACATTTTCTCTCTAGTACTCAATCCAGGTGCCACAAATCTTAATACTTGATAAGCCACAATTGGAAAAGCTAACACAAAGCCTCCAAGAATAGACACTTTGAAACTAGTTGATAGTAATTCAGTGACCTCAGTGAAAATTAACCCTTGTTCTGAATAAACACCATAGAATCTAGCGGGTTGTTCAAGTAGTAGTACAATATCTTGCCAAAAAGAAAAGCATATAGCGGACCCAATCAGAATAGACAGAACACTGATAATAAGCCGTTTTCTTAATTCTCTGAAATGATCTCTCAATGTTATTTCCCGGCTAGCCATCAGGGTTTTTATCTTCCCTTTTCTCTGATTCTGCATTTAACATATTATCTACATAATCAAAATTAAACTTTGTCTCATCTACGACATCGTCTACTGTAGACTTGACGTCTTCCCATGCTTTTCGCAGTTGCCTAAGTGTTTTTGTTATATTCTTAATCATATCCATGCTCTTTGAAGGGCCCAACACAATGAACGAGATAACCACCACAACTAAGAGTTCAGTTAAACCTATGCCAAACAAATTCATTGATTACCCCTTTCATAAACGCAGAGGGGTTTGCATTCAGAGTCTTGTACAAAATTCGTATGTTGAATATCTTGTCTCATATCTACCATTATCTCAATTAATTTGCATACTGGTAACCCAAGGGATCCAGAATAACATCCTTCTAAAATTTTTACGGGATTCAAACACGAATCTTGTATAGCGTAACCACCAGCCTTATCAAAAGGAGTTCCTCGATTGATAGACTGTCTAATCTCGACATCTGTATAATTTCTCGCGTGCACCTTGGTAGTGACGCAATGAGATCTAATATTCCCCGTAGCCGAGTTAATCACAGTAATACCAGAATGTATCCTGTGATCAGTCCCTCGAATTTCCTTTAGCATTGCCTCCGCTTCTGAGGGGGAATTGGGTTTGCCATACACCCGACCGTCTACTTCTACCACACTATCTGCGGCAATAATAATACACCCAGGATTACTATCCGCTACTACTTGAGCTTTCCCAATAGACAGCCTAACAACGAGTTGATCAGCTATTTCTCCTTCCCAAGGGGTCTCATCAATATCTGGAGAAATACATTCATATTTCCACCCTAAAGAAGACAATATATCTATCCTCCTTTGCGAGCTGGAAGCCAATATCACTGGGAGTCTATCCATTTCTCAATCTCAGAAACGTCATGCTCTCCAAGTGATAAGTATGTGGGAACATATCAAACGGAATGACTTCCATGATTTCATATTTCGTATTCAAAACGGCCAAATCTCTGGATAAAGTCTTAGGTTCACATGAAATGTATATAATCTTTTCTGGAGTTCGCTTTAATAATCCCTGTAATGCCTCTGGGGCGCAACCTTTTCTAGAAGGATCGAGAATCGCCACATCAAAATCGAAATCTTTGGAAAAAATCAAATCCTCTGTTTTACCTACCTCAAACGATACGTTCGCCAATCCATCACTATTTTCATTAGCATCTGCAACCGCTGCAGCAGAATCTTCTATCCCAAGGACGTACTTAACATACGGAGCGATTAGTATTGCCAAGGTGCCTACTCCAGCGTAAGCATCGAGTACTCTGGAATTTTCATCTATCATATCTGACCCCAAAATAGCCTCGATGATATTTGATACTTGGTCGTTATTGACTTGAAAAAATGATGGTGAAGCCACTTTGAATCTATTGGCATTAATATGTTCATAATAAAAGGGTTGACCGGTGTCTACGTCAATAGCAACTTCTCTAAGTTTTGGTTGAATCAAGTGACCTTCTGAAAATTCACTAGCTCGAATAGACAGTTGTCTGGTTTGGGCAGCTTTCCCTTGCAGTGTTCCCATGAGATTGTTTATATTATCGCTCATTAGTAAACATTTTGTGATGTGAACAAACCTGCGGGTTTCTTTGCCAATAAATCCCAGCATACCTTCTTTATTTATAGTGAAACGCGCATGATTCCGATAGTGATTCTGGGCAGGACTAGGGACTACATCTTTCACTATGCCGTTATGTAAGCTCAAATTACTTGATAATATTTCTTCAAGGTACCTCTTCTTTACTTCTAACTGGGTGGTATATGTCACATGCCTATATTGACATCCCGTGCACTCTCCAAAATATGGACAGTCTATTAGTTGCCGATCTTTACTGGCGGATAATGTTTCTACAACTTTGGCAGCTAAGTATTCTTTTTTAACTCTGAGTACTTCGACACGTACTCTTTCTCCTGGAATACCTCCGAAAACTACCGTCCTTAATCCATTTATGTGACTTAGAGTTTCTCCTTGGTCTGTCCATGCCTCTAACTCAACTTCGAACACATCTCCATTTTTGATATCTGTTTGCATATTCATATTTAATGAATATTAAACCACAAATCTCAATTTCACACAGATAAGTAATAACTATATGGTTGACCCGAATTATCCTCAGCGATAAACTGTTGTCATCATATTTAGGCAATTTATTGCTCCGGAGGAATTAATGGCTGGACCGATTGACGTGACCGATAACACCTGGGAAGACGAAGTTTTAAACTCAGACCTTCCTATACTTGTAGATTTCTGGGCAGAATGGTGCGGGCCTTGCAAAATGATTGCCCCCGCAGTTCACGACCTTGCAGAAGAATATACAGGAAAATTAAATGTAGCGAAGGTTGATATAGATAATTCACCAGAAATAGCTACTAAATATGGAATTCGTAGCATTCCTGCTCTTATTTTCTTTAGAGACGGTAAACCAGTGGACCAAGTAATTGGAGCACTGCCCAAGGGTGCATTGAAAAAGAAAATCGACTCTGTGCTCGGCAGCTAATTTACGGGGGTGGATGGGGCCCGGTGGCTCCTGCGGACTTCAAATCCGTTGTGCCTGATGAAAAATTGGGTTGGTGGGTTCGACTCCCTCGC
>CEUS01026584.1_pt1 | contig 18140 bp, 14 predicted proteins | sample 427031 | NCBI WGS metagenome assembly CEUS01 (sample SAMEA2622837, study PRJEB7988) | marine metagenome | biome: marine biome (ENVO:00000447); feature: marine epipelagic mixed layer (ENVO:xxxxxxxxx); material: "saline water (ENVO:00002010), including plankton (ENVO:xxxxxxxx)" | depth 140 m | reverse complement strand
AATGCTACACAGATTTTGGCTCCCAATGATAAAGTCTGGTTAATACCATTTGATTTGAGTCTATGTACTAACCAATTTGACTATTTTAGAGTTGTTCGAAACAATGTTTTGCATGGATTGTGGCCAATATCATCAAGAGGATCGTTTGGATAGGATTAGCTTGCATATCTAGGAGATGATGGTATGACAATTTCGTATAGGCCTTTAATAGGGACTCCAATGGGTGATCTCGATACGCCTTGTCTGGTAGTTGATATGGATAATCTGGATCACAATATGTCTGTAATGGCAGATTATTATGCTACTAGAAATACCAAACTCAGAGGACATGGTAAGAACCATAAGACACCTGCAATCGCTCTGCGTCAGATTAACCGCGGTGGGACTGTTGAAGGAGTATGTTCAGCTAAGGTGTCAGAAGCTGAAGTAATGGTGCACGGTGGGATCAAAAATGTGATGATCACTAGTGAAATTATCGCTCCATTGAAGATTGAAAGGCTGTGTAATTTAGCTAAACAAGCTGACATTATTGTGGCGTGTGACAATCTGGATAACGCGCGGAATATATCACGGTCTGCAGTATCCCATGGAGTTAGTATAGGAATAGTAGTAGAACTCGAGACGGGGTTGGAAAGGTGCGGCGTCCAGGATATTGAATCAGGAGTGGAGCTTGTTAAATCTATTTCAGGGTTGCCTGCAGTTCAATTTAAAGGAATTATGAGTCACCAGATGATGTCTGAAGTATCTTCTGATAAGGAAGATAGGATATTGGAAGGAAAACGACTTATACAGCCTATGATAGATTTGAGAAAGGCGATTGAATCGGAGGGAATTGAAGTAGAAATAGTATCTACGGGTGAAACTTGGAGTTATGACGTTGCTGGGGATATTGATGGTGTAACAGAGATACAAGGGGGTACCTACCTGCTAATGGAGACTGCGTACGACTATATGTCTGATTTCCAGTTTGCTGCTTCCATCCTGACGACGGTCATAAGCGCACCACGGCTAGGTATCGCCATTGGAGATGCGGGGACTCGGTGTGTTGGGGCTATAAAAGGGGTACCATTGGTGTATCAGAGACCGGATATCAGTGTCTCTGGAATGGATGCTGACCATTGTGTTTTTAATACCCCTAATCTGCAGCTAAGTGTGGGGGAGCAACTCCGATTGATTCCCGGGCAGCAGGATGCGATGATCAGTCGTTGGGACAATATAGTGGGTATACGCGACCAAAAGGTTGAGATTGTCTGGGATATTCTGGCTAGAGGTACCCACTCTTAACACTGTTATTTATCTGATTAGAATATCTTTTTCTAACTGATCGATATCTGATTCACTAAGATTGAAGTATTTAGCTTCAGGGTGGTGGAAAACGATTGCTGATACAGAAGCCTCCGGATCCATCATAAAACCTTCTGTAAGTTCTACTCCTATATTAGAGGTTACATCTAGTAGAGTGAATATCTTGCTTTGGTCTTCCAATCTGGGACAGGCTGGATACCCAAAGGAATATCTGCGTCCGCGGTATTGGGTTCTAAAGAGATCTTGATAAGTAGTGCCTTCGGTATCCTTAAATCCCCACATCTGCCGTATCTGTTGGTGAAGTAACTCAGCGAATGCCTCTGCACTTTCTATGGCCAGAGCTTGCAATATGTGAGAATTTAGATAATTACCCTCTTGCATCCACCGTTCAGATAAGTCTCTCACTCCCGGGCCTATTGTAGTTGTAAACATGGCTAGGTAATCAATCTGATTCATAGAGGCTGGATTAACATAATCTGCTAAGCATAATCCATCGTGCTGACTCTGACGTCCGAAATAAAATCGTTCTGCTACGGTCTCGCGGTCAGGTTGTAGTATTAGTAACTCCTGTTCTGAGGACACGCAAGGAAAGAATTTAAACACAGCGTTTGCCGTTATGTCTGCCTGACTCAATATTATGTCTTCTACAGCTCTGACCGCAGCCTGGAGTTCTACCGCAGATGAATCACCGGATTCCAAGGCTTCGGCAAATCTTCCTTTAAAACCAAGGTGCCGTACGTATAGCATCTGCGGGTTGATATATGGGAATATTTTCTCCATGTCATGATTAGTCAGAACGTGAGATACCAAGTCTGGTGGGTTGGGGATGTCAATATTATGGCTGATTTGCGCCGGAGCTACTACAGGAGCTTCATTTTTCGGCTGGGCATCTGAAGCAGTCGATTGCTCTGACAGCATAGCTTCTGTTTCTGCTTCAGCCGTGATAACTAGCTTTTGTCTCTCGTCAGAATCTTGTACCGCATTAGCTAATGATAACCCGGTCATAGCATCTTGTGCGTACAATACTAGTCCGTCATATTCTGGAGATATTCTTAGTCTTGTGAACCGGTTAGATAGGGCGGCTCCCCCAACTAGAATAGGTGAGTCGACTCCTGATTGACGGAAATCTTTGACAGTTTCGACCATCATTTGGGCAGATTTAACCAATAACCCAGATAGACCTATCATATCTGGGTTATGTTCTCTACATGCTTCGATTAAGTCCTGAGGTGGAACTTTAATACCTAAGTTGATGACCTCGTAGCCATTATTGGACAGTATTATTTCCACTAGATTTTTCCCTATATCGTGGACATCTCCTTTTACAGTAGCTAGAACTACTTTGCCTTTTGTGGCAGTATCTGCTCTGTCCATGTGTGGTTCTAAATGAGAGACCGCGAACTTCATAGACTCAGCGGACTGAAGTACTTCTGCTACTATTAGCTGATTGGCGTTGAATTGACGTCCTACTTCATCCATTCCTGCCATCAATGGCCCGTTGATTATTTGAAGAGGAGCCCTGTCTTCTAGAGCCTCGTTCAGGTCATCGGCTAATCCTTCTTTGGTTCCCTCAATAATAGCTTGCGCTAAACGTTCGTCTAGCGGTAGATTACGCCTTTCTTCAACAGTGGATTTGGGTGCTTTATCTCGGAAGTGATCAACGAATGGTGTTATGGGATCTCCCACTCGGTTCCATATTAAATCTTCAGCAAGATTACGTTCTTCTTCGGGTATGGATGCGTATCTTTGCATTAGTTCTGAATTGACTATCGCTGTATCAAGTCCAGCTTGAACGCAGTGATATAGAAATACTGAGTTAAATACTTCGCGTCCAGCTGCAGGAAGTCCGAAGGACACGTTGGATATACCGAGTATAGTTTTGGTGTTTGGTAGTGCTTCTTTGATTAACCGAACTCCCTCTATGGTTTCCGCGGCAGAACCTACGTAATTTTGGTCACCTGTGCCTGCAGGGAATACCAAAGGGTCGAAGATAATGTCTTGTTCGGGTACGCCGTATTTTTCTGTGAGCAATTTATGCGATCGTAAAGCGACTTCCAACTTGCGCTCTTTTGTAATAGCTTGTGCTTGATTGGGATCGTCGTCAATGCATCCTACTACCAGTGCTGCACCATATCTCTGGGCTAATGGTACGACGGCCTGGAAGCGTTCTTCGCCATCTTCTAGATTTATCGAATTTATAATCGACTTACCCTGTAGTTTTTTTAATGCTTCCTCCAGGACTTTTGCATCGGTTGAGTCGATCATTATGGGAGCTTTAACCTTTTTGGTTAATTCGTCTAAGAATTTCGTAACGTCCGACAGCTCGTCCCGATCTGGGTCTTGTAGGCAGACGTCCAATATATGAGCTCCGTTTCTTACCTGTCGTCGTCCTACTTCAGCTCCTTCCTCATATGAGCCTTCACTGATTAATCTTCGGAATCGGCGACTTCCGAGGACATTAGTTCGTTCACCTACTATGGTAGGTCTACTCTCATCGTCTATAGTCAGAGCCTCAATACCAGATACTCTGCTCTCATAGTTGGTCACTGGTGTTCGCGTCTCTGACAATTGTGAAACGTGTTCCGATAGTTTTTTTATGTGTTCTGGAACTGTGCCGCAACACCCCCCTATGACGTTAATCCAACCAGATTCTAGAAATCGGCTGATAGTAGAAACCATCATTTCAGGGGTTTCGTTATAGTTCCCGTCTTCGTCCGGTAATCCTGCGTTAGGAAGGCATGCAACAGGGAATTTAGATATCCCAGCCAACGTTCTTATATGGTCTGTCATAAATTCAGCGCCAGTGGCACAGTTAAAACCGACCCATAATAAGTCTCTATGAGATAACGATGTGTAGAAGGCCTCAGCATCTTGACCCGCGAGGAGCGTGCCCATTGGTTCTACTGTGCCTTGTACGGAAACAGGTAGTGCTGTTTTAAGTTCTAGAAAAGCTTGGTCAATTCCTTCCAATCCTGCCTTCACGTTTATGGTGTCTTGACTGGTTTCTAGAAGCAGTAGATCTACACCACCTTCAATAAGTCCAATAGCTTGCTCTTTGTACGCATCTGCAAGCTCGTCAAATGTTATTCCGCCTGTTACCGAAATTGTCTTTGTTGTTGGACCCATTGAGCCCGCGACGAACCTAGGTTTATCCGTTGTGGTAAATTCTTGGGCTGCCGCGACCGCTAACCGAGCAGCCTCTCGATTTAATTCTCTAGCCAAGTGACTCAAATCGTATTCAGACAATACTACGGATGTTGATCCGAAAGTGTTTGTCTCTATTATGTCTGATCCAGCGTCTAGGTAGGCTTTATGTATTTCCGATATGATGTGCGGGCGTGTTAGGCAGAGGTGTTCGTTACAGCCTTCGTATTCGACACCACCAAAGTCATCTGGTCCCAAATCATATGCTTGAATAGCGGTCCCCATGGCGCCGTCTATTACCAAGACCCGCTGGGTAAGAAGTTCTTTTAATAAAGCTATGCGTTCAGAAGTTACCATTTGATATTTATTCCAATTATATTTATTGTAGATTTTGATTCTAAGGTTTAGTTAAACCATTTTGATAGTTCGTCTTTATTTTTCCCTAGCCACGCTGTGTTAATACGAATCCGTTCTAGCGATTGGCGAATTGTCCGTTCTGCAGCCGGAGTTGGATGTTCTTTGAAGAAGTCTTCTATTTCGGTAGCTTTTTCTTCAGATGTGAATGATCCGGTAATAGCTACCAGTCGCATTAATCCAAACCCACCTCCGCCGTATCGTTTGTCAAATTCGGTCCAATTATCCTTCACGAATTCCCAGGCTATATCCCTACCTCTTATGTTCGCGGCTACTGCAGATACTAACGTTATAGTATCTTGTGACCGGACATCATCAGTTAACGATCTAGCTAGAAGGTCCTTAAGTAGATCTACGTCACTAAATCTTGCCAAACTTATGAGCAGCCGTATTTTCTCCTCTTGTAGTTCTGAGTCGCGTTCCAATGTCCAGAGAGCGTCGTAGGTTTTCCTGTCACCAGACTGTGCGACTAAGCTATATACAAGACCTCGCAAATCCGGATGGACTGATGATGTATCTTGTAGATATTTATTGAATAGGGACTGAGCTTCTTTCAGGACTTCGGTATCCCCATAGTTTCCTGCTTGACTCAATACCGTACTTCTTAATAGCGCATCTAGGTGGCCTTCTCCAGTCTTTGGAGTCCAACCTATTTTTTGAGCAGCACTCTTAAACAGGTCTTTGGCGAATGTTCTATATGCATCGTAGAAACCCTCATCGGAGATCAATGTTTCAATCTCCTTCAGGTTGCTGGCTAGATCACTCCATACCGAAGCGTCGGACTCGGATTTATAAGCATTGGCCAATGACAGGAATTGTGTTACTGGTAATAAACCTGCCTTTGATAATGCGTAAGCGTCATTTTGTATCCCAAGTCTATCCGTAGCGCTTAATACCTGGGACTCTATGCCTGGAATAAGATTTTGCCAGTCCTTTGAGGTGTAGTTGACTCTGAAAAACCCCGTCTGGTCAGGATTCAATTTGAACCACTTGGGATCATCTGAGATACCAGAGAGAGTGACTGATGATTCGGAGTCAGAGACTATAGAGGTGCCAGAAGATCGGTTGTCTTGTGGTACTCGGACCCTGACAGGAACTTGCCATTGCATTTGCGGTGATGGTTGATCGCTCAGTATATTGTCGTACACAAATCGTTCTTGGGATAGGTTGATAGTCAAGCTGTTATTGACTCTTTCAGATGTAACAGAGACGACTGGGTAGCCCATTTGGCTAGTCCAAGTATTCATTATTTCTGTGACAGGCTGTTTAGAAACTTCTTCAAGGGCGTTCCACAAATCAACGGTCTGTGCATTTTGGTATTGATTTGCTGATAAATATTTGTGGAGACCTTGCCGGAAAACCTCGGGACTCAAGAATTGCTCTAGCATACGTATTACCGATGCGCCTTTACTGTAGCTAATGGCATCAAATAATTGGCTAACCTCTGCAGGGTTTTTAACTTCTTGTTCAATAGGATGAGAATTCTTGAGTCCGTCCAAGCTTAATGCTCTGTTAGTGTCCATGTTTACGAATTGAGTCCACATTGCCCATTCGGGAAACAACCAATCTACGGCTTTTGTTCCCATCCAGGAAGCGAAACTTTCATTAAGCCATAGGTCGTCCCACCATTTCATAGTTACTAGGTCTCCGAACCACATATGCGCCATCTCGTGCGCTACCACTTCTGCAACTCTTTGCCTAGTTCCAGCTGATGAATTTAAAGGATCTACTAATAGGGCTGTTTCTCGGTAGGTAACGGCCCCCCAATTCTCCATAGCGCCTGCTGCAAAATCTGGTATCGCGATATGGTCCAGCTTCTCTAGGGGATAGGGAATGCCAAAATAGTCGTTAAAGAATGATAGTAGCTTTACTGAAGTATCTAGCGCAAACCGGCCTTGTTCTTCTTTACCTCTTGTTGTCCATACTCCCACTATAGTTCCGCTAGCAGCTTCTTTTTCTATGTGAGTGAGATCTCCTACTACAAATGCTAACAGGTATGTTGACATTATCGGGGTGTCAGCGAATTTGACTGAATTCATGCCACCGCTAAGTGTCGTATTTTCAATTTCTGGTGTATTGGCTAGAGCAACCAAGTGACTGGGGACAACTAGAGTTACAGAGAACGTTGCTTTGCATTCCGGTTCATCCCAGCATGGAAAAGCCTGACGAGCATCCGTAGCTTCAAATTGAGTAGTGGCCAGATACTGGGTATTCCCTTCGGGGTCTATGTATTGGCTTCGGTAGAATCCTCTAAGTTTGTCGTTCAATATGCCTGTAAAGGCTATGTCTATCTTTCCTTCTCCGATTGGGATTTCCTCAGGGAAAGTCAGAGTACAGGTCTCTGCTTCTTTGTTATATGCAATGTTTTCGGTTTTCAGTACAGAGTTATTGATTGCAATCGAAGCTGATCCTATATCTATATCCAGAGCATTCATCACGATCGTTGATGATGATTCCGAAACCCTAACGTCTATAGTTTCATTTCCAGAGAAGGCGAAATTCTGTATGTCAGGCTTTAATTCAAGTTGGTAATGAAGGGGTTTTATGTTCTTGGGCAATACCGCCGCCTCAGTTCCAGGCATCGATTAACTCCTATTTTGCACGACAAAAATTATTAGGAATTATCCTTAGTCGTGCATTGTGTACTCGGAAGTACCCGTAAGTTTAACATTAAACACAAACCTAGTCTGCCTGAGCAGTAGTTAGGTAGACCGTTAGGAGTAATCCAGTGGTATAATAGCCGGCGGTTTCATTGGTAAAAGGAGCGTATATATTCACCGATGGTCCATGCTGGTTAGAAGGTGTATTGAGCGTGGATACTAGCTCAGAATGAAATTTAAAACCAATCAAGAGTAACTATAGGAGGAGGCACATGGCGGCTCAGACTATGTTTGAGAAGATCTGGGATTCCCACGTTGTTCATGAGGAGTCCGGACAACCTTCGATCATCTATATAGATCTCCATTTGATACACGAGGTTACGACACCTCAGGCGTTTGATGGACTTAGACTCAATGGGCGAGGAGTTCGTAGGCCTGATTTAACTATTGCGACTGTAGACCATAATACCCCGACATGGGAATTGGACAAACCAGTCACTGACGAGATATCTAAAAAACAGCTGGATGCGCTAGCTGATAATGTGAAGGGCACCGGAATAACTTTTTATGATAGGTTTAGCGAAAATCAGGGAATAGTACATGTTATTGGACCTGATTTAGGGTATACGCTCCCTGGAAAGACTGTAGTATGCGGAGATAGTCATACCTCTACTCATGGAGCTTTAGGTTGCTTGGCTATGGGGATTGGAACTTCAGAGGTCGAGCATGTTCTGGCAACGCAGACTCTGCGCCAATTTAAACCTAAAACAATGGAAGTAAGGATAAATGGGGCTTTGCCGGTTGGAGTATCCGCTAAGGATGTTATCTTAGGCATCATCGGGAAGATAGGGATAAATGGTGGTATAGGCCACGCAATAGAATATACCGGTGAAGCTATCAAAGGTCTGTCTATGGATGGCCGTATGACGGTATGCAATATGAGTATAGAAGGTGGTGCTCGAGCGGGCATGATTGCCCCAGACGAAACCACTTTTGAATATATAAAAGATCGGCCATACGCTCCTAAAGGCGAGGAATTGGAGGCTGCTATTGAAGAGTGGCAGAAATTACCTACCGACAGTGGAGCCAAATTTGACAAGCTTGTAGAGATTGATGCTGCTGATCTAGCTCCATTCGTGACGTGGGGTACTAATCCAGGGATGGTAGCCAAGATAACTGATAGAGTTCCAGACCCGGCGTCATTTGCTAGTGCTGCTGAGCGTGAATCTGCAGAACGGGCTCTTACATATATGGGACTCGAGCCAAACACCCCAATAGAAGATATAAAAATAGATCGTATATTTCTTGGTGCCTGTACAAATTCCCGTATTGATGATCTTCGAGCTGCTGCAAATGTTATAAAGGGTAAAACCGTTAATCCAAATGTTTATGCTATGGTCGTCCCGGGTTCCGCAAGGGTTAAATTGCAGGCAGAGCAGGAAGGATTGGACAAAATTTTTAAGGACGCAGGATTTGACTGGAGAGTCGCAGGGTGTTCCATGTGTCTTGGGATGAACCCAGATATTCTTCAGCCTGGCGAACGTTGTGCGTCCACATCGAATCGTAATTTTGAGGGGCGTCAAGGAAAAGGTGGGCGCACCCATCTGGTCAGTCCTGAAATGGCTGCTGCTGCTGCTATAGCCGGACATTTTGTAGACATCCGAGATTGGTAAAGGAGGCGATATGGAACCTTTTATAAAAGTTACTGGAGTTGCGGCACCGATAAATAGGGTAAATATTGACACGGATCAGGTAATCCCCGCGATACATTTAAAAAGCATCGAGAGAACAGGTTATGGCAAGTTCTTATTCTCTAGTTGGAGATTCGATGCGGACGGAACACCTAATCCTGATTTTGTTTTGAATAAGCCTGAGTACCAAAATGCCAGCATAATAGTTGCAGGAAGAAACTTTGGGTGTGGATCTTCACGAGAACATGCTCCCTGGGCTCTCCAAGATTACGGCATTAGATGCGTTATTGCTCCGAGTTTTGCAGATATTTTCCACAACAATTGCTATCAGAATGGTTTGCTTCCAATAGTATTGCCTGAGGAGGATGTCAGCCGACTTATTGATAAGCTAGAGAAAGATCCTGGCACGAAACTAAACATAGATCTTGAAGGATTAAGGATTTGGGATGAAGATGAAGAAATTGTTCTGGATTTCAATGTAGAGGAGTTTCGTCGGTATTGTCTTCTGAATGGGTTGGATGATATCGGGTTGACGCTCCAGAATGAAGACGCTATTAAAGCTTTCGAAACCAAATCTTAGTTGAGATAAATATGGGAATTAAAGCCACCGGTCTCCGGTGGCTTTTTTTTATCCTATGTATTTTGCCAATGGTATACTCTGGTCAATCTTTTATGGGATATTCATAAATTAAATGTTATTGAGAGGATTTCAATGCAAACTATTGATGTAATCGCAGAGATATTGAAGCGTGAGGGTATTGGAGTATTGAGTTGTTTTCCGACTACTCCTGTTATAGAGGCAGCAGCTGCTGCTGGGATACGCCCGATTATATGTCGCCAAGAACGTGTTGGGGTTGGAATAGCTGATGGATATAGCCGTTTGACCAATGGGGACCCTGTCGGTGTTTTTGCTATGCAATACGGCCCTGGGGCTGAGAACGCGTACGCTGGTGTTGCCACAGCATATTCTGACTCCACACCTTTGCTTTTATTGCCGCTAGGTCATCCTAGGGATAGGCAGGGAGTATTCCCGCTGTTCTCATCTATGTCTAATTATGCTGGTGTCACCAAATATATAGAACAAATAAATGTCGCTGATCGTACTTCAGAGGTGATGCGCAGGGCCTTTGGGGCGATTCATCAAGGACGCACTGGGCCAGTTATGGTAGAAATACCTGCGGACATAGCATTGGAGGAAGTCTCAGAAGAATCCTTTTTCTGGTCCCAAAATGTTAGAAAAATAGGGTCGCAAGGAGATCCTGGGGACATTGAATCTGCCGCAAAGGTATTATGCGCTGCAAAGAATCCTATAATACATGCGGGACAAGGGGTTTTATTAGCGGCTGCAACAAATGAGTTAGTTGAATTAGCAGAGTTGTTAAATATACCCGTCATGACCACATTGTTGGGAAAAAGTGCATTCCCTGAAGTCCATCCCTTGGCGTTAGGTAGTGGCTCAGGTGTGACCTCGGGTCCAGTACAGTATTTCATGAGTATATCTGATGTAGTTCTTGGCATCGGCTGTAGTTTTACCAAACATGGTATGTCTATGAATATCCCCGCTGGAAAAACAATTATTCATGCCACTAATGATCCGAGAGATATAAATAAGGATTATGATGTTGAATATCCTATAGTCGGAGATGCAAAGCTGGTACTTAGACAACTTATAGAGGCATGCAAAGATATAATGGGGTCGTCGCAGATACAGAGAGAAGATATTAGCCGAGCGATTGACTCCCAAAGAAATCAGTGGTTAGCTGAGTGGTCCCGAAAGTTAGAGTCTTCTGAAAAGCCTATCAATCCTTACAGGGTTATATGGGACTTTATGCGGACTATACCCCCTCAGGATGCTGTAGTTACTCATGATTCTGGTAGCCCTAGAGATCAGATAGTTCCATTCTATAGATCAAATGGTCCGAGGACTTATCTAGGTTGGGGTAAGTCTCACGGATTGGGAACGGGCCTCGGATTGGTTATAGGCGCTAAACTAGCAGATCCCAGTAAAATGTGTGTCAATTTTATGGGAGATGCAGCGTTCGGAATGACTGGACTTGATTTTGAAACTGCGGTCCGTTCAGATATTCCTATTACCACTGTTGTGCTGAACAACTCAACAATGGCCGTAGAAACTCATGCTATGCAGACTTCGCATGACTTGTATAAGTCTCGTGATTTAGGAGGCAACTACGCCGAACTGGGGTTAGCTATGGGTGGATATGCAGAACGTATAGATAATCCAAACGAAATATGTGGTGCTTTTGAACGTGCCCGAAAGATGAATGATGAAGGGAAATCTGTGCTGTTAGAATTCATTACTAGTGCAGAAACAGCATTTTCCCACAAGAGGCCATTCTAAATAAATATATTGAAATATTAAGGAGCTAGTATGACTCGTTCAAAGTACTTGTTTATAGCCTCAATGGATGTTCTAACAGATAGAAAACAGCTGTTCGATGAAGTTTATAACGAGGAGCATTGTCCGTTGTTACTGGAAGTTCCAGGGGTGCGAGCAGTAAGTAGGTTTGAGACACAAAGTTTTGCTATGGCACTAGGAGGCGAGATACGTCATGTAAATAATGAACATGACCCCAGGTATCACGCCATTTACGAAATAGATAACCCGAGCGTTTTGGAGTCATCAGATTGGTCGAATGCGGTAGATAGCGGCAGGTGGCCAGAAGAAGTGAGGCCTTATACAAGTAACCGTAGGCATTCATTATTGAAGTTGACGTATCCAATTACTTAACGAACCTTGGTTCGTGTGACTCGTTAAGAATATTCAGAGCGATTTAACATAATGTTCAACTGTTAATAGTCCGTATTCTTCTTTATGTGTCTTCATATATCCGTTGGTCTTATACATACGTATTGCTGGGGCTAAGTGACTTACAGTAGACAGAAAGATGCGCCCGTAGCTCTGATCTCTGCAGAATTGATCTACGGTGTTTAGTAGTAATGTACCTATACCTTTCCGACGAGCGTCTCGTGACACACTCATGCGTCTCAACTCGGCTGACTCTTTACTGTGGTGCTGGATGGCTACTGTCCCTTTGATTTCCCCTGATACCTCTGCAATCCAAAAATTACTATGATCATAGGTCTTGTAGTGTGTAGTTATGTCCTTAAGGTCTAGACTTAGAGACTTTCTTATATATGACCTTACCTCAGGTTCAAATGGTTGGCCGATGGCGAAATCCAGTTGCCCGTTAACAAATAGTTGTCTGACTGACAGATAATCGTCTGGTTGGTATTCGCGTATGTATACCAAGGTTACCCTATCGTTAAGCAATACTTCATTTGATTAATTAAACGTTACTGCTAGTTTACACGTTGATGAGGAAATGTATGATGTCGCCATCTTTAACTGGATACGTTTTGCCCTCTGACCTGAGGACCCCTTCCTTTCGCCCCTGTGCAAGACTGCCACATCGAGTAAGATCTTCATATGGTATGACTTCGGCCCTTATAAAGCCACGGGAGAAGTCTGTATGAATAGTGCCTGCAGCGTCTTGTGCGGGGAGTCCGGCTGGTATACTCCAAGCCCTGACCTCGTCTTCACCTACGGTTAAAAATGACGCCAGGCCGAGGGTTGAGTAAGTCATTCGTATAACCTGGGTTAGAGCAGATTCTCCCAAACCGAGGTCCCTTCTAAACTCAGCCTCTTCTTCATCTGACATTAGCGCTAGTTCAGATTCCAATTTTGCGGATAAGCTTACTTCACCTAACTCGGGGTCTATGTCATAGTCCCAATCGACATTTTGGAGAGTTATGGGGTCCGAAGTTTCACCAGTATTAAATGCTACTATTACTGGCTTGCCGGTAAGTAATTGATAATTAACCAAAAATGAATGCTCAGATTCAGTCAATTGTTGTCTTCTTAACGGGATACCATCTTCCAAACCTTGCTTAACCTTTTTCACAATCTCCTGTTGTTTTACTACGTTAGGCCTTTCAGAAGCTTTAGACTTCTTGATAGAGTCTTCTAATCTATCTACTGCTCTGTCAAGAATCTCAAGATCTGCAAATAGGATTTCATTTAGCATTGTAGACAAGTCGTCTTTAGGATCAATCTTATTAGCCGGATGAATGACACTGGGGTCATCAAAAGCTCTTACTACAATGAGAAACGCATCGGCTCCTTGTAATAAATTCCGGTACTGCCCAGCAATGCCTTGAGATTTAGATTCGTGGTTAGAGCCAGGAATATCAAAATACTTTATTTCCGCGTGTATTATCTTTTTGGGATTATACATTTCAGACAACACGTCTATGCGCTTGTCCGGAACTTTTGTAACGCCTATATGGACTTCTGACATCCCTCCACCAGTGGTTTCAGCAGCCCCTTTGGTTAATGCATTAAATACAGTGGTCTTTCCACTTTGTGATAATCCGATTATTCCAACATCCATATATGATTTATACCTTTTGTTTCTAGTCTCTGGCTAAGACGACTGTACCGGTAGATGAAAGAGCCCCGCCGGTTCCGTTAACTATAGATATCTTAGCATTTTGACTTGGATTTGATTTATTTTTAACTTGTCGATCACCTACTTCACCGCGAAGCTGTCGTACTGCTTCAACTAGTAGGAAGCTACCGTACATACCAGGATGGGTGTACGACAGGCCTCCACCATTTGTGTTTAACGGGAAGTCGCCCCCCGGTGCTGTCCGTTGACCCGCTACAAAGTCTGCGGCTTCTCCAGGTTTGCAGAAACCTAGCCCTTCAAGAGTTATCATCACGGTATAGGTGAATGAGTCATATATCATAGTTAGGTCTATGTCCTTGTGAGTTAAACCTGCTCGTGATAAAGCAACAGGTCCAGTCTCTCGTGATACAGAGGATGTGAAATCTGGCATCATGCTAACAATATTGTGGTCGTGGGCCTCTGCGGCTCCTAAAACCCATATAGGCTCTTTTCGGCAATTCTTGGCTTTCTCTGCGGACGTGACTATTATTGCGGCTCCAGAGTCTGTGACTAAACAGCAATCGACTAAGTGAAAAGGCCAAGCGACCCACCTTGAGTCGTGGTAATCATTAAAAGAGAGTGGGGTATCGTGCATTACAGCTTTAGGGTTTAAGTTTGCCCATTTTCTCGTCGCAACTGCTATCTCAGCCATTCCTTGGCGTGTTTTATCTTCACCGTATTGGTGCATGTATCTGGTACAGGCCATTGCGTAATTAATTGGTTGGCCAATCATGCCGTATGGAAATTCGTATTGGGAGACCGGAAGGTTTGGGTCAGTAGGAATTCTGGCTCTAGTTGATCTACCTGCCTGACCGTGTGTGATCAAGGCTACATCACAATATCCTGCTCTAATGGCTGCTAGAGCATGTGCTACGTGTATGACAAAGGAAGAACCCCCGACGGATGTATTGTCAGTGAAGCTAGGTGTTATCCCTAGGTATTCTGCTGTCGCCAAAGAGGAGAAGCCGGCCGTGAATACCCCGTTCACATCTGATTTAGATAGGCCAGCATCCTCTAGGGCATTTGATGCGGCTTCCGCGTGGTGCTGCAAAGATGATTTATTTGGAACAGTTCCCATTTCATCAGATTCAGCGACTCCAACTATAGCGATATCGCGTTCGTTTCTAAAAGAATTACTCATTCCCATATACCTTTCTCACGTCTTATATAATAAAGGTCGAAGTTTATTCTGATCCGCTCAACCATGACTGATGGTACAACAACCTGTAGGCTTAGGACAATGGTGGTTCCTCTTGTATGCTCGCTCCGAATCAGGAGGTGTCTTTCTGAATCCACGTGTTAAAATACTACCGGATGAACGGAATGGTTTAAGTTCATCCATATCAGAAAGAGAAGGTGAATCATGCCTCGCAACTTCTGGATGATCACTTGTAATGAAGAAAACTTCCAGATCACTAAACGTCAGGGTTTCGTGTGTCAGGGTCTTAAAGGTCAATACCGGCGTAAAGTACAAAGGGTCGAGATCGGCGATAGGCTGTTGTATTACGTTACTGGTATAAGATGTTTCACTGCTACAGCAACGCTGACTTCTTCTTACCGTGAGGAAGAGACAGTAATATGGCAGAATGAAGGTAAAGCTGACTGGCCGTTTAGAATAGACATTGAGTCGGAAGTGGTTCTAGATGAAGATCAATATATTAACGCAGGTCTCCTAGCTCATAGGTTAGATTACGTTAGGCGATGGCCTCCAGAGAACTGGTATATGGCTTTTCAAGGTAATCTTCATTTACTACCTAAAAACGATTTTTTCTTAATTGAAGAAGAGATGAAAAAGCTTAAGTTTGGCCCAGAGTACAAGCCTCAAATAGAGCCACCTCCTGAGCGGTCGAAGTCCAGAGGTAGAAGAAATCGTGGTGGAAATCGCAATTCCAATAAAGCTGTCGCAGGGAATGCGCCGGGGGAATAGCACGCTATCCCGTTATATGTGAAACCGCTGATTGGAGCTCTTCTATAACTTCTGGGTCAGTTTCTATTGAAAGTTGACCTATCAAGGCTAGTTCTGAGCGCTGGCCTCCGATTTTGCCTAGCGCCCATGCTGAGTGCCCTCTAACTATGGGTGAATCTGATTTCAATGCATATGTTAGGGCAGGGATGGAATCTGGTGATCCTATATTTCCTAGTACTACGCAGGCATTCCTTTGCATACCGTGATATTTAGAACGCATTATTGGAGTTCCGGAGAATTCCTCCCGAAATTCCTCCTCAGACATAGTGAGTATATTAATTAGGTCCAGAGATTGCCTGCTGTTAACTTTGAATAAAGGCTCTCTAGAAAGTTGCGACTTGGTGTTTACGGGACATACGTCTTGACAGATATCACATCCAAACACCCATTCACCGATGGCATCCCGTAACTCAGTAGGGATAGGGCCTCTGTTTTCGATTGTCAGATGGGATATACAACGTGAGTTATCAATGGTGTAAGGATCTGTGATGGCATTGGTGGGACACTGTTCAATACATCTAGTACAGGTGCCGCAATGCTTTTTCAGTGGTAGATCTATCTCTAGATCCAGATCAGTAATGATCTGCCCTAAAAACACCCATGACCCTAATTCTGGGGATAACAGGTTCGTGTTCTTTCCTATCCATCCTATACCGGAGCGACGTGCAACAGATCTGTCTAGCATTGGACCATCGTCAATGTACCATCGTGCATTGAAGTTGTTGCCTAGAATCTTTGTGATGTTATCCACCAATAACTTCATCCTCTTCTTTACTACCCTATGGTAATCTTTGCCCCACGCATACACCGCTACTTTCCCCATAGCTTTATTCTGGGAGTTAGTGTCACGGCTCTGGTAATAATTAATCCCTACCGAAATTATTGATCTTGCTCCTTGCAGTAAAATAGACGGATCTGTTCCTCTGACGACTCTACTTTCGTTGAACCAAGGCAACCCCGCCATTTTGCCTGATTGTATGCGTTCAATTGCTATATCCCTATCTGCGCTAAAAGGTTCTGCTGAGGTTATATTGCACAGATCAAAGTTGAGCTCACTAGCTAAACTCTTAACTATATTTGTCAATTCACTGCTGTTCATATAAGGTTCGGTAACCCTCAGGCTTCAGATGTGGACTCATACTGATTTTGCTAACTAAATGTTTTCACCTTGATATCTACCGTCGTATTTTTGTTGTGTTGGTGAATCTAGCCAAATAAACACGAGCTGCATAACACGAGCATTCTTCTGGATGTTGTACCCGCCGGGATGATAGATATTCATCAATGCTTGAGAGCGTCCGCTGTAGCCAGCGTCCCATACGGCAGTATGTATTGCGACGCCACTCCTTAACAAACTTGATCTCGGGCGTCCGAGGGCCATAAGGTCTACCGGCAGGGATACGATTTCATTGAATGTTATAAGAAAAGAGCCTTGTGGAAGATGCAACCGGTCTTCTTTATCAAATTCTAGGAGTGACGTTTCAGAAGTATTTCTGTCGTTTTGTTCTTTACCGATGCGCCCAGGGGTGTCGAGTGTATGAACGCTGCTTAAAGTAACATCAAAACCATTCGGTTGTATCTGTTCTTCTAGCGATAGATATTCGGCGATCAACGGAGGAGACCCGTTGATGAGACTAAATATAGTTTGATTGCTGAGGGTTCCTGTCATATAAAAACAACCATACTCTTAGTAGTAAAACACCTCGGAGAGATGGCATAGGATGATCTCCGAGGTGTTTTATAACAGGCTTTGTTTTTTGGTTAGTCGTGCATGAAATCTTGTATATCAGCCGGCAGCGGCTCGAACTTAGGTATTTCAGTTATTACAGCTTGCGTTGTAAGTATCATTCCCGCAACGCTTCCGGCATTCTGAAGTGCACTTCTCGTTACTTTTGCTGGGTCGATGACGCCTTTCTGAACGAGATTAGTATATTCTCCGATTTCGGCATCAAATCCCCAATCGTCCTTACCGTCTCTAACATGTTCCAAAACGACTTCTCCAGAGTATCCGGCATTTTGGGCGATTAGCATTAATGGAGCGCCGAGTGCGCTTTTCACGATTTTCACTCCTAAAGCTTCTTCGCCGTTTAGTTGGTTTTCAAGTTGATCAAGCACGTGTTCGGCTCGAACAAGAGTTACTCCCCCGCCTGGGACTATGCCTTCTTCTACGGCAGCCCGTGTAGCTGACAGTGCGTCTTCGGTTCGAGATTTACGCTCGTTTAATTCCGGTTCAGTAGCAGCGCCAACTTTGATTACAGCTACGCCTCCTGCAAGGGCGGCAAGCCTCTCTTGCAGTTTTTCTCTGTCATAGTCCGAGGTGGTATCTTCTATTTGGACTCGTAATTGTTCGACGCGGCCGTGTATATCGTCTGAAGAACCAGTTCCCTCGACTATAGTGGATTCATCTTTAAGACAGACTATTCTTCTAGCGCTACCCAAATGGTGTAGTTCGACGGAGTCTAGAGATAAGCCAGTGTCACTACTGACCACTGTACCTCCTGTCATTATTGCCAGGTCTTCCAGTAATGCTTTCCTGCGGTCGCCAAACCCT